>Ga0209211_10002311_pt1 | contig 33259 bp, 44 predicted proteins | sample RifGroA2_FD_183992 | JGI IMG/M metagenome (GOLD analysis project Ga0209211, IMG submission 183992) | Groundwater microbial communities from Rifle, Colorado, USA - Groundwater A2 (SPAdes) (version 2) | ecosystem: Environmental > Aquatic > Deep subsurface > Groundwater | place: Rifle, Colorado... | reverse complement strand
GCCTGCGCCCCCGCCCATTCGTTCTGAAGCGTGCCGAAAAAGTTGACCATCTGATTGACGGCGCTGGTGAGATGTTTGGGCGCGCCTGATTCTGTCTTGGCCGGAACGCCGTTAAGCCCTTCTTCCAACAAAACCCTCAATGACCAACCAGCGCAGTAGCCGGAAAACATATCCAAATCGTGAATATGATAATCGCCGTTTCGGTGGGCGGCGGCCGCGTCGGCCGGATACACGTGAGAAAGCCAATAGCTGGCGGTAACTTTGCCGGAAGTATTGAGTATCAGTCCGCCTAAAGAATAACCTTGGTTGGAATTGGCGTTGACCCGCCAGTCTTGCTGATTAAGATACTCGGAAATCGCCTTGTCCACGCTGACCATAACTTCTTTGTCGTATCTTCTCTCGCTTCTTTTTTCCCGGTAGATAATATAAGCCTTGGCCGTCGTGGCGTGGCCTTCTTCTATCAAAATTTTCTCCACGATATCCTGCACTCCTTCCACATCGGGAATATGGTCGGCGTATTTTTTCTCAATTTCTTTGACAATAAGCCTGGTAAGGAGCTTTGGGGTCTCCAAGTCGCTTCCTCCGACGGCTTGCACGGCTTTAGCGATGGCGTCCTGGATCTTTTCCGGCCGAAAATCAACTATCTCCCCATTCCTCTTTATTATTTTGGAAATCATTTTGAAAAAATTAAATTTAATATTAAGTGAATTTAATTTTACTCTCAAAAATAAAACAAGCCACTGTGGATAACTCAAAATCCAATTTTAAAAAACAAAAAAATAAACCTGTCTATATTTTGACCGAAAATATTAAGACGCAAAGCCAGATAAAAACAGTTAAAAAATTAAAAATCAAAGAAGTTTTGACGGCGGCGGAAGAAACGGGATTTTCTCCGTTGTTCATAAACAACAAAGTTTTTTTAATCATCTTTGGCAAAATAGCCAAATTAAGAACGGCCGAGATGGCCACAAGAATGGCCGCGGCGACAATTTCATACAAAATATTATTTATCCCTCCATCCGAAAAATAAAGACCGAATCCGCTCAAAATAAGAATGAATATAGCGAACCAAATTACTTGTGTAAGCGTTCTTAAAATATCGGCTTCAAAGCTAGACATTTTGAAATCCTTGACGAACTTCCAAAGCATTATGGCGCCGACAACGGAAGCGCCGAAGCCAAGCCCCGCGCTCAATAAATGCCCGGCAACCAAAATCTCGTAAAATTCTTCAAAAACTTCCGCCGGAATAACCGCAAAGCCTAATTTAACGTAAAAAATATTGGCTAGAAAAATAAACGACGACAAACCGGCCGAGGCCAGACACCACACGCACCACTGCTTCAAATTAAAAGCTTGGATAAAAGTAAGATAAAGAGAAAAAAGAAAAGAGAAAGAAGCCAGCCCGAACATCGCGAAAGCGGCCAAAGGAACAGCTAGACTGGAATAAAAATAAAAAATGGAATAAGCCACGGCCGCGCCGGCGTAATAAAGCATGCCTAGAATTTCCACCGGAACGCCGAAAAACTTGGAAAATTCGCTTCTAACGACAGCATCGCAATGGCCGTCCATCGGGCAAGCGATCGGTTTCGCTTTCCGCTTGCTTATGAAAATAAAAAAAGACAAGGCGAAACCGCCCAAAGCCGCTATTATCAAAAAAAAATTCAAAAATGTTTCCATAAGCCACCCGCCGGAATTGAACCGGCAACCTATGGTTTACGATACCATTGCTCTACCAATTGAGCTAGGGTGGCAAAACCAAGCCGTTGGCCGGAATTGAACCGGCGACCTACTCCTTACCATGGAGTTGCTCTACCAGCTGAGCTACAACGGCAATTTTGCCTTATTATATTAGTTTTATTTGCTTTATTTTGCAATGTCGGATAACATTAAAAAATATCGCGGGGTGGAGGAGTAGTACCTCACGAGGCTCATAACCTTGAGACGCCGGTGCAATTCCGGCCCCCGCAACAAGAAAATCTTCATAAAATAAAATCGCTTTTTAAGGGGCGGTTTTATTTTACTGCGACAGAAGGCGGGGACGATTGCCGGAACTTTGAACCGCTAGAACGGCTTAGCTACAGCAATGTTGATAGAATTATACGAAAATTGAGGCGGATTTACCAAGAAAACCCGGACTTATTCGATATTCCTATTTTTGCCCGGAAAGTCTACTGATCTCGTTAAAAATCTGCCCAACCTGTTCGTTAGTGACTTTAGAACCAGAGAGACGTAGTGATGAGCCGGTGGATTCGATAAAAGTTTTGCGTCGAAGCTCTGCCAGACGTTCTGGTGAGATACCCAATTGCTTTTTTGTTTGCTCAGACTTTTTCATACGAACATCTTCCGTAAAGCTTCTAATACTTGTGGTAATACTAGCCATCCACCTGATCCATTCAAATGTCCACCGTTAGGAACTATTACAAGATCGGCTCTTAATTTATCAGTAAGAAATTCCGCATTTGCAAGTGGAACATTTGGATCATTGTCTCCATGAATGACAGAAAACCGCTTTGCTTTAGACTTTATAGCTTCAAAATTAAAAGGCTTCTCCAAAAAAGAATCTATCTTCCGATTATTATTTTTCTCTGAAGGTCCTGAAACGAGTATGGTACCTTGAACATTGGTCATGGTTGATTCTTCTAGATATCGAAGAATTGTTGGAACACCTAGACTATGTCCTACTAGATAAATTTCATCATCTTGATTTCTTTCCACTTGGCGAGCTACTTCTTTTATCCATTCATCGCAAATAGGATTAGCTGGGTCAGGCATTGCCAAAGCACAGGCGTATATATCCATCTTCTCAAGCTCTCCCATGAGCCATGGCCGCCATCCGCCATTTGGACTCCCTTCAAAACCATGAATTATAAAAACTTTTTTCATACGAGTTCGAATCCCTTCAGGGTTATTACATTTTATCACTTTTTGGTTTTGGAATATAGCGCAAAATAAGGGAATTTTGACGCACTATTTTCAAAACTACTGGCGGACCCGACCGGATTTGAACCGGCGATCTTCCCCGTGACAGGGGGACGTGTTAACCGGGCTACACCACGGGTCCATTCCCGCTTTAAGCGGATGCCGACGGGAGGGATCGAACCTCCGACCTTGGGCTTATGAGTCCCACGCTCTAACCAACTGAGCTACGTCGGCGCAAGCCCATCAGGCGGCTATCGGGCTGTTATAATATAGATTATTTTTATATATACTTCAACTCCTTTAAGCCCTTTTCGTATTTGGCCAGAGCGGACTTGGCTTCTTCATGAGATATTTCAAAATTAACGCCTTCTCGGGCTATTTTGGATCTGATTTTGTAAGCGTCCCAAACTTCTTGCAAATTTTCAAAATCGATGGGCTCAATATTCTTCAATTTTTCCCCTAGCCCGTCCATCTTATAGCCCATTCTGGAAAAAATATCGTCCAAGATTGAATCCGCCGCGATGATGGCTTCCTTCCAGTCCTCAACACTGTCGGAATTGATTTTGTTTTTGATGTCTTCCCATTTGCCGGAACGGTCTTGGGGCAATTTTTCCTCTTCTTTAAAGTTAACCATCGAAACGACCTTTATTTTTCTTTCAAGTTTTCGGAGTTTAAAGAAAAGAAAAGCCATAACAGCGATAAAAACAAAACCGGCGATAATAAAATATGCTTTTATAGGAACGTCGGCCAACAAAAGAATCAATTTCTTGATTAAAATCCAAAGCCACCTTAAAAGATTAAGGAGTTGGTCAAACAGATATTCCAAATTAAGCCATCTGATTTTTTGAGGTATAAGACTCATATTTTTTTCCCATCTCAAACAATAATTTTTCACCGAATCTTGGCGCGATAATCTGCAATCCTACGGGCAAACCTTCCGAATTAATTCCTGTTGGAATTGACATCGCCGGCAGTCCGGCCATTTTTGCCGGAGCGGTAAAAATATCTTCCAGATACATTTTCAAAGGGTCGTTCGCCTTTTCCCCGATTTTGAAAGCGGCCGACGGAGAAACTGGAGAAATAATGGCATCAACGCTTTTGAAAACATTTTCAAAATCTTTTTTTATCAGCTCCCTAACTTTTTGGGCTTTGGCGTAATAAGCGTCGTAATAGCCGGCGGATAAGACATAAGTTCCTAAGATTATCCTTCTTCTCGTCTCCAAACCAAAACCAGCTTCTCTTGTCTTCATATAATCTTCCGTCAAATTTTTTCCTTCTTTAAAAAGGCCGTATCGGACGCCGTCAAATCTCGCCAAATTGGAAGAAACTTCGGCCGGCACGAGTATATAATAGCACGGCACGGAATATTTTATGTTGGGCATTTCAATTTCCGAAATTTCATAACCTAGGTTTTTGAAAATTTTGGCCGATTTTTCCATAGATTCATTTATCTCTTTATCCACTCCATTCTTGTCGTATTTCAAAAGGCCGATTCTTAACTTTCCGTCCAATTTTCTCTCGTCGAAGTCCGGTGTCGACGAGGAGGTTGAATCCATCGGGTCGCTTCCTTTTACGGCGTTGAAAATTATTTCCGCGTCTTCAACCGTTTTGGCCATCGGACCGATTTGATCAAAAGAAGAAGCCATGGCGATAAGGCCGGAGCGGGAAACGGCGCCATAAGTCGGATTAAGTCCGACTACTCCGCAAAAAGACGCCGGTTGCCTGATAGAACCGCCCGTGTCCGAACCAAGAGCGCCCAAACAGCCGTCCATCGCCACCGCCGCGGCGCTGCCGCCGGAAGACCCGCCAGACACTCTGGTTAAATCTTTCGGATTTTTTGTAACTCCATAAGCCGAGTTTTCAGTGGAAGCGCCCATGGCAAACTCGTCCATATTGGTCCGGCCCAGAAAAACAGCTCCGGCCGATTTCAGTTTTTTTATCGCTGTCGCGTCGTAAGACGCTCTATAATTTTGGAGCATTCTGGAACCGGCCGAGCATGTTTTTCCCTTTATCAAAATATTGTCCTTTATGGCCAACGGGATGCCCCAAAGCGGCCTGTCGCCGTTCCCCTCTTTGTCTAGTTTTTCGGCCTCGTTTAACGCGTCGTCAAACACTTCCAAATAAGCGTTGATATTTTTGTTTTTTTCTTCAATGTTTTTCAGATAATAAGCGGTTAATTCTCTAGCGGAAATTTCTTTATCCGTTAAAAGTTTTCGCGCTTTTTTGATTGTAAGATTATTCAAAAGCATATTTATCTGCGCAAGCGCAAATGAATAATGTTGTTTCGTATGACTCCCCCTCTTTAACCCGAGAAGGAGAAACAATATTATTCATTTGCGCTTGATCTGTCACATTATTCAAAGACATGTTTGACTTTTACATAACCGTTTTCCGAAAAAGGAACTCCTGCCTCCCCGCCTGCCTGTCCGGTAGGCAGGGCAGGTATGCCTTCAAGTAATTCTTTCGTGAATTTTCCCATTTCGTGAGCGTTCTCATCCGACCTCATTATGTTTAATGTTTCTCTTTTGGAAAAACTCTTCTCCCAATCGCCCGTATCGGCTTCTTTCAGCGCGGAAATGTATTTCAAAACGGCTTCAAATTCTTTTTGAATTTTTTCTTTTTCTCCCGAGGACAAATTTATTCTGGCCAATTTCGCCAATTTTTCAATTTCCATAAATTTAAATCGCAAAGCTGTATTATTCGCAGAGCAACTCTCTCACTATTTTGTTGACCAAAGCGCCGTCGGCTTTGCCTTTGACTTGAGGCGAGAGAAGAGCCATCACTTTCCCTATCTCTTTCTCTCCTTTGGCTCCCGACTGCTCCACCGCCTTCTTGACCAAATCCCTTATGACGGCCTCGGATAATTGCTCCGGCATATAAGCCATCAGCGCCGCCAATTCCGCTTTTTCTTTTTCCGCTAATTCCAATCTGCCCGCATTTTCAAAAGCCTCAATGGAATCTTTTCTTTTTTTAACCTCTCTCCCGACTACTTGCAAAACTTCTTCGTCGTTAAGCGCAGACGCGGCTTCAATATTTTCCGTTTGCCCGCCCTTAATCAACTTCGCCCTTTTGTTTATTTCAGCGTTGCCGATTTCAGAATTGACCATTTTCAATACCGACAACTTCACTTGGTCTTTGGCCTTGAAAGCCTCTTTAAAATCCGCTTTTATTTTGTCTTTTAACATATTTTTATGTTAACACATTACCTCAATAACTCCAAAAATTCTTTTTCGCCAATAATCCTTATGCCTATTTTTTTCGCCTTGCCGTATTTTGAGCCCGGCTCGGCGCCCGCCACCACAAAATCGGTATTTTTGGACACCAATTCGCTAAGATGCCCTCCTCTTAGTTTAATTTCTTCTTTGGCTTTGTCTCTGGATACGCTTTCCATCGTTCCCGTCAAGACAAAAATTTTTCCTCTGATTTTACTTTTTTCCAGAAGCGGAGATTTCCCCGGCAAAATTATTTTGATTCTTTTTAAGAGCCTTTCAAACAATTCCCTGTTGCTTTTGTCTTTAAACCAATAAAAAATGCTTTCTGCCACTTTCGGACCGATTCCATCAATTTTTTGCAATTCTTCCGCCAGCATATCGCTTAAAACTTCAACAGACTTTGCTTCTTTCGCTAAAAGTTCGGCCGTTTCTTCTCCGACATGAAAAATCCCCAAAGCGGTCAAAAATCTCGGCAACGTCGTCGTTCTGGCGGCATTGACGGCGTTAACGATATTTTTGGCGGACTTTTCTCCGAATCTTTCCAAAGGTTCCAAGTCGCCTTCTTTCAAATCGTAAATATCAGCCGCGTCTTGGATAAGATTATTATCCAAAAGTGCGTCAATTATTTTCGACCCCAACCCTTCTATGTTCATCGCCTTTTTGGAAGCGAAATAATACAAAGCTCGGCGATGTTTTATGGAGCAGTTTTTGTTGGTGCATCTTATAATCGGACTGTCTTTCTCTTGCGCCAATTTTCCGCCGCAAACCGGACAAGTTTTAGGCATCTTGAATTCTTTTTCTTTTCCCGTCCGCATCTCCTTCAAAACTCGCACCACTTCCGGTATGACATCTCCCGCTTTCTGAATGATTACCGTGTCGCCGATTTTAAGCCCCAATCTCTTAATCTCGCTGTCATTGTGAAGGGTGGCGCGGGAAACAACGCTTCCCGCCACCAAAACCGGCGCCAAATGAGCCACCGGCGTAAGGGCTCCCGTTCGGCCGACTTGCGTGACAATATCTTCCACGACAGTCGTTGCTTGCTCGGCCGGAAATTTGAAAGCGATGGCAAACCGCGGTGCTTTGCCGGTGTAGCCCAAATTTTCCTGCCAATCGCGCCGGTTGAGCTTTACCACTACTCCGTCTATCCAGTAATCTTCTCTGTCTTTTTTCTTCTGCCATTCTTTCCAATAGGCGATGACTCCCTCTATGTTTTGGCAAAGTTTGTAATTTTTGTTCACTTTGAAACCGAGTTTTTCCAACAACTCTAATTCTTTAATCTGCGTTTCCGGGAAAGAGGAGGAAATGTCTGTTTTGGACGACTCCCCCTCATCGCCCGAGAGGGAAAAACTGACATTTCCTCCTCTTTCCTTTAACACAAAAACAGGAGAAGAAACCATTTTCTCCCTCTCGGACACAACGGGGGATTCGTCCGAAAATGGTTTCTTCTCCTGTTTTTCAATCATCGCTACATCGTAAATATAGCTGTCCAATTTTCTTGAAGCGGCGACAGACGGGTCAAGCTGACGAATGGAACCGGCGGCGGCGTTTCTGGGGTTGGCAAACAGCGGCAATCCCCTTTTCTTCTGCTCTTTGTTTAATCTTTCAAATTCCTTTTTGCTCATCCAAATTTCTCCTTCCACCACAATATTTATCGGCTTTTCCAGTTTGAGGGGAACGCTTTCAATAGTCTTGATGTTTTGCGTCACATCCTCGCCGATTTCTCCGTCGCCTCTGGTGGCCGCCGTTTTCAATATTCCATCTTCGTAAGTCAAAACGATTTTAAAACCGTCTATTTTCAACTCGCACACGTACTCTGCGGCACTATCGACATTCGATGTCGATAGTGCCGCTTTGGCCAACATCTTTTTTACCCGCTCGTCAAATTCCTTTATCTCTTCCTCGGTGAAAGCGTCCCCGTATGACCATTGCCGCGCTTTGTGGACTATTTTGGCAAACTTGTCCAAAGGCTTCCCGCCGATTCTTTGAGTGGGAGAATCGGAACTGGCGTATTGAGGATATTGTTTTTCCAGCTCCGCCAATTCATGCTTGAGCGAGTCTAAAGCGGCATCGGAAATTTCTTGCCGGTCTAGAACATGATAAAGATAGCGATGATGATTTATCGTTTGGCGAAGTTTCTCAAGGCGAATTTTAATATCTTCCATTATTAATTTTCCAATTCTTTGACGGACACAAGCTGTATCGCTCTTTCCACTTTGAAAGGAGAATTGGAATCACAAGCTGTGTTATAACCTTTTGATTCAACTGTTGTTATCAGGCCATTTTTCGTTACTTTAATTTTCGCGCAAGAATTGTTGCTTAAATTTAGGTTCAGATTATAAGGGCCATCTGATTTCGCCGGCAGGTTGAAATTATTGCCGGCGCAACTAACCGTCGGAGGATTGCTGTCGTAGTATCCAAAAGCGGTGTCGGCCAAACCGGGGTGCTTGATTTCCCAGTAGAAAAAACATTCCACACCTGCGTCGGCGGCGTAGAAGGCCAACTGCGATTCTCGCCCAATGCCGGAAAGCTTGAGTTCGCGAGTCATAACGCCAAAAATTCCCAAACCGGCTGAAAGAACTATACTGACGACAAGAACCGAAAGAAGAATAGTAAAGCCTGTTTTTAGTTTTAATTTATATTTTTTCATTTTATAACGGGTCTAATTTTCTCTGCGACACGGTCGTCTGCAGATTAAGTTTTGATTTTAATTTTGCTTTTAATCCCGATTCTCCGCTGACGGCTATTATCACCAAGGGTTGCTGTTTGTCATTCGCCACATTGCCTCTTATGGAAAAAGAAAGCTTGGTAATTTTAATTTCGTCGGAGGTCAACATAAGCCAAGATATGGATTCGGACGGTATTTGCCTTTCTATATGTTCCCCGTTTAATCGGTAATTAACAATGTTTCCGTCTTTGCTGGTAAAATTGAATGTCCCGCTCGCGCACGAGGACTGGCAGTAATTTTTGCCTTCTCTTATCTCTCTCATCATTGCCTCCATGGCGAAATTCAAGTTATCATTAACTTTTCTAAACGACTCGGTTTTTTTTTGAATGTCAATTATATTAAGAAAGGCGGACAAAGTCATCGTCATCACCACCATAAACACCCCCAGCGCGACTAGCAATTCTATCAAAGTAAAACCTTTTGTTTTTGATTTATTTTTTTGCATTATCTCCAATTGAAAACATTGTCTTCTAAATTCATCGTTTTTTCGCCGTATTTGCCCGTCCATTTTACGGAAATGCTGATTTTGGCTTCATCGCCGCCGACCCCGACAGTATCGTCTATTTTTATCGTTCTGGTAAAAATAGTATCATTTCCTCTCGCGTAATTATAATTTAGGCCGTCAAATTTAAGCTTTGGACAACCTGTTCCGCAATCAGTTACTGTGTTGTTTTTAACGTCTATGTAACAACCAGCCGCCCCTTTGCAAGCGCCTAACCCATTCGTCCAGTCATTGGATGAATTTATAAGATTCGTGTCTCTGATATTTCTTACATATTCCATAACTTCTTGGCCGAGATAAAACGCCACTAACTGGTCTTGGGAAACCGAGGCCGAGCCTATGCTTTTGATAGATAGAACCATCGGACCGGCCACGGCGGCGGAAAGAATAGTTACAGCCACAAGAGTTTCTATCAGAGTAAAGGCTTTTTTAAGTTTTAATTTATTGTTTTGCATTTTACTCCACCGTTATCTGCCCGCTTATCCAAATTTTTATATCTTTCTTTTTATCTCCTTGGGGCGATTTTATCGTCACTTGCGCGTAAGACGCGCCGCTGTTTTTGTTTATTGTCGCTATGGAAGAGGCTCTTGGGTAAACAATATCCAAAGTGTTGGCTGGGGAGCAAACATTGCTTGAATTGCAGGTCTGCAAATTAGAAATATAGTCCCCTGTGTCTATTTTAAACTCCTGAAACAATTCTCCGTTATTCTTATCGTAAGTTTTGTCGCTATCCGAATCAGTAAATAAAATCAAGGATTTTTGGTTATTTTTATTAAAATTAATCCCGAAGCCGAAAAAATCATCACTGCCGGAAGCGGACTTTTTAATGCCCAAAGAGTAAGCTTGCGCCTGGCGGGCAATCAAAGCGATTTCCTCGCTTGTCCTTTTCAAAGCCATTCTTTGACTGAATTCGGGGTATTTGGCAAAAATCATCGTGTTTATCAAAATCAAAATTCCCACCGCGACCATAAGCTCTATTAGACTAAAACCTCTTTGTTTCATCGCTTATATTGTATCATTTTTTATCAGAACAAAAAGCTGATTATCTTTTCTCCCCAAAAGAAAGATATCATCGTTCCTAAAACCATAAACGGCCCGAAGGCGATACTGCTTTTCATGCCGTATTTGTTTTTGCTCAAATAAATCAATAAAACTCCGATAATCGCCCCTATCCAAAAAGCCAAAGTGATGGCGGCCGCGCCTTTAGCCATTCCAAGAAGCCAACCAATCCCCAAAGCCAGTTTGGCGTCGCCAAAGCCCATCCATCGGCCGCGAGATACGCCCCAGAGTAAGGCAAAAAAAACGAATAGTATGAATCCGGCCAGTAAATTGTTCCAATTTAAAATCCGAAATCCGAAATCCGAAATCCGAAACGAATTAAACAGCCATAAAAATGCCAAACCGTTAAAAATCCAAACAAATAAATTCGGGATTATCTGGTGATGGTAATCGTAGATGGCAATAATTATGAGAATGGAAAAAATCAAAATCAAAAATCCAAAATCAAAAAATTTTTGAGATTGTTGAAACAATAATACAAAAAAAATTCCAGTTATTGTTTCTACCGCCGGGTATTGCCAGGATATTTTAGCTTTGCAAGCCGAACACTTTCCCCGAAGAAAAACAAAACTGGCAATAGGCAGAAGTTCATGCCATTTTAATTTCTTGGCGCAGGTAAAACACTTTGACCGGCCGGAAACAATTGATTTGCCGGTATTTAAACGCAAAATGATGACATTGAGAAAACTGCCGACAATGGCGCCGAAAACAAAAACGGAAAAATTAATCATTGTGCTTTTCTAAAAAATCAACGAAATATTTGGCAAATTCCCTGAAAACATCTGGGGCTTTTTGCAGAATTTCATAAACTTTTTCCAGGTTGACTCTATCATAATCATGAATCAACTTATTCCTAAAATCAGCCATAAACTCATTGCGCTCGGAAAATTCCCTCGGAAAAACACCCGCTTTCCCAAGTTCTATTATTACATCTCTATAAGTTTTAGCCGGCCGCTGGAAAGCTTCAGTCAAAATATGGTTTCCAATGTCAACGATCAGTTCTATGGAAATGATCAAATTAAACATAGTGGCTCCGTTTGTTTTTGGATCGCTTAAAAAAGTTTTTTGCGATTCGTCTTTTAATTCATTCAGGACTTTAATTGATTCTTGCAGTTTAAAAAGTTTTTCCTGAATTGTTTTTTTGTCAACAGTCATTTTATGTTTTAGCCGCGCCAAAAACTCCTTCTTTTGTCTGGCGCCGCATTATTTTATAAGAAACGTTTCTTAAATACTCCGTGTCTTCATAATCGCGCAAGGCTTTCATTTCCAAAGCGAAACGAATCTTGTCATCTTTTGAATAAAGAAGAAAAGCTTCAATTATCGCGTTTTTAAGCAACAACGGGTTGGAAATAGTCGCAATATTTAAAACATCAACCCTGTCAATATTGAAAATATTTCCGATTTCTTTACTTATGACAAATTCTCGCCTGTATTGCTCTTCTTTTGCCATCTCTTTTGGAAACAAAACAGCAACATCTATATCGCTTAGCGCGCCCATTTTTTCTTTTTTTGCGGCGGAACCAAAAAGATAAACCAAAACGACTTGGTTTTTTTCAAAAATGCTTTTTAATTGTTCCTTTTTTGCCAAAATGTCCATACGGATTATTATACCAGCAACCGTCTTTAAAACAATAAAAATCCCCCGACAGATTTCGGGGGATTTTTATGAAAAACCTTCTGGCGAGATTACGGCTTTACATCGTAGATGCGATTAGTTGCGTCATTTGTGCCGTCAAAAGTGTCTCCTGGCGTGGTGTCTCCGCAAGTCGTGACATCAGCGTCAGCATCAGCATTAAGGGCTGGATTATTAGCCTCTTCTAAGGTAGCCGCAAGATTATAAGATGTCGCTCCAGTAACGCTACTGGCGCAATACTCATAAGACTGGCTGGCTAAGGGGTCGCTGGGAAGGACGGGGATGAAACCTCCGCTTACCAATGAAGCCAAGGCTGCGTTATAAACGCCGCCGCTTGGATACTCTGAGTTACTGGCGTCAAAATACAAGTCCAAAGCCGTTTGAATCTGCTTTATGTCCGCCAATCTTCTGGCATCTCGAGCTTTCTTCCTCGCGCTGTTGAGCGAAGCCAAAACAACGGAAGACAGGATGCCGATGATGGCGATAACCACCAAAAGCTCAATAAGAGTAAACCCCTTCGACTTTTTTGAATTTTTAAACATTTTTTACTTGTTAAATTTTAATAAACTTAAGATTACGGTTTTGCGTTATAACAATTGTCAGTTCCAGCGGCAATCGCGCCAATACAATTAGCCGCATCGCCATTAAATACAGTGCCTCCGCAAGCGGCGCCTATGCTAACAGCCGTGGCATCGCTTGCAAGCGCAGAGTTAGTTGTATCTTCTAAAGATGCGCCGAGATGATAATTCGTACAACCGGCTGGTCCTCCTTCATAAGCATAAGCAACTTGGCCACCGCCAGACGGAGGGGTTGGGATAACGTTAATAAAGGTGCCTAATGTTGTTCCGACTGGACATCCGTTGCTCGCCGTTGTCAAAAGAGTGCTTGGGTATTGTCCGCAACTATCAAAAAATAGCTCAAATGCCGTTCGAATCTGCATCATATCCGAAACTCTTTTAGCGTCTCGTCCTTTCTTCCTCGCGCTGTTGAGCGAAGCCAAAACAACGGAAGACAGGATGCCGATGATGGCGATGACCACCAAAAGCTCAATCAATGTAAAACCTTTTGAATTCTTTTTAAATATTTTCATAATTTTTTAATTTTAATTTTAATTTACCCCGTTAAATCCCTGAAGGGAAATCTTGTTTTAAGCAAAATTATTTAACAGGGTAAATCGACCAAAATTTTATTATTTGCTTATATAATACCAACTTACGGAAATACAAGCAACAACAGGGGTGTGGATAACTCGCCTCATCGGCGAGTCGCCGATGAGGCGACTAAATTCCCGCCGTGATATTATAAATCGGCCCGAGAATGGAAATAAGCAGAATGCCGACCGCCCCGCCCAAAACAACTATCATCACCGGCTCTATCAAGCTCACTAAAGTTTCCACCGCGTTGTCCACTTCCTTTTTGTAGAACTTGCCCAAAGTCTTGAGCATAAAGCTTAATTTGCCGGTTTCTTCTCCGGTCTTAATCATTTGAACAACCATCAGAGGTATTTCCTGATATTTGGAAAGAGCTTCAGATATGGAACTTCCTCCTTTAACCTCGTTGGCGGCAACCAAAAGAATATTTTTATAAATTTTATTGCCCACCACATCGGCTGCGATCTCCAACGTCCTGACAGCCGGCACTCCGCTGGAAAGCAAAGTTTCCATATTGTCGGTCATTCTGGAAAGGTAAAATTTGCTGTAAAGAGCGCCGACAAAAGGAAAACTTGTCTGAAATCGCGACACAACCATGCTTCCTTTTTTCGTTTTGGCGTATCTCCATAAAAACACTCCGCCTATTGCTGCGCCTATAAACAGAAAAACTCCAAAATCCTTGAAAAAATTACTGACACCGATCAATATTCTGGTGTAAAACGGTATTTTTTGGTTGACTTCGGTCAATATGGCGGTCAGTTTCGGAATCACGAACGTCAGCATCAATATCATAACGATAAAAAAAGTGGCCACGACGAAAGCCGGATAAATAAGGGCGTTTTTGGTCTTGCTGGACAATTCGTAGGAACGTTCCAAATGATTGGCCAAAGCGCCGAATATTTCTTCCAGTTTTCCCGACTCTTCTCCCGACCTAATCATATTTATGTAAAAAGCCGAAAATATATCGGGATGTTTGGACATAGCCAAAGACAAGTAAGAACCGCCTTTTATGTCTTCTATTATTTCCGTAAGGCCTTCTTTAAGCTTTACGCTATTGGTCTGTCCAGCCAAAAGCCTCAAGGAATCCATCACCGCTATCTTAGCCTCAAAAAGAGTGGCCAGTTGGCGGGAAAGAATGACGATATCTTTGTTTTTTACTTTGTTGAAAAACTTGAATTTGCCAAGTCTTTCCAATATTGACCCCGCCTGCTTGACCGATTTTATGTTGGTAATGACCAAACTTCTCGCCTGAAGGGCGCTTATGGCAATATCAACGCTGGATGCCTCAATTGATCCGTTTTTTGCTTCTCCTCCCAAAGTTGTGGCTGTGTATTCGTATAGCATTAAATTAAAGCTTCCAGCCCTTTCGGATTTAATGAATGACTGACGGCATCTTTCATTGTTATTTCTCCGTCGCGAACCAATGCGGCCAAAGATCTGTTTAAACTGACCATGCCCATTTCATAATTGGTCTCAATAACCGTGTCTATTTCATGAGCTCTTCCTTCCCTGATGAGCGTCCGAACGGCCGAATTGCTAATCAAAAGTTCGTAAGCCGGGATTCTCCCTCCTGATATTCTCGGCACCAGCCGTTGGGAAAATATACCAAGAAGAACGCTGGCCAACTGAACTCTTATTTGGTTTTGCTGGTTGGAAGGGAAAGAGTCTATGATTCTGTCCACCGTCTGGGCGGCATTATTGGTGTGCAAAGAAGAAAGAACTAGATGTCCGGTTTCCGCCGCCGTGACGGCGGTGGAGATGGTTTCCACGTCTCTCATTTCGCCTATCATCGCCACGTTTATATCTTGTCGAAACATTGACCTTAAAGCTGTTTTGAAATCCGCGGTGTCTGTCCTTACTTCCCTTTGGTCTATTATTGATTTGTCCTGGACAAATAAATACTCCATTGGATCTTCAATGGTCATAATGTGCTTTGCGCTGGCATGGTTTATGATTTCAATCATTGAGGCCAGCGTGGTTGATTTGCCGTGTCCGATAGGGCCGACAACAAGAAAAAAGCCTTGTTCTTTTTGGGCAAAATCAGCCAGAATATCCGGCAAATTAAGCTCTTTAATGGTCTTGGTCTTGTTTGATACCAGCCTTAAGGCGGCTCCCAAATAACCCCTTTGAGTGAAAGCATTGACTCTGAATCTTGCCTTGTCTTCAAAGGGATAGGAAAAATCAAACTCTTTCTGTTCTTTTAATGTTTTTCTGTCTTTCTCGTTCAATGTGGATAAAATCAATCCTTCCGTATCCTCGGCGGACAAAACAGGATTTTTAAGAAGAGGAATGAGCGAACCGGATACCCTGATGGTCGGGTGCCTTCCCGCAGTTATGTGCAAATCGGAAGCGCCCTCTTTTATGGTGGTCAAAATAAGCTCTTTTAATTCTTTAGCATAGTCCTTCATAAATTTTTAGATTTTATTTTTTATTTTTAAGATTGCAACACGGTATTTACCTTTTTAACGACTTCCGAAGGAGTAAAATAAGCTTTCACTATGTAATCCGCCGCCCCCAAACTCATTCCCTTGTCAAGATGTTCTTTTTGGCCAAGATTGGACAATATGATAATCTTGCTGGCTGGAATTAGCTTCTCCTTCCTTATTATTTCCAAAAGTTCAAAGCCGTCCATCCCCGGCATAACGACATCAAGCAAAACAACCTCGGGAGAAGCTCCCCCTTTAATTTTATCCAGAGCCTCTTTTCCTTCATGAGCCAATTCAACTTCAAATCCTTCTTCTTTGAATTTGACGGCATACATATCCAGCAGAAATTCGTCGTCGTCTATTATTAAAATTTTATGCTTGGATTTATTCACCTTTTAACATAATAACATTTATATTTATAACTTCAAAAATTCATCAAAACTTATAAGCCCGTTGAGCGTCTTTATCAAGCCGTCTTCTTTTATGGTGGTCATTCCTTGCTTTCGCAATTCTTTCATAACATCTTGCTCGGACGGCTTGGTCAGAATAATATTCTCCATGGTCGGAGTTTTGTACATAACTTCAAAAATGCCCATTCTGCCTTTGCTTCCCATAGGACAGGACGGGGAAGACACTCCCTCATAAATCTTATCAAAAGAAATTATTTTTTTTCTTGATTCTTCGGGGATGTTTTTTAATTCGTTTTGCGCTATTTCTTTGAAAGCCCCTTCAAGAATTTTTTCCTTTCTTGAATCAGGGCAAAGTTTCCTAACCAGCCTTTGTCCGATAACCATCAACAGTGTTGGGGCTATCAAATAAGGGTCAATGCCCATATCCACCAGACGCGGAACGACTCCGGCGGCGTTGTTGGTGTGAAGAGTGGATAAAACAAGATGTCCGGTAAGCGCCGCGTGGATAGCCATGGCGGCAGTTTCTTTGTCTCTTATTTCGCCCACCATTATAATGTCCGGGTCCTGCCTTAAAATAGTCCTAAGCCCGCTGGCAAAATCATACCCTATTTCCGGCCTGACTTGGGATTGATTCACTCCTTCAATGTTGTATTCTATCGGGTCTTCCAAACTGACGACATTGTTGGCTTCCCGATCAAACTCCTTAAGCATGGCGTAAAGAGTGGTCGTCTTGCCCGATCCGGTCGGTCCGGTAAGAAGAATCAGCCCGTATGGTTTTTCTATCATTTCTCTGACTATCTTCAAATGGTCCGCCGACAGACCCAGCTCCTCCAGAGTTTTGACGCCTTTTTCCCTGTCCAAAATTCTTATCACCACCTTTTCCCCGAAAAATGACGGAAATGTTGAGACGCGAAAGTCTATGTCTCGGCCTTCTATTCTGGCTTCAAACCTGCCGTCTTGAGGTTTTCTTTTCTCATCAATCTTCATATCGGTCAAGATTTTTATTCTTGAAACTATCGCTTCGTGGATAGTCAAAGGCAAGACGATGCTTGTGTACATAACGCCGTCCACGCGGAATCTTATTTTTACCCTGTCGGAAACGGCTTCTATGTGAATGTCGGAAGCGTTGCCTTCAAGAGCGTGCCTTAAAATAACGGCGACTATCTTGGTCACCGGCGCGTCTTCCACGATTTTAGAGTCTTTGCTTCCGCCTTTTGAAAGTTCTTTTTGCATTGCCTCCGTCGCCGCGACCGAACTCATATCGGAAAGCTCCATTTCCAAATCGCCAAGCGCTCTGGAAACTTCCCCGCCCAACCCTTTATATTCTTCCAAAACGGTTTCCAAGTCATCCTCTGAAATAATGAATGTTTTGACGGGCAAATTCGTTCTGGAAACTATGAATTGCAAGGCTCTTTTCGCTTCAATGTCGGCCGGGTCAACAACGCCAACTTCCAAAAAATCATCTTTTATTCCCAAAGGGACGAAACGATATTGGCGCGCCGCCTCTTCCGGTATTTTTTTAAGAACATCAAAAGAAGTTTGCCCCGGCAAAACTTTCTTAATGGCCAAACCGGAGATTTCCGATTTTGCGTTAAGTATATCGTCTTCAGAAACTCCTTCCGCCTTAAGCGCTTTTTCCAGCGCTATCCCGGTTTCTTCAGATTGGGTAATAACCTTGGCTAGTTTTCCTTGCCCAATAAAACCATTTTTGACTAAAATATCGGTAAAAAGCATTTTAAATTTTAGTAAGAGTCAAAAGGATTATTTCTTCCCATCTCTCCTTCGGCCGGTGAAACAGACGAATCTTCCAAACTTAGAAAAAGCTGGTTTTCAAAGAAATCCGTTTTTAGAGAAACTCCGCTTAGCCTAGAAAGAATTTTTACCACTTCATCGCCTTCACCACCGGACATATTTTCGCTGGGAACGCCGCTGGAAGCTTGGTCAACGCCAACGGCGCTGACTCCATTGCTGGCGCTTTGAGGGGATTTGAGGCTGTAAATTACAATTATCGCCAAAAAAATCACCCCTGCGATCAAAAATATTATTTTTTTATTTTTCATATGATTATGTTTTATCGCCTGTCTTTCTCCAATATGAAACGGCTTCTATGGAAAACAAATAATTATCTTGGCCGACAGGGCTTATTTCCACGGAGCTGACATCAATCAAACGCAAGCTTTTTTCCAATTCTTCAATGAAAGAACGGAAAGATTCGTAGGAACCTTGGGCTTCTATGGAAAAAAATATCGATTCCGCGATCTTACCGTTATTATTTTGAGAATCTGAAACGGAATTTTGGTAAGTAATGTTTCTGGTGTCAATCGCCTTAAGTGTCAGTCCTTTTTTTCTCATAATGTCGTCAATTTGGACTATCAATTTCATGGATTCGTCTCCTGATGGAACCATCTTGTTTATTCTGTCCACATTTTCTTGGAAGATGGAGTTGTATTCTCCCAGTGTCTTATCAATTGAGCTTCTTACTTTTTTTGCCGTATTTATCGTTTCATTATAAGAAAAAACCTGCCCCCTTAAGCTTTTTATCTCGCCAAAATAACTTTTTGACTCGGTAAAAAATATTAAAGCGGCTCCGGCTATTAAAAACAATGAAATTAAGGCTTTGAACATATTATTTTATGGCATAGGCCGCGATGGCCGGATCAAGAATTATTTTCAAATTAAATTTAACCCCGCCTGTCGCATCCGAAGATAAACCGGAAACAGAAACCTGTTTGACTTGATTGTATTTTTCCAAGGCTTGAATTTGAGCCGTCAAGCTGGCGTAGCTTCTGGTAGTTCCGGACAATGCCAAAGCGGGCGAGCCCGAATCGGCGAAAGAATAATTCAGGTCGTTGAATCTAACATCTCTCATAGTAAAGTCCTGAAGAAAATCCAAAACATTGGAAAATGCCTTGTGTCCGGCCAAAAGATTTTTGGCGACGGAAATTTTTTCCGAAAAATCTATTATTTCGTTTATGGTGGGAATTTCAAAAGAGGCTTTTTGTTTTTCTATTGACTTGCCGAGCTGGGCTATGTTTTCATTCAAGTAATTTTTATACATATACAGCCCGCCCCAAAGACCGCCGGAAATAATAAAAATTAAAAAAGAAAACAAAACAAAACCTCCCCCGCCTCCCCTTGAAACGGTTTGGGAGCTTAAATTTCTTTTTGGTATGAAAGAAAGTTTTTCGTCCATAGCTGTATTTTAACCCCCAGCCGTTTTTAAAGCAAAGTTTGCTATCCACAGGGCAACGCAATGTCAAGGCGAAACCTTGATATTGCTACAATTCCCCCAAAGCCAAGCCCGTGGCGACGGAAAAATCTGGTCCGATGCCTTTCAAAACTCCGGATAAAAAAGCCGGGTGTTCCGTTTTGCCGAAAGGGTTGGCGTATTCAACTTCAATTGTCAATTTTTTCACTCCATACCCGGCCAAACCTTTAAGCAATGACCCACCGCCCGAGAAAATAACTTTACTGGCTGACCGGCCGTATTTATTTTGAAAATCTTTGAGAAAAACCGCCGCTTCGTGGAAAATATAATCTAGAATCGGCTCCATCACGGCGACAATGTCTTGGTGTTCCGGCAAGTCGGACAAGCCTATTTCCCTTTTCATATCTTCCGCTTTGGCAAAATCAACGCCCAAAGATTGGGACAAAGCCAGAGTCAAATCTTGCGAGCCTTTGTTTATAAGAACGGATGATTTCATCACGCCGTAATCAACTATGGCCATCTTCACGGCGGCCGAACCGATATCCATCACGGCTATCGTCGGACTGCCCCGACTTATCCCCGACCTCACCAAACTGAAAGATTCTATTTCAAAAGACGATGCCGTCAAGCCGGCCTTAGAAATTATATCCTTATATTCTCTGATAATATCGTTGTGAATGGCGACAAGAAGCACTTCCGTCTCCTTTTCGCCGCCTTTTTTCAAATCATTTTCGCTCTCTGGGATAACCCACCAATCCAAAGCCACTTCCGAGACCGGTATGGGAATATGCCTTCTGGCTTCCATAGCGACAACCTCGGTGGAAATGTTTTTTTCGTGGCTGAAAGGCAAGGTTATTATTTTCACAAAACTTGACTTGAGCGGTATGGAAACTCTGGCTGTGTCGGTTTTGCTGTTTGATTCTTTCATCAAATCTTTTACGGCTTGAGCGACTGTGTCCGGCGGCAATTTGACGTTCTGGCCTATTTTCATTTTGGCGTAAGGCCCGAGGGCGATTTCGCCATAGGTTTCCAAGATTGCCCTCTCCTGCTCTTTTCTTAATTGAACCAACTTGATGAAAGAACTGCCGATATCCAACCCCAAAACGCTTTTCTTGGCATTAAAAGCCGATTTGAAATTTTTGAGCAGTCCGCCTAAAGAAAAATCCATATATGCTGTATTATATACTATAACCGCCGGCGAGTAAAAAATGAAAATTTTTAAAAACATATTGGCCGTTTTGTTCCCTCAAAAATGCCTAGGCTGTAAAAAGGAAAACGAGATTTTATGTCCCAATTGCCTTCTAAAAATCAGCCGTCCCGACACGCCGTATCTCAATGGAGTCCATATCGCGGCCAATTACCAAGACCTTGTCCTTAAAAAAGCCTTATGGATGCTGAAATATCAGGGCATAAAACAGCTGGCCAAGCCTTTGGCGGAACTTATCAAAGAAAGAATGTGGAAAAAATTGGAAACGGGAGATTGGCTTATTGTTCCCGTTCCTTTGTCAAAAAACAAATTGAGACATAGGGGCTATAATCAAGCGGAACTGATCGCCAAAGAATTGTCCGATAATGTCCGCGCGGATATTTTGTTTAAAAAATTCCACACAAAATCGCAAGTGGAAGTAAAAGACAAAGAAGAAAGACTAGCGAACATCATCGGCAGTTTTGCAATAAAAAACCCTGAAAAAATAAAAGGCAAGAAAATAATACTGATTGACGATGTCTTGACTACTGGCGCAACGATGCGCGAAGCGAAAAAAGTCCTCAAACAAGCCGGGGCGAAAAAAGTGATAGGGGTGGTGGTGGCAAGGGGATAAAAACGGACGCATTATTAAAAGTGCGGTACTAAATTGGAAATATTGTCCTTACGCAAACTTAATTATCCAACCCCTTAGATTTACCATAACTAAAAGTTGAACATCTTGGATCGTTGTTACTAGAATTAGAATCTTTAAACTTATTTAGTATATCCTGCTGACTAACGAACTCGCCATTTTTTGTATAAAAAGATTGTTCTCCGTCAATACTAGGATAACGTTCTAATTTATTTACAGGCCCCCCGTTGGGACCCCAAAGCGTAAAATAAAAATCCTTTAAATACGTTTGTTTCCCAATATCTTTATAAAAGTTAACCCTTAAGCGAATAACTGATGACCATGTTATATAATTTCTAAATTTCTGAAAGTAAGATGTTGCCAAATCAGGAGCTACACGAAATGAAAACTTATACTCCTCATCTGGATTAATTGCGGTGGATGTTGCTATAGGGAGAAAACTTCCGCTCCAGTTGCATGTCCATATATCATGATTAGCTCTGTCCTGAATAATATTAACAAGATCTGCAAAAATTTTAATTTCGTCCAATTTACCAAAGAAATTATTCTTTAAGATAAGATTAGCGACTCCATCCGGCAAGTCCACATAATCTGGATTTTGATTGTATATAATTTGAGGATAAATATTTAATTGCGGGTCTGCTCCAACCTGAAAACTTTTATTTGACAAATCATTCCCTCTTTGAGTTTGACGAATCTGATAAACAATAAATGGTAACGAAGCTATTGTTATAATAGCTGCAATTATCTCGAGGATATTTTTAAATGATTTCATAAATACCAAAATATGCTGGATTTTAACCAAAACGGAGGGTGAGAGATTCGAACTCTCGGTGGGTTGCCCCACACAGACTTTCCAGGTCTGCGCACTAGACCGCTATGCGAACCCTCCAAAATAATTCTTAAGCTTACTCCTTAAAACTTCCCTTCCATGACCAGTTTTGAAATATCGCTCTGCTTCTCTTGCATCTCCTTCGTGTTTATACGCCTCATAGAATATTAGATCAAAATCACCATTTCTAGAAGTAAAATTGGAATTGCCAGAAGCATGATTGCTTATCCTCTTTTTTAAATTACCCGTAAACCCGCAATAGAGTTTACTGTTTTTTTTGAAATGTAATACGTAACAATAATACATAACATGAGATAATCGCTTCCGCCTCATCGGCGGATGTGCCGTAGAGGCACAATGCGAACCCTCCAAATCATTTCCGCATTATGGCAGAAAAAAGCCAAAAAACAAAGCGCCCCTAATACTACCACGGGGCGCTTGTGCATTCTTTTTCCATCGCTTTGCCCACAAAAAAATCAAGCAAGGCGCTGGGTTCGCCGCAACAAAATATAAAATGATGTTGCGTTAAATTCTCCCACCACTTATCATGAACATGAGCGGGTACTTTGTGTTTTTCCAAAATTTTAACAAATTCTTCTTTTTCCATTTTTATTATCCTTTCTTTTTATAAAGAAATTTAAAAATAAAAAACAGGAATCAGAAATAATGTAAAGGTGCTTTAATTATATTGCAATTATATCACGAATATTTTAAATGTCCATATCCCGCAAAGCGGCCAGTCTTTCCTCTACTGGCGGGTGGGTCATAAACAATTTCGCCAACCAATGAGTGCCGCCATTTTTTGTTTTTAACGGCGAAGATATGTAGAGATGCGCTGTGGCTTTATTTACCCGCCTCAACGATACTGGATAGCTGGAAATTTTTTCCAACGCCGAAGCCAGCCCTTCCGGATAACGAGTCAAAAGCGCGCCGGAAGCATCAGCCAGAAATTCTCGCTTTCGGGAAATGGCCAACTGGATGAGTTTAGCGACAATCGGAGTAAGAATAGCCAAAATAATTCCAACGAGCATCATTATGAGTTGGGCTTGCCCGCCACTTTCTCTGTTATCTCTTCTGCCTCTGAAAAAATGCGCCCTCAAAAAAAAGTCGGACATAAGCGCCACAAATCCGACGAGAATTACAATAATCGTGGAAATAAGAATATCTTTGTTGCCAATATGGGAAAGCTCGTGGGCGATGACTCCTTCCAATTCATTTTTGTTAAGAATTTGCCTCAAGCCGGAAGTTACCGCGACAGCCGCGTGTTCTTGATTCCTACCAGTGGCGAAAGCGTTGGGCGACGGGTCGTCTATCGTATAAATTTTCGGTATTTTGAGCCCGGCTGTGATGCAAAGATTTTCCACTATTCTGTAAAGCTCCAAATCCTCCTTTCTCTTTATCGGCCGCGCGCCCGACATCGCCAAGACGATTTTGTCCGAAAACCAGTAGCTGAAGAAATTCATAAACAAGCTGAAAACAACGGCGATAACGACAAAAGACGAATCACCGTAAATTTGCGAAAATACCCAGCCGATGCCGACGACAACGATCAAAAACAGGCTCATCAAAAGCCATGTCTTGCGGATATTTTTTGATTGTTGGGTGTAGAGGGTCATTGTTTTTAAATTATCCGAAAAGTTCTTGATGGCTTCCAATATTTACAAAAGTGATTAGTGATTTTTCTTTGTCTGTTTCATATATCAACAATAAATCATTTTTGATGTGGCACTCTTTGCAACCTTCATACTCTCCTGTCAAAAAATGGTCTCGGTGTTTTGATTCCAATTTTTGGCCGTCAATTAATTTCTGCATGACTTTTTCCGTTTCTTTTAAATCAAAAGCACCCGACCTTATAAGTTTTTTAATGGATTTTCTGAATTTTTTGGCATAAATGGAAATGTATTTCATTTTTTACCCAAAATATCATTGAGAAGGCTTTTGGCGCTAGAAAATCTTTTTCCATATTTTTTCGCCCATTCAATTTCTTTATTATATTCTTTTAGCTTCTCTGAAGAATATGCGTGCAAATAACCAAAGTCGCAAACATAAGATAGATTGTCCGTTTTTCCGACTTGATTCAAAAAATATTTAATACCGGATGAAAGATCCAAACCCATATTTTTAAGCGACTTTTGGGCTTTTTCTTTAGTGTTTTTATCTATTCTGATTTGTATTGTCGTATTCATAATTCTTATGTTATCATTTGTAATAACATTGTCAATACGAAATCAATGCTTCGCAGTTTGCGGATATTTTTTGGTTGTTGGGTGCAGCGTGTTGCCATTATTTTATTCGTACAATTCAGAATGCGAACCAATATTGATAAAGACAATATTGCTGTCTGATTTTACATAAAAAATAGCTCGTATTTCGCCAGTAATATTTATACTCCTGCATCCTTCATATTCTCCGCTCAAAGAATGATTATTGAGAAGCAGATGAAACATATTTTGTAAAAACAAATCCAGTTTTTCTTCAAATTTGTCTTGTATTTTAATGGATAACTTATCAAACTGTTTGCGGAAATTCTTGTGATATTCCGGTTTCATTTTTGTTTCTCGAATTTTCTCAAACTTTTCATCATTTCTTCCGCCGATTCAAACGGTCCAATTAAATTTTTTCCAGCTTTAATGTCCGCAATCGCCTGATCAAGAATTTTTCTTGTTTTAGCATTAGGCATTGGCGGTTCAGAAAAAACTATCCTCTTCTCTCGCACAAATTCCCTAAGATAAGTATTGACGATGGCGCTTAAAGGCAAACCAAAATTCTTGGCCAGCGTTTGAGCGTCCTTTTTTAAATTCTTGTCTGTTTTTATGTTTATAACTGTTGTGTTCATAATAACCCTAGTGTATACCAGAGTTATATTTTGTCAAAATTCTATTTTTTCAGCAAATCATCCACCATTTTTATTTCCTCCAAAATGCCGTCAATCAAATCGTAACTTTCGGCTTCTTTGGCCGTCACCCATTTGTAATCAATGCTGTCTTCGTCCAGATTTACTTCGCCAGAAATAAGCGGGCAATAATAACTTAAAACCAAAACAGGGATTCCGTCCGGTCGGATGAAAGTCAAATCCAAGAGATATTGCGGCTTTCCGATTTCAAGATTAACTTCTTCTTTGACTTCTCTTCTTAAAGCCGTTTCCACCGCGTTATACCACTGATCGCCCTTGTGAGTCGGCGGAGTATTCACGTAATCATCGGTCTCAAGTCCGCCGCCGGGCACAGTCCATTTTCCCGGAAAAGCTTTTTTGCTCAAATTTCGGCGAGTAATCAGATATTTTTTCTCGCCGTTGTAGATAATCGCCGTAATGGCTATACGATGAAGTTCTTTGTCTTTTATTTCCATAAAATTTTTATAAAAAAGTCAAAAGAAGAAATTTCTATATTAAGGAAGACATTGTGTGTATATCACATCAATCGTATTGTCTGTTACATCAAAAACATATGACGGTTCCCTTTCCAGCAATTCTTTTTTAATTTGACTAATAAATTCTTCAACCTTAGACTGAACAACGGGACCATAACTGATGTCTTTATTACCCCCACATTTAAAAAATTTTGTTTCATCGTTTTTTATCAACAATTCGCTGGTCCTAGCATTTGTGCTTAGAAAAAATGATTCTGATCCTCCTGGTATCCAGTTTGGATTTCGATATATATAATCAACCGTTACTAACCAACCATTAGGTGCTGTTTTAACATCTTTTACTCTACCATATTGATCCTTTATATTACCGACCTTATTAAGATTTGGCGTGTCCAGTTCGTCTTTTTTTATTGTCTGTTTTTTCTGAAGCGCCCCAAAAATAACCACAGATGCAACTACAACAATGACGATGAATATCGCGATATTTTTATTTTTCATATTTTTATTTTTAAAACTTCACCTTCACCTGCTCTCTCGCCTCACCTTCTTCCAGCTGAAAAAATTCCATTTTTGAAAATTTGAACATATTGGCGATGATATTTTTCGGAAAAGTCTCAACGCCGATATTCAAGTCGCGAACATTGCCGTTGTAGAATCTTCTTGCCGCTTGGATTTTATTTTCTGTATCGGACAATTCGCGCTGAAGTTCAAGAAAATTCTCATTTGCCTTTAGTTGCGGATAGGCTTCGGCAATGGCAAAGATGGACTTCAAAGTCCCCGTGAGCATATTTTCGGCCTTACCCTTCTCTTCAAGACCTTGAGCTCCGAGCGCCATAGCGCGAGCTTTCGTCACATTTTCAAAAGCCGTCTTCTCGTGCGTGGCGTAGCCCTTGACTGTTTCCACCAAATTCGGAATAAGGTCATATCTTCTTTTGAGCTGGACATCAATATCCGCCCACGCCTCTTTAACCCTGTTAACCAATCTCACAAAACCATTGTAAATAACGACAAACCAAATAACCGCAACTCCCAAAATTCCGAATAAAATGTAAGTACTGTTCATAAATTTTTTGTTTAAATAAATGTTACCGTTTTTATGCTGGAGCATAATTTTGGTAACATTTTAATTTTTAAAAAGTTACGCCTCCGCGCTTAAAATCTTCTTGGCTATTTTTAAGGTGTCTATGTTTTCTTTAATCAATAGTTTGGCGTATTCCAAATCTGTTTTAGCCATTCTCCTGTCTATTTCAGCCAAAAAATTATCCGTTTCAATACCGGCTTTTTCTATTTCTTCCAAGATTTTTTGCAAATCATTTTTGTTTGTGTCGTTTGTCATAAATTATAATTGTTTCTTGCTTTTAAAATAACTTGCGGACAAAGCGTCAAAAACTCTTTTTGTTTCTTTTCTGATATAGATATCCGTCATTGGTTCTTCATTTTTTGCGATCATTTTTTTAACATTCCCTATGGCGTTTATTGTTATTTGATCCTGAATTTTCCTATCTTTTATTTTAGACAAGCCAACAATTTTTAAATGGGTTTTCACAATATCCTCTATCTCTTTTTCTGAAAAAGTTTTTGCTATGGTATTTTCAATTTCTTCATTTACACTCTCCGTTTCTTCCGCGCCCCCTTTCAAATCCTCTTTTGGTTCAATTTTGACATCTTTTCTTTCCCCCAGAAAACTCCAATCTTCGGTAAAGTCGCTTGATTGCGGTTTATCCGCCTCTTTTTTATCATCTTCTCTTTTATCTTTTTTGCTTTCGTTTTTCTTCTTTTCTTCTTCCGTTATTTCTTTCTTGGTTTTACCAATGCCGTTTATCTTGCTTACCACTTTTTCAAGTTCTGTTTTGTTGTTTTTTAATTGCCCAAGCTTCGCTTCAAAAATATTTTTCCTTACTCCAAATTCTTTCGCTTTTTCTTCAAACTCCGCTTTCTTAGAACTTAGTCTTTCAACAACTTCCCTTTTGGATTCTTCAAAAAGGCCTGATCTTTGGGCCTGTTCAATCATTGAATTTATGTTTTTTAGCTGGCTGTTATATTTGCTTTCCGCTTCTTTAGTGTCTTTCAGCATACCGGAAAAGTTATCAATGAGTTCATTTGTCTTACCCAACCTTTCTTGAAAAGGAGTTCTGAAAATATCCAGCTCTGATTTAAGGTTTTCTTCTTTTTCTTTTATTCTTTCTTGAGAGTCCGCTTCTTCTTGGCTTATTTTTTTAATGATTTCCTCTTTTGCCTCGGGGTCAAGATATTTTGTCATTTCCGCAATTTTTTCTTTGCTGGAATAATGTTTTTCCAAACCTTCTTTTTCTTTTATCAAATCCGCGCCGGCGCCTTTTTCCAAAGTTCCAATTTTTCCATTCAACAGTTTCCCCGCTGCGTCAATCATCCCTTGTTCCGTTCGGCTGGCTTGAACTATCTTTATAATTTTTCCATCCACAAACTCAAAACTTTTAGTAATCCGTCTTCCTTCTAAATCTTCTTCGCTCAATTCTTTATGCATATTGCCGATTATCTTTTCCATGCCGCTTCTTTCTTCTGTGTTTTGCCCAATTCCAATCTCCTTGCCTTCCATCTCTTTATTGAAAACATCTTTATTTAAAAGGCCTCTTTCTTTGGATTTTATAAAGCCAAGATCTTTTTTAGCCAATCCAAGAGTCGCAAAGTTTAAAATCTTTTCTGATAATGTGGCCTTGCCATAAACAGCCTCGTCAAATTTTTCATCAACAACACCGACTCCTTTAAACTTCAGGTTGTTTTTAAGGTCAATGTCTTTAAAAAGTTCATCTTTAGAATACTTATTAAGACTGTCTAAAATGCCCTCTTCCGTAATTAAAGTTTCATCTATGCTTTCAACGCTAATTTCTTTTTTGCTTTCTTGCGGTTCGGGAGTTTTCGGCTTTATTTCTTCGGTTTTTGTTTTGGACTGTTCCATATTATTTATTCTAGCACATTATTTTTTCCCGCCAACTGGCCGCAAGCGGCCAGAATGTCCTCACCAAAACTGACGCGGAAAGTGACGGATACGCCGAGCTTTTTGAGCGCGTCAAAAAATTGAGTCCGCTTCGCTTGCGGCGACGGTTTAAAATCCGCCCTGCCCGCCTCGCAAGCCAGATTGCTGGCGTTGCGAGCGAGGCCGGTGTCGTGATATTTGATAAGATTTACATGATACAAACTGTTTTTCATCAGCTTGGCCAGATTTTTGGCGTCTTTCGCACGGTCATTGACTCCGTCAATCAACAAATACTCAAACATCACTTTACGGTTTGTTTTTTTAATGTAATCGTCCACCGCTTTCATAAGAGCCGTCAGCGGATATTTTTTATTTATCGGCATCAATTTTGTCCTTGTTTCGTCGTCGGCCGCGTGCAAAGAAATGGCCAAATTGACTTGCAAATTTTCATCGGCAAATTTTTCTATTCCGGGAACTATGCCGCAAGTGGAAACGGAAATATGCCTGATACCGAGATTAAATCCGTCTTTGTCGTTTAGAATTCTTATGGCTTGAACAGTATTATCGTAATTCAAAAACGGCTCCCCCATTCCCATAAAAACAACATTATTAACCTTTTCGTAGCGCTCATGGCAAGGCGAGACCTTGACATTGGATGTCAAGGTCTCGCCTTGCCATTGCCTTAAATGCCGGGCGAAAAATAAAATTTGGTTAACGATTTCTTCGCCGGTTAAATTTCTTTTCAAGCCTATTTTGCCGGTGGCGCAAAATCCGCAATTCATGGCGCAGCCGGCTTGGGAAGAAACGCAAACGGTATTTCTTCCCGCTTTGGCGTCGTCTTCTTTGGTGTTTAAATGCCTCATCAAGACGGTCTCAATAATGTTTCCATCTTTTAATCTAAAAACGGCTTTGATGGAATATTTGTTTTTTGATTCAATTATATTTAAAACTTCCAAACTCAAAAGCGGAAATTCTTTTTTTATTTTTTCCCGCAATTCTTTGGAGAGCGTCGTCGCCTCATCCCAATCGTTTATCAAATCCACAAACACCGCTTTTTTGATCTGTTTCAAGCGATAATCTTTTTCTCCTTTATCTTTCAAAAATTTTTCCAGATTGATTATGTCCATTAAAAATCTTTATAAGTATTCTCATTTCGCAATTTTATTGAATCAATAACAATGTCTCCTCGTTCATGGTGAAAAATTATTCTAAATCTGCCTTTTCTGCATCTATAAAAATCGCTTTTTTCAAGCTTTTTAATGTTAAGCCCTTTATCTCCGGACAAGAGCTGTTTCATCAAAAAATCAAGCAAGTCCCTATCTTTGGCAGAAATTTTTCTAAAAAGCTTTCCCAGTCTATCCATTAATTTGCTTGGGAATTTAATTTTCTAAGAATTTTCACGAGGTCTTTGGCTTTTAACCCTTTGCCATTATTATCTCTTAGAGCGTCAAAAACCGTTGTTTCATTGCGGTAAAAATCAGGACTAATCGGTCTAATTTCAAGCGCATTGCCTTTCGAACTGATAATTATCTGGTTGGCATTAAACATTTTTCGCCAAGATATCGGCAAAGTTATTTGTCCTTTGCTTGTGATTTTATGAATTCTTTTTGTTTGAGTTGTATCCATATTCCTTACTCTATTACTTTCTTACCTTTTGTCAATGTTTCCATAGGTGAATTATCTCGGGCCGAAAAATTCCGTTTCGGCGTCGTCGGGGTGGGTGTGGCGGGAGTAGCGGTAAATGATTCATCAACACTAGACTTCAATGAGCAAGAAAATCCATCATCCAATGGTGGTCATTGGAAAACGATCCTTTCGCAAAGCGAAAATCATAAACAAAGGAATTTTGTCGCGGATTTCATAATACCGTTTACTTTTTTCTTTTACGGCGGAAATTGCTTTTGGCTCCGCAAAATCAACAATTTGAAAACCTGATTCAAGAATATCTTTAATTGTGCTTTCAAGAGAACGATGATAATAACTTACATTAAGATCGCCAAACATCACACCATCGACTTGGCGGGTATTAAGATAATCCCCAATAATTTCATATCCATTATTTTTCTTAGATTTTTTGTAGCCAAGCAACGAGACTGACTCGTCTTCCGTGTCTGTCTCCTTAACTCCATATGCTACTGGATGGTGTGTTGATAATAATAAAATCGCATCATCTTTCATAACAGCAGAAATGCTATTTAATGCTTTCTTCCACGACTCGACGTAATGCATAACCAAACTTGAATATACAAAATCAAATTTTTCGTCTAACTTAATATTTTCCATATCCATAACACGAAATTCAATATCAGGATAACTTTTCCGAGCGTACTCTATAAGACCTTCGGATGCGTCAATGCCAACAACATTACTCGCTCCCAAAGACTTTAAATGATCGCATTCCTCGCCGGTTCCGCATCCAACCGCCAAAACATTCTTGCCCATCAAGTCAGGCAATCGTTTATACATTGAGGGCTTTTCCACATATACATGCCCATAATTTTCCCCACTGCGCATCAACATAGCCCATTGCTCAGCATATTTACTGTAAGAATCTGTTGTTTTTTTATTTGTACTCATAAAAATTATTATACAACCTTATAAATTTTTATGCCAAATCTCCACAAATAATCCTTGTAGTACCACTTGGACATTCAATGTTCAAGTGGTACTACCTTGGCCCTAAAAATTCCGTTTCGGCGTCGTCGGGGTGGGTGTGGCGGGAGTAGCGGCGCATGCCCATCAAGATTCCCAGCGCGGCGTAAACCGTGAGCATATGCGATCCGCCGTAGCTCAAAAAAGGCAAAGTGGTGCCGGTAATCGGCATTATCCCTATGTTCATTCCGATATTGACGAAAAAATGAGCCGTTAAAAATATCGCTGTTCCAATGCCGTATAAAGATTCAAAATTGCTCCGCCCCAAAGCGGCGATCTTGAAAATCCTCCAAATTATGATTCCGTAAAAAAGAAAAACAAAGAGCGCTCCGACAAAACCCCACTCTTCGGCGAAAGCGGCAAAAACAAAATCGGTCTGATGCTCCGGCAAAAATTCTAGCCGGCTTTGGCTGCCAAAGCCTATGCCTTTGCCGAAAAATCGGCCCGAGCCGACGGCAATCATTGACTGCAAAGCGTTATAGCCCGCCCCTCTCGTGTCTCTTGCCGGGTCAACGAAAGTCAAAATTCGCGCTTTTTGATAAGGTTTGAATACAAAGAACCAGGCCGACGCCAAAGTTACAACGGCTATTAAAAAAATAAATAGAAGATGTTTTTTGTTTATGCCTGATACCAGCATCATTCCCAGCCAGATTAAAAATATTATTATGAAAGAACCAAAATCGGGCTGGAGAAAAACCAAAAAGGCGGGGATGAAAACATATAAACTGGGTAGAATAATATGTCTGATGTTGGCTATTTCTATATGCCTTCGGGAAAAATATTTGGCTAAAATAAGAATGACGAGAATTTTAAGCGGGTCAACGGGCTCAACGGAAAAAAATCCCAAATCAAACCAGCTGGCCGCTCCCTTGACCGTATGCCCAAAGACAAGCAAAGCCGCCAGAAAAAAGCTCATCAAGACGAAAAAACCGGCGAGCAGTTCCGACTTGCGCAAAAATCGCCAGTCAACAAGGCTGAAAGCGAAGAAAACAAAAAAACTGATACCTATCCAAAATAACTGCCTCGTGAAATAATAATCGCTTTCGCCCCCGAAAGAACGCATGCTTATAAGGCCGGCCGCCAGCAAGGGAATAGTCGCCAAAAACAAAACCCAATCTATGCCGGCGTATCTTTGGATTACTTTCATAAAATATCAGAGGCTGGAAACCGATTGAGCGCTTAAATATATCTCATCGCGGGAATACTCTTCTTCAAACTTTTCCGGCCAGGTAAAAAATATGTCCGTTGAAGCTCCTCCTTTTATCTCTCCGATTTTGGTGGCGCTGGCGGCCATGGCATTGCCGTCATCAGCGTAAATTATCGCCACAGCGTAAACGCCCTTAACATTAGCTAGAGTTTTGTTTTCCAAGGTGGCGGAAATGGACGGCATGGGGTCATCTTGGTATTCTTTTTTTGTAACAACCAAGCCGAGATTTTCGCCTTTATAAATTTCCCAGTTTATGTTTTTTTGAAACTCAAGAAAAACTTTAGCCGGTTTTCTTGACCCGGTGTCTACATTATTTTCAAAAATAGCGAACTTTCGTCCGGGATTTACAAAAATTTCTCCTTCTTTTGAAGCTATCAGGATATTTCTGTCGTCATAGAATTTAAACTGATATCTAACCGATTGGGCCGAAAGAAACAAGTTTCTATTCTCCACTAACGCCACAGCGTCATAATTATTTCCGGAAACATTGAACGGTTTACTCCACAAAACGGCCAAATCTTTTATTTCCCCGAGACATTCTTTGGCGCAAACTCCTCCGCAATCAACTCCTTTTTCATCTTGATTCTGTTTTTTATCGTTACAGCTTGGAGCGGTAATGTTCAACCAAAAAGCAACGGCCGCTCCGATAACAACAATCAAAAATGCCAAGAAATAAGTCAGTTGTTTTTTTGCCGCCCAAGAAATAGCCATAAGATAAGTATATAAAAAATTGGCAAAAATAAAAGCCTCAAAAATATCAAGGTCTTTCCTTGCCGCAAGAAGAGACTTTGATATTTGATTAAATGCTTGGTTTTGGCGGCTAGCTACTTTCCCCAAAAGAGTATCATCGCCGCTACCACGTTTAACTTCCGTGTTCGGAATGGGAACGGGTTGTGCCATGGCGCCGAGCCACCAAAACCAAACATTCAATATATACAGATAAAAATATTTCGAAATCCCGCCGAGCGGGATAAACTTTACAAATTTCCTAATAGGAATCAGACAATTAGTACTTCTCGGCTCAACGCGTTGCCGCGCTTACACCTAAAGCCTATCAAGGTCGTAATCTGCGACCTGTCTATGATTTCTAATCTTGGAGCGGGTTTCTCGCTTAGATGCTTTCAGCGATTATCCCATCCCGACATAGCTACCCGGCGTTGCCC
>Ga0209211_10002308_pt1 | contig 33283 bp, 46 predicted proteins | sample RifGroA2_FD_183992 | JGI IMG/M metagenome (GOLD analysis project Ga0209211, IMG submission 183992) | Groundwater microbial communities from Rifle, Colorado, USA - Groundwater A2 (SPAdes) (version 2) | ecosystem: Environmental > Aquatic > Deep subsurface > Groundwater | place: Rifle, Colorado... | reverse complement strand
ATCAAAATCTTCAATCTTACCCGATTTTTTGATTACCTTAATATCTACCCCCTCCGTTCGCTCGTAAGTTGTGAATCGTTTAGAACACTTCGGGCACTCTCGCCGACGCCTCATGGTTCCACCCTCATCCGTCGTCCGCGACTCAAGTACATTAGAATTGTCAAAGTGACAATATGGACACTGCATACTTGTCTCGCCTCCGGCGGATCAAAAAAACTAAAACCCTACATATAGTAGGGCTCATTCACCGTAACCCCTACCCATAGTGACTGTCAACTAGCAATGACTACATCAAATAGGAGCAAACTTCACCCCCTATCTGAAATCTATTTTTCGCAATCACTACACCAACCCGCACACTTTACATCAGATGATTTTGGATAAGCCACATATGATTTATGTTCATGACAATGCGCGCATACCCCAGGTTTATAATCATAATATTCTTTATATTTTCCCGTCGACACACTATCCGTATCTGTACTGGTGTACCCAAAGCTATTTATCATGTCAAAACCAGAATATGTTGGTTGCTCATGTCCAAACGAGAATTTATCCCAACCCAATCCCTGTTGATAATTATTCCCCGATCCCCCACACCCAGTCGATAATGCTTCTTGCGCTAATGGATTAGTCATAAAGGCATTCTGCATCCAGCCATACTGTCCTACTGCGTCCTGCCAACCACCCAAATCATATTGTTCTGCATAACGAATAAACACATCTTCATTTTCTAGTGCTCCCAACTTTTGTGCCAATGCTAATTTGATATTCTTTTTAATTTCACTCTGGATTTTTTCTTCATTCCACCCCAAATACTCCTTTCCAGTTTCTAAAGCAAACATCTCTGACATCGCACTTACCATCGCCTCTTTCTCATCAAATGATCTTCCGTTTTGCACCAACGCCCATATTTGACGCGTAAACTCATCCACCATCGCTGCCCTTCTGCTTCTTGCGTAAATATCGTTTTCGAGCGCCAACTGATCAGCTGCCAACTCTTCGATTCTGTTCCAAGACGGGAAGCCCAAATCAGCCGCCAACTCATCTAAAGAGCGAACCAGATGATCTAATAAAACCGGAAAAGCTACTAAATTATCTGCCGTTAAATTCTCCAGTGAGGATCCAAGTATCCTCTTTGTCTTTTCAATATCCCCGATCCGCCATAACAACTCCTTATGTTTTGTAAGCCCGATGAATTTTGTCGGTAGAGAAAGAATTCGATATCTCCAACCATTAGCTTCAGATTGCTCAAGTAGCCCCACAAAAGTTGCACTCTTTTTTCTCCCTAGCTTATCCATGTAAAACTCCCCCGGATCGCTCGCCATAATTACGACGGGTATTTCCTCACCAGCCAATCCCTGCTCCATCACCAAATACGTTAGATTTCTCATCCCTGTTAACTCACTCTCAAATCTCTGTACTGCTTTGGTATCTCCCCGCTGTCTCCAATACTCAATGGACCTCTCCATCATCACGATATAATCTGGATCAAGTGTTCCATTCCGCCCTATCCACAAACTTTGAGATCTCGGAGCCAACAATTTCTCTCCCAAAAATGCTCCAACATGCTCTTCTATCTCTTCTCTAGTAGTTTCTAAATTATAAAAATTAAGATTAAAATCTGCCTGAAATTGTTCTGCCACCACCCAATCCCGCTGCAAAGCCAGATACCCTACTCTCGTCTCTAACTCTGGAGAAATCACAAAAACTCCTTCACCTTCTCGCGCGGAAGGCTCAATAAAGGTAGTTTGAGAGGAAGTTCCTGTCTTTAACAGTTGCGGCACAGAGGGGGATTTCCACCCCCTTCCTTACACTCCCAAATCGTTCACTTGTTAACTCTTTTAGTTTACCACACCTATTCGATACACAATTCTTCCACCCGTGCCCGCTCACTCTCCACTTGTTTGTAAACTTCAAGCACCACTTGGTGTGCCCTGCCTTGGGTAGAGAGAAGATATCCTTCTACCCAGCTTTCATACCGTGTATTCCCCAACAAACTACACTTCGCTGTGTCCATCTCCACTATTTCTCGCAACTCTCCATACTGATTTTTTAAATAATATAACCCCTTCACTAGAGTGTAAATCCCCCTCTCCACATTCCCACTTTGGACATATTTAATTCCGCAACCGATTCTTTCTCTCCCCAACTCGCCTGCCAATTCTACTCTGCCCACTCCCCGCAAACTCAAATAATAAGGAATTTTATTACTTATCGCCACAACCCCGCAATTTGGTTGTTCTTCCATGCTCCGGAGCTGTCTAGCCATTTCATTCACGTCGACCGATTGGCGTAGATCTCCCCCCACTAGTCCCATTTTAGTCATCACCCCAGAGAGCGAAGCCATGTAAAGCGAGACCGTCCCCACCCCCACTCCAATCACCACCAAAACTAACACTAAACAATTCTTCATGCACTAGCCTAAATAATCTACAATAAACCTAGCATACACTTCCGTAATTTTTTGCAAAGAGGCCAGGTCCACCCACTCTCCTTTGCCGTGTTCTCCTCCCCCGTCTGGCCCAAATCCCATAATCGTTGGAATATCTCGCTTCACCATCATCCACCCATCAGTTCCTGGTCCCGACACCCTTGCTTCCGGAGTATAACCCAACACTGCTTTGGTTACTTTCTGCAGGGACAAAACTAACGGGTCATGCGGATCAATCTCGGCCGCCGGCACAAACATTAGATCTTGAATTTCGTAGGGTATTCCCAGTTTTTGCAGTCGCTCTACCATTAACATTTTTACTTGTGAATCCGAGTTCCCTGGGAGCAGTCGTACGTCTCCGTATGCCTCACAACTAGCCGGCACCACATTAAGCCCAACTCCTCCACTTATCTTAGTTGGGAAGGTAAATACCGGCTTTCTCCCCTCAAACATACGCGACTGTTTAAATGGTATCTCGACTCCCTGTAAAGCCTCAATTATTCCGGCCATATCTACGACCGCATTATGTCCCGCTTCTCCCCTCTCCCAAGCCGACACCCCCGTGTGAACTGCTTCACCCCGCGTAATTATCTTGAATCGGTAACTTCCTCGCTGACCCGTCCGGACGTACTGACTTCCATGTTCCCCTATGAAACATGCCTTAGGCACACAACCCTGTTCCAGTAGATATTGGGTTCCGTAAGGACTACACGCCCCCGACTCTTCATCCACCACAAATGCCAGCGTCAGCTTACCCCGTAGCTTAATCTTGGCACTCATCAAGGCTTTGACCCCGTAGATATAAGCCGCCAGACTCGCTTTCATGTCTAGTGATCCAAGTCCATATATTTTTCCGTTTCTCACCGCTCCGGAATAAGGAGAGATAACGTCTCGTCCTTCAGGAGGAATTGTATCCATGTGCCCGTTTAGCATGAGTCCCATTCGTCCCCTCTTTTCTCCCCATTCCGCCACCACATTAGGCCGTTCTTTACTAGCTCCCAAGTATCGTGGTGACAGTCCGATGCTTTTCAATTTCTCAAAAATCAAAGTGGGCATTTCTCCCTCCACCGACTCGCGCAGGGGAGTATCTTGAGGGGTATAAGCATTAGAACTTTTCACTTTAACCAAACTAGCAACAAACGCAATTTCTTCGTCAAACGAGACTTTAACCGCCCGAGCAATAATAGAACTTAAGGATTGTATCGCCACACTGCCCGAAATTGTACACCCCGATCCCGTTTTCAGCAATCAAATCGCCAGATTTATCGAGTAATTGACTTCAACACCAACTCCAATGTTTCCTCTTTCCCCTGCTTAAACGTATCAATCGCCAAATCATACAATTCACTCCGCCAAAAATATGTTGGCTCAGTTTTAGGTAATGTTCCTGGTTTTACTACCCACTCTCCCCATTCTTTGCTATACATCTTGATCCACTTCTTCAAATTTTTCTGTTCTCGCGTAAAAATGTGTGTTTTTGCCTCGGCGATAGTAATGTCATCACGATTAGCAATCCTATCCACTCGAACAGCATCATCTGAACAATAAACCAATATTTTAAAAGTCCCCAGCACCTGTTGGGCCAAAAAACCCGATAACCATGATTCATACACACAACCTCTCCCTTTTGTCATTCTTTCTCTCACTCCATAATCCACCTGCCGATCAAAATCATCCGGATACACTGTCGCATCATGGTGAGTTGATTTTTTCGGATCAAAATATCCTTTTTCAATCGCATACTGTCGCATGAAATCACCGCCAGAATAATACTGAAAACCTAAATGTTTAGCTAAATGTTTTCCTAAAACAGTCGACCCAGCCCCGGGTAATCCAGAAATTGAAAAGTTTTTGTATTTCGTCTTTACTACAACCAAACCATCCGACATAGATAGGTGGCAGTATATCATCTATAATATCCCCATGTCCAAACCAACTTTTCTCCCCATCCTTCGCCGACGTCTGAAAAAAAAACATTCTCTGTCTCCATATTCCAAAAAATCAATTATTCTGATTACTCTTCCCATCATCCTAATCTTGGCACTCTTATTTATGTTCTTAAAGGACCTCCCCTCCCCTGCGCGTCTGGGTAAACCTAGCTCCTATCCAATCTCCACCAAGATTCTTGATCGAAATGGTGAACTACTCTACGAAATTTATGATGATCAAAATCGTACCCCCATCAAGCTCGACGATCTACCCACCTATGTAAAACAAGCCACCATCAGTATTGAAGATAAAAATTTTTATCGTCACCACGGTTTTGATACCGGCGGGATTGTCCGCGCCCTCTACAAAACCGCCACCGGTCAGCGGCTCGAGGGAGGCTCCACCATCACCCAACAACTGGTTAAAGTTGCTCTCTTGACCCCAGAACGTACTATCAGCAGGAAAATTAAAGAGGCCATTCTCACAATCGCCACCGAAATCTTGTATAGCAAAAATCAAATCCTTGAAATGTATCTCAACCACGTCCCTTATGGTGGCACCGCCTACGGAATCGAACCTGCCGCTCATCGATTTTTTGATAAAAACGCCACCAACCTTACCTTAGCCGAAACCGCTCTCCTGGCTGGCCTCCCCCAAGCTCCTTCTCGCTACTCTCCCTTTCTCTCTCCAGAAGCTGCCAAGTCACGCCAAACTCAAGTCCTCGACCGCATGGTTGAAGACAAATACCTTACCAAAGAATTGGCAGCTACCACCAAAAACTCTGAACTCGTCTATCGCAGCCCAGGTACCAATATCCGCGCTCCCCACTTTGTCATGTACGTTAGACAAATTCTTGAAGACAAATATGGTCTTCAAGCTGTGGGGCAAGGTGGACTGCGGGTCACGACCACTCTCGACATTAATCTCCAAGACGTTGCCCAAGCCAGTCTCTCGGCCGAACTTAATAACCTCAAAAAGTTGAAGATCACCAATGGCGCGGCTCTCGTTACCAACCCCGCAACCGGCGAAATTTTCGCGATGATTGGCTCTAAAGATTATTTTAGTGAAGATATCGATGGTAAAGTCAATGTTACAACCAGATCAAGACAGCCCGGCTCATCTATCAAACCTCTCAACTATGCCCTCGGCCTAGAAACCAAAATTATCACCCCCTCCACCATGCTCCTCGACACTCCCATTTGTTTTGAATCAACCGGTCAACCCAACTACTGCCCCAGAAACTACGATAATACTTTCCGCGGCTTAACCCAAATTCGTTTTGCCCTCGGCAACTCGTATAATATACCTGCCGTCAAGGTACTAGCTTTAAATGGTGTGGGAAATTTTTTGACTTTTGCTACCAAGTTGGGTATCACTTCGTGGGCTAATTCGCAAAATTATGGTCTTTCCCTTACCTTGGGTGGTGGTGAAGTGACCATGCTCGACATGGCCACCGCCTTTGGCGTCTTTGCCAATCAAGGCATCAAGGTTCCTCTTGAACCCATTCTCAAAGTTGAAGATTTTAGTGGTAAAGTTCTGCAAGAATTTGTGTCCGCCGACGCGATTCGTACCGGCGACAAGGTTTTGTCTAGTGAAACTTCCTTTCTCATCTCTCACATCCTCTCCGATAATAACGCCCGCGCTAGCGCTTTTGGTGCGGGCTCGGTTCTCAACATTCCCGGTAAAACTGTCTCCGTCAAAACCGGCACCACCAATAATCTGCGCGACAACTGGACGATTGGTTATACTCCCACTCGCCTCGTTGCCACTTGGGTTGGTAACAACGACAACTCCCCTATGAGTTATGTTGCCTCTGGCGTTACCGGTGCCAGCCCTATCTGGCAAAAAATCATGCGCTATACCCTACGTGATATCCATACCGAAGGACTTACTAAGCCTGAAGATATCGAGGGGGCTAGTATCTGTACCAACTCTGGCACACTACCCTCTCCTGAAAATCCCTGTGATACTCGTTATGAATATTTTCTTAAGGGAACCATTCCCACTGTCTCTACTCTCACCAAAAGAGAACTTTTCGTCAACAAAACTACCCATCATCCCCCTAACAACGAAAACGAGTTTGGCGACGTCGAACCCCGCGAACAAACCGTTGCCTCCGATCCTTTTGTCAAAGACTACTGCATCGACTGTGAGCCCTATCCCGAAGGCTATCAGGAATCCGCCACTACCATCCCCTACAATGAAAACTAAACTTTACGTGTTAGGAATTATCCTAACTATTCTTGCCATCATTATCACTCTCTTTTCTCCTTCTTCCACCCCCCTTTCTCCCCTATCCTCTATTCCATCTACCATCTACAATCCACCATCTACTAATTATATTGTCATGGGCTTTGCCCCCTACTGGAATCTCAAAAAGCTTGCCCCACAATCTCTCGAGAGCATTACCCACTTTGCCTATTTTCATCTCCTTTTAAACAATAATGGTGATATCTTTACTAAAATTAATCGGAGGGAAGAAGATCCTGGGTATACCAATTACAAGCGCCTAATTTCCGGTTCTCTCAATCGGGGTAATAAACCCCTGATCATCACTTTTATGCCCGAAAGTCAAACCGCCCTCTCAACTATCATCTCAAGCTCAACTTCTCGTCAAAATGCCATTACCGCCATCCTCTCGACTCTAGGGGAAAGCGGGGCCATGGGTGTAAATATTGACTTTGAACCCCTTGGCGACACTCCTCTCTCTCTCCGCAACTCCTTCACCCTCTTCATCCAAGAACTCAACGAATCTCTTAAATCTAAAATCATAAATCATAAATCTTTTCTTACCATTTCCATCTATGCCTCTTCAGCTGTTCGCCCTCGTATCTGGGACCTCGCAGCACTTACTCCTTTTACCGATTATTTCGTGGTTATGACTTATGACTACACCATGCCAAATAGTAACATCTCTGGTCCCAATTCGCCCCTTCGTGGATCTGGTACTCTCTTCGAACACGACATTATCAAAAATATTGCCGAAATCACCAAATTAGTGCCCGCGAGTAAACTCCTTCTCGGCATCCCCTTCTATGGTTATGAATGGGACACCATTGACTCCTCTAAGTACTCGCTGACCGAAACCCGTGGCTCTGTCGCCTCACTAGAGCGGATTCAAAAAATGCTTGATAACAAAACCCTTGAACTTGTCTGGGATCGCAACTCTCTCACTCCTTATGGAGTCAGCACACAGAGTGGACAAGTTTCTCAAATCTACTTTGAAAATGAGGTGTCTATCCGCCTCAAACTTGATTTCGTCAAATCCGCGGGTCTTGGTGGGATTGCTATCTGGGCACTTGGATACGAAGGAAATAATACCTGGCTCTGGCCCACTATCCGCGCGCTCAATCCATAGGTTACAATAATCCCAATGGCAAAGCGGGCAAAAAAATCTAGCAATTTAGTACTTCAATCATTAGAATTAATCGGCAAACCCATCTTTCTTTTGTTCACGCTCGTTGTTCTATTCTGTTTCACGCTCCTTCAATTGATCACAAAATTACTTCACTCAATCAAAGTGTTGTCATCTCGAGCTCGTCGAGAGATCTTGTCTAGATTCCTCCGCTTCGATCGGAATGACAAAAAACAACGTGACGCCAGAAGGACTCTCCTTAAAAGGAATTCCCGACTGCAAGTCGAGAAGGACCCGACGGCAGTCGGAAGGAGAGTCCTTAAAGGATCACCCAAAATAAACCTCAAATTTATTATCGTCATGCTCGTTTGTTTGTTGATCGGTACATCGGTTTATTGGTACATTCTTCGTGATCTCCCTTCACCCCGCTTGCTCACCGATTCCCCTCCCTCCCTCACCACCAAGATTTATGATCGTCATGGTACCCTGCTTTATCAAATCTACAAAGATGAAAATCGTACTCTCATTCAACTCTCGATTTTACCCAAGCACGTTATTGATGCCACTCTCGCCGCCGAAGATAAAGATTTTTATTCTCACCACGGTGTCTCTTTCACGGGCATTCTCCGCGCCGCTACGAATAATCTCACCAAAGGCACTACTCAAGGCGGATCAACCATTACCCAACAACTGGTCAAAAACGTCCTCCTTTCTCCCAAAAAAACTTTTACCCGCAAAATCAAAGAGCTTATTCTAGCCCTCGAAACTGAATCTATGTACTCCAAGGATCAAATCCTGCAAATGTATCTCAATCAAGTTGGTTATGGCGGCACCGCCTATGGGATCGAACAGGCGAGTCGACAATATTTTGGCAAGCCAGCGACCAATCTCTCCCTTGCTGAAAGTGCTATGCTCGCTGGTCTTCCCATCTCTCCTACCCTCCTCTCTCCTTTTGGTACTACTCCCTACCTCGGTAAAATCCGTCAGCAACAAGTCCTCGAGGCTATGGTTGCAGGTAACTTAATCACCGAAAATGACAAACTAGCGGCCCTCGCCACACCCCTAGTTTTTCATCCCCAAGACATCGAAATCCGTGCTCCCCACTTCGTCATGTATGTCAAAGACTTACTGGTCAAAGAATATGGTGAAGCTACTATCGCTCGTGGAGGTCTCTCCGTCACAACTACCCTCGATCTCAACTATCAAAATATCCTCCAACAAGAAATTAACACCGAACTGTCCCATCTCACCAACCTTCACGTCCAAAACGGGGCTGGCCTCATCCTCTCCCCCGGTACGGGCGAAATCCTCGCCATGGTCGGTTCTCGCGACTTTTTTGACTCACAGCACGATGGTCAAGTCAATGTCGTGCTACAACCACGCCAACCCGGGAGTTCCATCAAACCCATTACTTATGCTCTCGCATTCTCTCGAGGTGCTACCCCCAACTCTCCGATCGATGACTCTCCTATTTGTTTTATTGTCGCTGGGCAACCCAATTATTGCCCCAAAAATTATGATGGTAAGTTCCATGGGCGCGTCACCCTGCGCACCGCTCTTGGCAGTTCTTATAATATCCCCGCCATCAAACTACTCAATACCCATGGTTTGGATAACATGATTAATTTAGCTCGACAACTAGGCATCACAACTTGGGAAGATCCATCTCGCTTTGGTCTTTCCCTCACCCTTGGGGGGGGAGAAATCACCATGCTTGATCTTGCCTCCGTCTATTCCGTCTTCGCCAACGGTGGAATTAAGGTTCCCGTAAGTCCTATTCTCTCCGTTCTTGACCCTAGGGGAGTCTCCTTGACAGGAGACCTGGCCAAAGGCCAAGTCGGGACACCGAAGGTGGAAGGAGACTCCCCACAGTATCTCCAGGTCATCCCCGAATCGATTGCTTTTCAGATCAACTCTATTTTATCCGACTCCGCCGCTCGTGCTCCTGCTTTTGGCGTCAATTCCATTCTCAATCTACCAGGGAACGGTGTAGCGGTCAAGACCGGAACCACCAACAACCTCCGTGATAACTGGACTTTCGGCTATACTAAAGATATCCTCGTCGCCACCTGGGTCGGCAACAATGACAATACCCCCATGTCTTCTGTTGCTTCAGGTATCACCGGTGCCTCTCCCATCTGGGCCCGTACGATGAAAAGACTGTTACAGGATTACTCCACCGTTGGTTTTCAACCCCCCACATCCCTAGTCAAAATTAATGTCTCCTGTTCTTCCCCTCCTAGGTATGAATATTTTATACCTGGTACTGCCCCAAAAAAGGATTGTTCCTCTCCTCCCCCAGGGTCTCTCCTTGATTTCGCCACCGCTACCTCACAATAACCGATTCCACTCCTTGCCCCTGCGTAGCCGCAGGCGTAGTGGGGTCGCTCTTCATCTCCCCCGACACCCACAACAAAAATCCAGCAAACATCACCAGGCCAAGTAAAATCAGCCCTCCCCATCGCGTGACTTTATCTTTTTTTCTAGCGTTTCTTCGCTTTTCCACCGCTTCTTGTCTCTTCTGCTTCTTTAGCTCTTTTTCCGACAACTCTTCTCCGTCATCTCGAACCTGTCGAGAAATCTCCTTTCTTCGTCTCACTTCATCTCCTCCACTCTCTTTACAATTAAGTCCGCCACCTGGTCAATTGTCATTCCCGTTGTATCGAGTACCCAGACTCCTGGCACCTTCTTCAGATTTTTCTCCATATCCCTCTTGTCTCTCTCCATCAACTCTTGATATACCCGCTCTAAAGAAATATCTTCCCCTCTCGACATCAACTCCCTATGTCTACGCTTCGCCCGCTCTATCGGATCTGCATCCATATAAATCTTCAGATTAGCTTCTGGTAATACTACTCCCGTTATGTCTCTTCCCTCCATAACCACCCCTTGCTCACTCGCCATTTTCCTAGCCAATTGATTTACGTAGTCTCTAACTTTTGGATATTGAGCTACAGGAGATACTGCATGACTAATTTCCTCCGTGCGTACTTTCCAGCTCACATCTTCATCGTTCATTAAAATGGTACACAATCTCCCATCATGGGTCTCTCCCTCTGGAACTCGTAAGTCGACTTTAGGTTGTTTATCCTCAATTAATTTAATCACATCTCTCTCTTTAGCCCAATCCACTCCATTTCGGATCGCGAACAATGTCAACGCTCGGTACATCGCCCCCGTATCCACATACAAAAACCCAAGGCGGGCCGCCACCATCTTCGCCGTCGTCCCTTTCCCTGCCGCCACCGGCCCATCAATCGCAATCTGAAAAGTCTTGTTACCCATACAAACTACTATGCTATCACAAGTGATATATTAGAACCAATGCTCAAACGTGAAACCTTCAAAGTTGCGATTATCGGTTTGGGACGAGTGGGTGTCACCACTGCCTACGCCCTCTTACTCAAAGGTCTCGCCACCGAGCTTGTCCTCTTCTCCCGGGAACTCGCCAAAGCCGAAGGTGAAAAAACCGACCTCGAACATGGGAGTCCTTTCTATCCCCATATCACGATTACTGCAACTAACAAATTTGAAGATTTGGCGGGCACCGACCTCGTGATCTTTACCGCTGGTTGCGCCCAAAAACCTGGACAAACCAGATTAGACCTCACAAAAGGCAACTGTGAGATTGTCGAAAAAATAATTCCTAAGATCGTCCGAGAATGTCCTCAAACCCTTATTCTCATGGTTGCTAATCCTCTCGATATTATGACGCTCAAAGCTACCGAAGTGGCCAAACTATCTGATGGTCGTGTCTTTGGTTCCGGCACTCTCCTCGACACCGCTCGCTTCCGTCTTCACCTCTCCAAATCCATCAGTATTAGCGCCAAAAGTATTCACACCTATATTCTCGGCGAACACGGTGATTCTTCCTTTGCCGCCATTAGTACCGCCACAATCGGCGGCAAACCCCTCCTCTCCTTCCCCGAGATGTCACCCGACCATATCGCTTGGGCAGTCAGAGAAACTAGAAAAGATGCCTACAAAATTATTTCTGGCAAAGGTGCCACTTACTATGGTATTGCCACCGCCTTGACCCACATTGTCGAGACTATTATGCGGGATAGTAAAAAAATCATTCCTCTCTCTACCGTTCTCACCGATCAATTCGGCCTTGAAAATGTTGCCCTTTCCCTCCCCTGTATTTTGGGTAGAAATGGGGTCGACCGGGTGATTGACCTCCCCCTCTCCCCCGACGAACTCACCGCCCTCTCTGCCTCCGCCGCGCTCATCCGCTCCCACCTCGACGAAATGTAATTATCAATTTTCCAGATCTATCAACGATATAATGATTTAAATCATTATATCGTCAAAATGTTACCCGTTAATTTGTGAAAGCGTGAGCAGTCCCTTCTTTGCTCCTACGTGTTTGAGTATTGCCGTTGCATTTTTCACTCCCCACGTAACCGCTTGCTCATAATTTTTCCCATACAACATGCCCGTCACCATCCCACTGGCAAAACCGTCCCCTGCCCCCGTTGTATCTACTACTTTTTTCACTTTTTCTCCCGCAAAAAAATACACTCTCCCGTTTTCGCTCACCTTTCCCCCTCTCGCTCCATCCGTCACCACACTCACGTGTGCTCCAGGCAAAGACTGGGAACTTTTCCATAAAGCCTCATCCGTATAATCTATTCCCCACAAACTCTTTGCCTCGTCTCTGTTCACAAATAATATCTCCACATATCCCAATAATGTCACAAGCTTCTCCCTCTGCTCAATTTCCTTCATTCCAGGATTCAGTGAGACTCTCACTCGCTTTTCCTTGGCCCATTCTAAGATTGTTTTAAGTAGCTTCATATTCCCACCCAAGCTTGTTATGTGTATCCATCTAGTTTCTAATTCCGATAATGGTAAATCATGCTTAGTCAGCATCGCCGCCGCTCCCCGGTGGACCATGATACTTCTCCCTCCGTCTTGAGCTATGAGTACTACCGACACCGCCGTCGTCTCTCCCTGTTCTTGTATCAAATATCTTGTCTCGACACCCGCCTCTTCTAAATCCCTGTGGATGAGTAGCGCTTGTGGATCATTCCCCATCTCTGCCACCACCGCTGTCTTTAAATCTTTTTTAGCAAATGACACTGCACAATTAGTGGCTCCACCCCCAGACACCATTACCACTTCTTCCACTTCCATTTTCCCTCCATACACCTCGCACATTGCAATTCCTCCAGGAACATTTTTTGACGATATTACCTTAAACTTGTCACTCTTCATAAAAATATCAAGTACTGCCGCCCCAATCGTTATCACGTCATAATTACTCATGGTTCTCCTCTAGCCAATTCTTCAGTAATACCACCAATTCTGGCACCTTCATCTTAGCTGCTTCCCACACCACGTTGGCATTAATATCCCAGTATTCATGGGTTAGTTTGTTTCGCATTCCTCTGATTTTTTTCCATGCAACTCCACTAAATTGGTTTCTAAATTCTTTATTCAAATTCCCACATGCCTCACCAATAACCATCAACTCTCTTATCACGGCATCTCTCACCATCCGCTCTTTCTTAAATTTTTCCTTCGTACAACCATGTAAGTATTCGGCAATATAGCCAGCCGAGTCAAGAATGTGGTGTAAAAATACTGCTGGGTTTCTATCTACTGACACCATACATCACCCTCAAATCTTTTTGAATAAGTGGTTTCACATATTTACTTAAACCCTCTCTAGTTATCAGATCAACTTTTCGTTCAAACACGTCTTCGAGAGCAAATTCTAAATCAAAATATCCATCAAAAGTCACCTGTTTCTCAAAATCAACTAGTATGTCTACATCACTTTTTTTCTTGGCTTCCCCTCTCGCAAACGACCCAAAAACTGCCAAGTATTTCACCCCCATCCTTTTTGCAATCGGTTTTATCTTCGCCTTATACTTTTTCAGTTCATCTGGTTTCATACCCATAGTCTATCATATTACCCATTTTCCTTGACAAAGCTCTCTCTATGGCAAAAACAAACTCTTTTAGAGCTTCTACCAATTAAAGACTATTCTGCTTTGGCCAAGAAGTTAAGTGATATAAAAATTCCCTTTTTCACGGGTATCTACAAATTTGCAGACACAGCACTAGCCGCACGATATCTTTTACAAGAATTCCAACCAACCAATAATCCATATGAAGTGTACGGAAGAAATGGCATTGATTCTCCTGACGCTGCAAATAATTTAGATCAAAAATACGGAGCAGGCAATTGGAAAGATGTTGAGATGACTAGTGCTGATGATAATCCAGACGTTCCTAGTTGGTTTCTCCCTTTTATCAAAAAATCCACTGCTTAATTTGTTCTTTCAAACTTTTCCTATCCAACCCAACTTTTTGATAAACTTCCCCCCACTCTCCCGATAATCCAAATCTGTCCTGTATCCCAATTCTCTTCATTCGCGTGGGTAACTTTTCACTCAAAAGCTCGGCAATCACTCCCCCAAGCCCCCCCACTATTTGATGATCCTCTACCGTGACTACCTTCCCCGTTTTCTCTGCACTCGCTAAGATGGTCATCTCGTCTAGTGGCTTAATTGAACTCACGTTAATTACCTCACACTCTATCCCTTGCTTCGCCAACTCTTCTGCCACCATCAAGCTATCCCATACTTGGATCCCACACGCGCAAATTGTCACATCTCTCCCCTCCCTATATACATAGGCTTTCCCAATTTCAAATGGTATGGGTTTCAAAAAATTTGGCGTCTCTGGACGGCAAGTCCGGATATACACCGGACCATGGTACTTGTAGGCCGCTTCGATAGCCGCCACAGTTTGGGTGGCATCAGCTGGTACCAACACTCTCATATTGGGCAATACTCGCATCAAAGCGATATCTTCGGTACCCTGGTGACTGGGCCCATTTTTCCCCGACGATACTCCGCTGTGGGAGCCAATGATTTTGACATTAGCGTTCGATAGAGAGATTGATATCCGTATCTGTTCCCAATTCCTACCCGGAGAAAAAGTCGCATAACTAGCCATAAATGGCACAAAACCCGCGTAGGATAGTCCTGCCGCTACCCCTGCCATATTCTGCTCTGCCACTCCGGTGTCAAAAAATCTATCTGGGAATTCCTCGGCAAACACTCTCACTTTCGTCGACTCTCCCAAATCCGCCGTCAACACCACAATATCCTCATGCTTCGTTCCCAACTTTACGAGCCCCTCCCCCACTCCCACGCGAATAGCTTTTTTTGGAGCTGTCCTCCACTCTGGGATTAAGTATTGATCACTATACATGGAGCTCCTTCAATGCTTTCGCCAGCTCGTCTTTTGTTGGCACTTTATCATGCCACACCGGCTTATTCTCCATAAAAGAGACCCCCTTCCCTGCCACTGTATTCGCCACAATTATGACCGGTCCACCCATTATCATTTTTGCTTTTCCCAAACTATCTCTCAACTGTTTAATATCGTTTCCCTCAACCTCCAAAACATGGAGCCCAAAAGATTCTAGTCTACCCATCACCTCCCCATACGTCGCCAACTGACTCACATAATTTTCAATTTGGATTCTATTGCGGTCAAGGATAAATATTAGATTATCCAGCTGTCTCCGGACCGCAAAATTAAACGCTTCCCACACCTGTCCCTCTTGGATCTCCCCATCCGACATCACACAATACACCCTTGGGGTATCTTTCTGGGCTCTCTGTCCAAACTTTAGTTTCAGTCCGAGCGCGATTCCCGTCGCGACCGACACTCCTTGCCCGAGTGGCCCCGCCGACACCTCCACTCCTGGAGCACTCCCTCGCTCCGGATGCCCCGGCAACCGACTCTCCACCTGCATAAAAGTCTTTAGTTCTTCGACTGGGAATTTTCCTACTCTCGCCAAAGCAGCGTACAGCACGGGGCAATAGTGTCCACACGACAATATAATGTGATCGGGCTCTTTCCCCATCACTCCCGGAGTGAATGGCTCCCACACTCCGGGAGTGTTAGATCCCAATCTCACCACGTTCCCAAAATATAACACGCTGAATATCTCCGCCGATGACAGTGGTCCCGCCACGTGTCCGGCCTGGGCGCCGTACACCATTTCTAAAACGTCTCCCCGCAATTTATTGGCAATTTTCTCTAATTCTTGGGCAGTCATATTTTTTAACTCATAAACGCACTCTCTCCACAGTGCTGACAATGCGTGTGATCGATCTTATTTAGTTCTCTTTCTAGTTCCTTCATTTTGGGTAGAATATCGTCAATCCCATCAACTATTCTAAATACATCCATCTCCTTAGCATCGATCAACAAATTATCGTGCATTGTCCCAATCACGCCTCTCCAAAAAGCCCCCACTAAGATAAATGGCTTATGGTGCCCATAATATAGCTTGGCTAGTACCCATGCTGTCCCCAATTCCGAAACAGTGCCTGTACCACCCTTAAAAAACAAAAATACATCTGACTCTGCCATTAACCGAAACATTCGCTCTATATAATTTTTTGTCTTAATCTCTCGATCTGTATTATTCGACAAATATCTCCCCTCAAAACCAGTGGCATGCTCCGGGGAGAAAGTCACTGACTCGGTCCGTCCCCCCACCGACTCTGCCCCACATGTCGCCGCATTCATCACCCCTGGCCCTCCCCCATTCACGATCGTATATCCATGTTTAGCCAGTCGCTTGGCGCTGTGATAAGCGGCCTGATAGACTGGATCAGACTCGGGTATCGCTGCATCCCCAAAAAATGCCACTTTCCTAAATACTACTTGTTTGTTGGTGTTACCCATATTTCGTCATTTCGAGCGAAGTCGAGAAATCTCCCCGCCAATACGCACTATTTGACCCAGCCTCGCTCGCCCCGGCCGTTTGTACCCGCTGATACACCGCCGGAGTTACTCCTCCATCAATCAAAATATTACCTCGATATATCTGTTTTAATTCTTTTATTTTGTCGAGTATTCTCTCATCAAAAACGTGTCCCGTGGTTCCCGGCGGGATCGCCAGGAGCAGTATTGTCTGCACTTCCGCAAAAACACCTTCTTCAATTGACTCTATTGGCGTCTCAATCTGGAGCGCCAAACCCCCAGAAATTCCGTAGTTCTTCACACCATCCAAAAATCCTATTTGCGATCCCATTCGCTCAATCTGGGCGATTAATCGTTGCGGTGACAGAATACTACATCCCTCCACCCATTCCATCGGATCATCGACCAGTAAATGTATGTCTATTTTCATTTTGGTGAGATCAAATTGATGCAAATCCGTGGGAGTCACCGACATTAACTCCGAGAAAAGACCATCCCCAACATCGAAATGCAGTCGCTCATTTTTCCTGGTTTCCAAAATCGCCAGCTTCCTCCCCACCTCTTCAATCTCTGACTCCATAATAATCGGTGTAATCATATTGTTCTATAGTTCCGATCCTTGCGCGCTTTTAGGCGAGTGATCGGAATTTTTGTTCTTTTATCTAATATTTAAATTTGCAATTCTCATTCTCCGCCTCTCATATCTCGGATTATCATTTTTCTCCGTCTCCAAAAATATCCTCACCCGTTCAATCGCCTCTTCCCTACTCATCCATTCGGCCGGTAATACCAACACGTTCGCATCCTCATGTTCTCGGCCTTGAACAGTCACCGTCTCATTAAACGCCAATATCGCCCGAACATGAGGGAATCTATTGGCCACAATATCTACCCCATGCCCACTCCCACATAGCAGAATTCCCCGCGATGTTGTCCCGTTGCCCTCAATCGACTCCGCTACTTTCAGGGCTGGGTCCATCGAGTCATCGTCTGGATCAAATACATGGTTTCCGATATCCTCAACTTCGTAGCCCTCCCCCACCAACCATTCCTTCAAAATTTCTTTTAACTCAAACCCTCGATGATCAGCCCCCAAATATATCCTCACCCTCAAATCATACCATCCCCAGTGCCAGTCTCGCTTCTTCACTCATCATCTCTTTTGTCCAAGCCGGCTCCCACACCAACTTTAGCTTTACTGCCTTCGCCTCTAGTGGTGCCAACGCCTCGGTAATCAAACGTTCAATAACTGGCGCTAGCGGACACCCCGGAGTGGTGAGCGTCATCGTCACCTCAATCCTTCCGTCTTTTATCACTACCCTATAAATTAAACCCAAACTCACGATATCGACATGCAGTTCCGGATCCATCACTGTCGCTAGTCTCTCATACACTCTTTCTCTAGTAGTCATTTCATTTATTGTACAATACGTCCATGCCAAAACCTTTCTTCTCCATCATTATCCCCTCTCTAAACGAAGCCAAATATCTTCCCAAGCTCCTGGGGGATCTCACCGCCCAAACTTTTCACGACTTCGAGGTCATCGTCGTTGATGGGCAATCGGACGACCAGACAGTCTCTAAAGCCCAATCTTTTATCAAATCCCTTCCCCATCTTACGATTCTCACCTCCCCCACTCGCCACGTCTGTGTCCAGCGCAATCAAGGCGCCAAACATGCCAAAGCTGACGTATTGATCTTTATGGATGCCGACAACCGTCTCCCCCCCTACTTCCTCCAGGGCATTAAATATCACCTCGAATCGGAATCCGTAGATATCTGTACTGTTTGGTCAAAACCAGACAAATCAAACCCTACTAACGACATCATCTCTCTCGGCATCAATCTAGGTCTCGAAATCCAGAATAATATTTCTCCTAGATTTATTCTCGAGTCAATGATAATAATCCCCGCAAAGTCATTCAATAAAATTGGTGGATTTAACACTACCACAAACTATGCAGAGGGTATCTCATTTATCTCACAAGCCAATAAGGCTGGTCTAAGTTTTACAATTTTCCGTGATCCTACTTATCAATATTCCTTCCGCCGTTTTCGCAAATTCGGGATGCTCCATACTCTCAAAGTATACACTCAACTTGGAATTAGTAATTTATTGGGAGACGAATACAAAAACAAAAAAGCCAAAGAACTCTATCCCATGCTTGGTGGCTCTCTCTTTACTGTCAGCAAAAAGGCCAAAAACAAATTTTTACTCAACATCATCAAACTCCTTAAAGACTTCTAATCCCCCATCAAAAAACCAGCCTCTCCCCCCGCTCAGCGGGGCTTGCTGCTGGCTTTTTGAGGTTATTAACCTTTTTTGAGAACCGGCATACCGGTACGTTTGGTCTCAACTACCAAATATCCTGCTGGTACGGCAGAGAGGGCCTCTGGGCGGACGTCACGAGCAAAATAGTAGATCTGTTGCATGCGACCATTTTTCAAGGTTACCTTCTTGCCATGCAAGTAGTAGGTATCGCCTTTTGCGTTAGTGTATGAAAATGCCATATGTTTATATTCACCTCCTTCCAAAACTTATCTCACCTCTTAATCTTATCTGGTACCTCTGGTTATACCCTGGTGATCATGGGATGTCAATAGACCTCTAATCTGGAAAACTGACGCATTCTCATACAAACTGCGTCATCTCGAGCGTAGTCGAGAGATCTATTTCGTTAGCTGTTGAAGTCTAATCTCTAATTGTCCAAATTCTGTCTTTACCCCATTCACATAAAATGTGGGTGTTCCACTGATCCGATACCTAGTTGCCGCCAATATATCCACGCTCACAACGTCTTTAGTTACCTGACTTTCCATATCAGTCTCAAACTTATCTTTCTCCACCCCCAGTTCAGCTGCATAAACTCCAAACTTTTCTCTCGGATCTGTCAGACCACTCCACTCTTTTTGCGTCTCAAATAATTTATCGTGCATCTCCCAAAACTTACCCTGTTGGTACGCCGCTTCTGCCACTTGCGCCGCTATCTGCGCATTTTTATGGATATTAGTCAAAGGAAAGTCTCGGTACACAAACTGCATCTTCCCACTATACTTAGCTAAAATTTGTTTAAGCGGTGCTTGTACGGCCTGGCACGCCGGACACTGGAAATCACTAAACTCGACCAGAATCACCCCCCCACTTCCTATCTTGTATCTCATCTCTCCCGCAATATCTACTATCGGTTTTTCCGCGGTATTTCCAAACTGCCAAAGCAATCCCCCCATCCCCAGCAATACCCCCAACGTTACAACCGCAAAGATCATGATAGATTTTGTATTCATAGTGGTGGCCAAACCCTGTCTTCTCCTTCATATATTTCAATCGCCCCCGTTGGGCATGATTGAGCGGCCAACATAATGTTATCTAGTTCATCGCTCCCGTCTTCAATCATTTCCGCCAGATTTTGCTCATTTAACTTAAATAATGTTGGGGAAATTGCGACGCACGACGCTGCTGCAATACATTTAGATTGCACCACTACGATTTTATACTTTCCGATCGTTCTCACCACCCTGGATTCATCGCTCATACTTACTCCTCGCTTTGTCTTTTTCTCGAGCTTCTATAATACCACGACAGATTGGACAATACTCTGGAGAGAGTAGTCTCCTCTCCTTATATAACGACTGCTCCTCCTCGCTCCACACAAACTGATTATGGCAATTATTACACTTGATTGTTTTATAGCTCATACAAACTTTTCGTAGTAAATTTTGTCTGGATTCATCTTCAGTTCTTTTAACACCGCAACTGTCTCTTTCACCATTTCTTGATTTCCACAGATATATCCATCCCATTCAACTAAACCTAAGCTCCCAAAATCCCTTATTAAACAATTTTGAACATGTCCGCTACACAACTCCCATTCCGCACTTGGGCTAGACAAAACTAAATCGAATACAAAATTAGGATTAGCTTCTGCTAATCGTTCCAGGTTGTCGGTCCAAAAAACGTCTTCCTCACTCCGCATTCCCCAGTGGAGTCTCACGGGTTGTTGGTAATGCTTATTAATCAGCAAATCATTGATCATACTCCAAATTGGTACTATTCCGCTTCCCGTCGCTACAAATAACAATTTACTATTTGTATCTTGCTGAATTACAAACTTTCCAAGTGGTGCCACCACTTCTATAGTTGCCCCAATTTCGATATTTTTCAAAAACTCACTTCCCGCTCCCTTTTCCATCATCTCTGCCAATAATTGAAACCCATGATTGTCATCCGGAGTGCTTGCAATCGAATAGCTTCTTCTCTCTCCTTTATCATTAATCTGGATAGACGCATACTGTCCAGCCAAAAAGATAATTCTGTCAGGCTTCACTAGTTCAAACTTGACGAGCAAAAACCGCTCATTTTCCGACACAAAATACTTATCACTCACCCTAGCTATATATTTTTCAGGTTTGGCAAATTCCATACATAGACTATAATACCAGATATGCAAATTATTAAAGCCTGTGCCACTCTCTCTCATGGAGAACTTGTGATTTACCCGACAGAAACTTGTTACGGTATCGCTGCCGACGCTACCAATCCAGATGCTGTGACCAAACTCTTAGCCTACAAAGGCGATCGTCACCGCCAGGTCGCCATCGCCGTGGTTGATCGTGCTATGGCCGAAAAATATGTGAGTATCAATAAGATAGCCGAAAATCTCTATAATAACTTCCTCCCTGGTCCAATTACCGTTATTTCTGATTCCCTCCACGCGGTCGATCCCAGGCTCGAGTCCTCAACCGGCACTCTCGGAATCCGCATTCCCAATTATTCCTTTGCCTTAGATCTCATTAAATCATTTGGTAAGCCGATCACCGCAACCAGCGCCAACACGAGCGGCAAAAAGGAGCCCTACTCGCAAGAGGATTGGCAGAAATACACGACTGTCGATAAGCAAAAAATGGTCTCATTTTTTCTCGATGTCGGTAAGCTTGCTGATCGCCCCACCAGCACCGTCGTCGACACCACACTTAACGATCCCCAAATACTGCGCCAAGGAGCAATCATCATCCCCACCCTCTCTCAAAGTTTTATCGCTCACTCACCACAAGACACTCAGAACTTTGCCGCCACTCTCCTCTCTCGCTACCTCAACCTCACCAAAAAGTACCCGCTCATCTTTGCCCTCCAAGGAGAGCTAGGCGCAGGCAAAACCCAGTTTGTCAAAGGCGTGGCTTCCGCTCTCGGCATCACTCTCAACATCAATTCCCCCACATATACTCTCATGAAAGAGTATTCGTACAAGGACGGAACTCTCTATCATCTCGACACTTGGCGTCTCTCTGATCCCACCGAGCTAGAGTCCACTCTCCACCTCTCTTCGCTCCTCAAACCCGGCAATATCCTTGCCATCGAGTGGGCCGGCAAAGCTTCAAAGTTGTTAAAACAGTACGAAAAAGATGTACCTATTTTAGTGATCAATATCAAAGAATTAGATGTAAATACCCGCCAAATAACTTACGCCTTTACTACCCCCGAATGGAACTAAATCATTGTAAACTTGGCTTGAATTTTTACTAATTCTTCGTGGGATAATTTCTCCGCCTTCATATTGTCCACCTCGCGCGGTTTGATATGAATATGCGCGTGCAATACATTCCACCCAAATATATTTTCCCTCACCCCCTCACCTACTAACTCTCTATGATGTCTCGCAATTCTTCCTACCACTTCGAAGTATTCTCCGAGGTTATCATGATCCCACACCCAATCCACATGTTTTTTTGGAATAACTAATGTATGTCCCTCGGTCGTTGGAAATACGTCAAGGAAAGCCAAATACTTCTCATCCTCATAAATCTTGTAGCTGGGGATATTACCAGCGACTATTTCACAGAATATGCATTTATCCATATCTGTATAATACCAGGAATATGCAAGGCGAGCCAACCATCTTGTCTATCGAAACCAGTCTCGACGACACCTGCGCCGCCGTCACGATCGGGCCAAGGGTTATTTCCAACATAGTCTCCAGTCAAACCAGCTACCACGCCAGTTGGGGCGGAACCGTCCCCGACATCGCCAAACGACTCCATCAGGAGTGGCTCCCCCAAGTCGTCGACCTCGCCCTCCGCAAAGCCGGATTGTCGCCCCTCACTCCTGGAGTGATTGCCACATCACACTCCAGGAGTGTGATATTACCTGCTGCCCTCGCCGTCACGATTGGTCCAGGACTCGCCCCCTCCCTCGAACAAGGCATCGCCTATTGCAAACTACTAGCTACCAAATACCAACTACCAATTCTTGCCGTCAACCATATGGAGGGCCACCTGTTATCTAGTTTTGCCCAAACCAAAACCGGCACTCGCGGATTAACCAAACCAGAATACCCATCTTTAGGTTTCCTCATTTCCGGTGGAAACACCGAACTAGTTTTAATGAACAAAATTGGCGACTATCAACTGCTCGGCGAGACCTTGGACGATGCCGCAGGTGAAGCCTACGACAAAGTCGCCCGCCTCCTCCTACTCGGATATCCCGGCGGTCCCATTCTCTCCGAGATGGCCAAATCAGGAACTCCCAGATATCCCCTTCCAGAACCCATGACTACCCGGAAAGATTTAAACTTCAGTTTTTCGGGATTAAAAACTGCCTCCCGTCAATATCTAGAAAAAAATAAGCCCGAATTAACCAAAGAATTTATTCAAGATTTTGCCGCCTCATTCCAACAAGTCGTATTCAAACACTTGATGACTCGCTTCCGTCGTGCCATCGACCTCTACTCGCCCAAAATGATCCTCCTGGGTGGCGGAGTCGTCAGCAACGTCGCCCTGCGCAATACTACCCGCGCCGTTACCACCGAATACGGCCTTTCCATCTACTTCCCCTACTCCAAAAAATTGATCACCGACAATGCCGCCATGATCGGCGTCACCGCTTACTATCAATACCTCCGCCACGACTTCACCGATCCGACCCAACTCGACCGCCTCCCCAATCTCAATTTCCCAACAACTTCTTCACCACATTTACGCTCAACGCCAAGCACTTAATTCTCCCTGGATTAATCTCAAACCCAATCCCTTTTTTCACCAAATCCTCCTCATTCATTTTCCTCAAGTCCTGCAAGGCCTGGCCTTGCAGGTACTCCGACAACTTACTAGCCGAGGCCGTCGTAATCGCACACCCAATCCCCTTCCACTTTACATCCACAATTACTCCATCTTGAATTTTTAGATAAAACTGCACCATATCCCCACAACTAGCATTTGAGTCACGATTAGTCATTATGTCGTCTCCTACCAGCTCCCCCTGATTTCTCGGATGCTCATAGTGATCCATCACCTCTTCACGATACAAGTCCATAAACTATTTTCCAAATACTTGTTTAACTTTTTGTAGTGCCAGAACCAACTTATCAATATCACTTTTTGTTGTATAAACATTAAAACTAGCTCTGATTGAGGCCGTCACTCCCAAATGATTGTGTAGTGGCATCGTACAGTGATGGCCAGATCTTACCGCCACTCCTTCGGAATCCAGGATCGTCGCCACATCATGTGCGTGTACCCCTTCGTAAACAAAGCTCACACTCCCACTTCTAAGCTCAGTATTTTTTGTACCTAGAATTACAAGGTTCGTAACTTTGTTTAATTTTTCCAAAGTATATTCCACAATCTGCAGATCATGTTTTCTCACATTTTCCATTCCAAGATTTTCAAGGTATTCTATAGCACTCATCAGTCCCACCGCTCCTGCCGCGTTCGGCGTTCCCGCCTCAAATTTATCCGGTAGCTCTGCATAGGTCGCACGATCCACAAATACCTCGTCTATCATCCCCCCTCCAGTCAAGAATGGGGACATTATTTCTAAAATTTCGTGTCTACCCCAAAGCACCCCAATCCCCATTGGTCCAAGCATTTTATGACCGGAAAAAGCGTAAAAATCACACCCAATCTCGAGGACATTTATTCTCATGTGCGGCACGGCTTGTGCCCCGTCAATTAGGACCAGGGCCCCCGCCTTGTGTGCCAGCTTAGTCATTTCTCTAACCGGATTGATCGTTCCTAGGGCATTTGAGACATGCACAAAAGCGACCATTTTGGGTTTAAATTTCAGTTTTTCTTTATAGTCATCCATGTCTACCTGCCCATCTTTCGTGATGCCAACCACTTCGACTCTCGCTCCCTGCCTGCCAGCAGGCACGGCCGTCCGCCGTACCACCTCTTGCCATGGTACCAAATTAGCATGATGTTCCATGATGGTCGTTACAATCACATCATCTTTTTTGAGATTATCCAGTCCCCAAGCATAAGCCGCGAGATTAATCGCCTCGGTCGTATTGCGCACAAATATCACCTCGTCGCTTCGGCCACCAATAAACTTAGCCACCTTTTCTCTCGCATCTTGATATAGTTGGGTCGCCTCATCCCCCAAGGTATGTGCGCCCCGATGCACGTTGGCATTATGGTTTTCGTAGTAATCCCTCTCCGCATCCAAGACCGATTTGGGTTTTTGGCTTGTTGCCCCACTGTCCAAATATATCAAAGGGTGCCCGTTTACCTCTCTCTGTAAAATCGGAAAATCCTTTCTTACTTCCCTCGGATCAAACATGGATAAATTATACTCCCAACCATCCCTTTATTACCACACCCCTCGCTTGTTCCTCGTTCGATCCTCTCGACATTAAATATAAAATCTGTTGATTATCGACTGGACCCACACTGGCCGCATGCGATGCCTTCACATTGTTAGCCTCAATCTCAAGTTCTGGTTCCGCCGTCGCCCTCGCCGTCCCATCTAGCATCAATACTCTAAGTTCCAAAAAACTATCTGTCTTTTGTGCCCTTTTTCTGATTTTTATCCTCCCAAATATTTTAACGCTTGCTCTCTTCCCCACGACCGCTCTCACCGTAATCCGCCCCTTAGTCGAAACAACACGATGATCTGCCATCACTCGTAGTTCATACGCCCCTGGCTCCCTAGCATCAATTACCCCCACCCACCCCCTCTCCTCCCCCACTTTCTCAAATGGGATTACCACTTCCCACTTCCCTGGTCTCTCATATCTCTTAATAATGTTTTTCATCCCACACTCCCCGTCATCTCCATCTTAATTAATCTATTTAGTTCTACCGCATACTCCATGGGCAATTCTTGAATTATGGGCTCCAGAAATCCACGGATTATCATCTCCTCCGCCTCTTTTTCTGTCATTCCCCGCGACATTAGATATAAAATCTGTTCTTCTCCTACCCTACTCACATATGCCTCGTGTTCTAGTGTTGCCTCTCCGGTCAAAATCTGGTTGTTGGGGTACGTATCGCTCCTACTTTGAGAATCGAGTATTAAAGCGTCGCACACCACGCGGCTATGTGATCCCGTAGCAAGCGATGTCACCTTGACTTGCCCACGGTATGAGCTCCTTCCCCCCCTCCTACTGATTGATTTACTGGTAATTTTACTCGTCGTATTTGGCGACAGGTGGATCATCTTGGCTCCCGTATCCTGATGCTGTCCCTCTCCTGCAACAGCTATAGACAACATCTCTCCGTGCGCTCGTTCTCCCATCAGGATACACGACGGATACTTCATTGTCACTTTTGATCCGAGATTACAATCCACCCACTCCATTCGACCACATTTTGCGACTGTCGCTCTCTTTGTCACTAGGTTATACACCGTTTTATACCAATTTTGCACCGTAGTATAACGGACCTTCGCTCCCTCCTTCACAATCACCTCCACCACTGCGCTATGCAGTGATGCAGAGGAAAAAGCTGGGGCGGAACATCCCTCCACGTATGAAACACTAGATCCCTCCTCGGCAATTATTAACGTCCGTTCAAACTGTCCTGCATTTTCGCCGTTGATTCGAAAATAGGCTTGCAGTGGTAAATCAACTTTTACTCCTTTAGGAATATAGACAAAACTCCCCCCGCTCCACACTGCCGTATTTAGCGCGGCCAGTTTATTGTCTCCGTAAGGCACAATTTTCCCAAAATATTCTTTCACTATTTCCGGATACTGCTTCAGTCCGCCGTCCATCGAAAGAAATATCACTCCCTTTTTTGCCAACACCTTCTTCAGCGAATGGTATATCACTTCGCTATCATATTGACCCCCTACTCCAGCCAACATCGACTTTTCCGCTTCCGGCACTCCCATGAGATCAAAGACTTTTCGCACGCCGTCAGGCACCTGGTCCCAGCTTTTATATGGTTTATCCACTGGTCTTAAATAGTAATAGATATCTTTCCATTTGAGTTCCGCCAAACTTGCCCCCCAATCAGGAACCGGCATTTTTTCATATTGTGACAAAGCTTTAAGTCGCGATGAAAGCATCCATCTTGGTTCGTTTTTTTGCCGCGAAATCTCCCTGACCAACTTCTCACTCAAACCCCTAGGTGCCCGGTAGTGGTAACTCTTTGTTCCACTACTAAAACCTAGTTTGTAATCTTCCATATCTTCGTAACCACAATCTTCTCGAGTAATTCAGTATTATGAGTAATTATCAAAAAACTCGTCCCCCCATCCTTCATTTTCTGTACTATCTTTCTCACGATTCTGATCCCGTCCGCATCTAACCCCGAATCAATTTCATCCAGTATTGCCAGCTTTGGTTTTAATAATAATAATTGCAATAGTTCGAGTCTCTTCTTTTCCCCTCCGCTAAATCCATCATTCACATTCCTTCTCACGTGTTCCTTAGTCAACCCTATCCCTACCGCTAACTTCTCTAAATATCTCTTAAATTCAATCAGGTTCTTAAATTCGTCTAGTTTACCCTGAGCTTGCCGAAGGGCTTTACACAAACTAAACACCGAAACTCCGGGTATCGTCATGGGGTTCTGCCACGCCACATAAATCCCCGCCCTTGCGCGCTCATCTATGCTCAACTTAAATAAATCTTGCCCCTCGAACTCAACCCTACCCCTCTCCACTACATAATTATTGTTCCCCATCAGAACGTTAGCCAGACTGCTTTTCCCACTTCCATTTACTCCCATAAGCACATGTACCTCTCCCTCACCGATTTCTAGATTAAATCCACTCAAAACAATTTTATTCTCTATTTGTACTGTCGCATCTCTCACACTCAACATCTGGTTATTCTAACTTAAAACAAGGTTACTTGCACGCTTGTCTCTTTATTGGGAGTAAAGCTAAAATTCACAGGGACCACGACCGGTTCATTCCACTTATTTTTGAACTTTAGCTTCCCCTCCTTTTGCCCATAAAGATATAAATCACGTGTAATAACTACATCTTGGAGGCAATACTTCGTGAGTTTTTCCCAATTTCCCTCTCGATAATAGGTAATGGCATCGAACCCACTCCCACCTTTTTGCACTCCCAAAGTTTCTTTAGCCAGTGCATCCAACTTGACTCGATACCCCACCTGTTTCTCTACTTCTTGGAGTATATCTAAATTGGGCAATTTCTGTAGATCTCCCACATAATAGGGCGATAGAGCCGCCATATCAAAATCAATACTGTTAAACCCGACTATCCTGTCGGCCGACTCAAAAATCTTAAACATTTCCGGGAACTCCTCCTCCCTAAACGCTCGCAATATACCCTCGTCTTTTACCCCTAGCGGAGCCGTAGGCGAAGTGGGGCCATACCACACCCCCGACACTGATACCCCCAATTTCTCTGGATAATACCCCCCCACCTCATCAAACGCCTTCTTCGTCTCGACATCAAATACTACGAGTCGCATATCAGGATTTTAACACTTCCACCCCCACCAAATTCCCGCTCTCCAGTAGCTTCAGCATCGCCCCCCCACCCATCGAAATATGATCAATTCTCGTTAAATGTTTTTCTTGTCTGATCGCCGCGAGTGTATCCCCTCCTCCAACCACGGTATACGCCGCTTCATTGAGATTTATCGCTTTATAAATTGCTTCTGTCCCTGTTCGATATTGTGGATCTTCCACCATCCCCATCGGCCCATTCCACACCACTGTTTTAGCCTTAGCTATTTCTCCTGCAAACAATTTTTGTGTCTCTTCCCCTATATCCAGTAACTCACCTTTTTCCAGAGGCGTTAGTATTCTAGCTTTACCCATACTCACCGTGCCCCTTCGAAGCTCGGAGAGCGAAGAGGGGTTCGCCAGTTTTCCTCCCAGTAAAATTGTATCTGCTTGCTCTGACAAAACCTCAATCAATTTTATTTTGTCCTCCACTTTGGCCCCACCCATCACCACAACATATGGATGCTCTGGATTCTCTCGAACTTTGAGTATTGTCTCTACCTCTTCTCTAAGCCAGAGTCCTGCATAACTGGGTAAGTATTTTGTGATTCCCACAATACTAGCCGATTCTCTATGACACTCTCCAAATGCCTCATTGACATATACATCACCGTATTGTGCTAATTGTTTGGCAAATTCCGAGTCGTTTTTGTCCTCACCCGCATTGAGTCTCAAATTCTCAAGCATCATCACTCGCGATTCTTCACCAAAGCTTATTTCCTCACCAAGAAGTTTACTTGCGTACTCGGAAATAGGCCGTAGACTCCGCCTCTCCTCCGCTTTTCCCAGATGCGACATTAAAATTACTTGTTTTGCATCATGTCCAAGCACCCACTTGATCGTAGGCAGTGTCCTTACGATCCTCGTATCATCTACTATCTGCAATGCTTTACCAATAGTCACGTTCCAATCCACTCTCACGATAATCCTCTTGCCTCGGACATCTGCCTGTTTAATTGTTCTCAACTGATTTACCATATTTATTCACTATACTAATTAACTCGTCCATTCGCGACGAAACCACTTCGCGGAAAAATCTCTCTCTCGCCTCCCCCTCGTACTGCCCAAACTCTTGCCATGCCGCCCTTCCCACCGCCATCCCCGAAGCCCCACTCTCACAGGCAACTCTCAATTGTTCCTTGTACTGCTCGTAGGCGACCCCAGCCGAAAGCAACGCCCATGGTACCTTGAGTTTATGGCTAATCCGTAGACACTCTTCCCTACTTCCCGGGTATTCCAACTTGAATATATCTACTGGCACATCCAAGAGATCATCTACCATTCTTTCTACTAAATATGGCGATTTACTCTTTTTGTATGACAATGGTTCTAATAAATAAATGATTTTTTCTTTGCGACATTCCTCCCCAATTTTTTGTGCTATTCGCTTCTGTTTTTCTGCCAGTTCATGGTTATCTGGGTCATAATACAAGAGCAATTTTGCCCCCACTGCCCCCATCTCACGAGCTTTATGGACACTCCAATCAGGTATTATCTCTGTTTCTCGCTGCTCCTGTCCTCCACGATATCCCGTTTTCTCCATTGACAACAACCACCCACATTTAGCATTTAAATCAATTAAGCTTTTGCCGTAAGTTGGATCAATTAACAGCCCAGAAACCTTATTTTTATCTATTTCCGCCAGCGTTTGCTTCCACTCCAGGATTTCTTCCTCACTCGTTAACTCTGGATTCTCTGGGTGTAAAAATTTCTTTAGCAATCCTCTGTGATCAATCGCCGCAATCGTAATTTTGCTCTGTTCATTTAACAATCGTCCCAAATTTTTGCTCATAACCCCAGTATATCTCACTACCGTTTTCTTTTCTCTCTAATCCTCTCTAAATACTGTCTAATCTCCCGCGAGACCTTGTTGTAAGTCTCATCCATCGCCGAGAGTAGTGTCTCACTTTTCCCCTCTGCAACAATTTCTTTGCCCGGCAATCGCATCATCGTTTTTACCTTATATCCCCACCTCTCCCCCCGCGACAAGGTTACAAACCCGACCCCAATCTTGTCTTTCATTCTTCCCAAGTAAGTTTCCAGTCCGGCAAACTTTTTGGCAAACTTTTCCTTAATATCTCCCGTCGTCGCTACTCGATCAAACATCATCTGCCATCTCATATATTTTCTCCTTTCCTCTACTTTAGCATTTATTTATGCCTACCCGCCAACAAAATTGCCAGTTTACTCACCTTCTCCTCTCTCCTCACTTCGATAGAATATCCCGCTTGACTAAGTATTACAAAAACTTCCTTCGGCAATTTACCCTTCACTGGATGCACCTCCGCAATAATATTCTTGATTCTTCCCAGTTGACCCACGAGTGACTTTAGTACAGGTAGCTCCATCCCCTCAATATCCATCTTTAGTAGGTCAATTGGTCCAGACACCACTTCAGATAGTGTCATTCCTCTCACTTTTACTGTTTCTGTTTTTTGTCGTTTATCCCAGCCATTGGGCAAATAACTCACGGTCGTAAACCAATCATGGCCAGAAATATCGGCATGTAGAGTTACTTCTCCTTTCTTTGGTGCTAGTGCTGCTTGTAAGAGCTCAACTCCCGTTAACTGATTCTCTTCTACGTTCATCTTTAGTAGTGCAAAACTATGTGGGTAGGGCTCGAGCGCAACCACCCTAGCGTTAGGATACTGTTGCTTAAAGTACAACACTGTATCCCCAATATACGCCCCGGCATCCACAATCACTGGATTATCCCTCTCCAACTCGACATAATAATCATTCCGACTAAATATCTCTCGTTTGAGGATCTGGAACTCTTCCGCATTTTCGTACCATATCCGATATTTTCCCAATCGTGTACTCTGCATATCCAGATTCTACCGCGAAAGACGATATATCGTTAGTTCTGGATGTTTATCATCCACCCCCACTACTTCGACTTGTTCGTCTTGTAACGCTGTGGAGATAAACCCCTTGCTCCCTTCTCTCCCCGACAATGGATAAGGTAGTTGTCCTTCATATTGACGATATGGATAATCCATCGCCTGTTGGCTAATACAGATATTCTCACTCTCTCTTATTTTAACCACTACCTCCTTCCAATTAGCTGGTCCCGCGTACCAGGCAGAGGGATAAATCGGTGATAGCTGTGGCCTCTGAATTTCGGAGAATACCAACTGTTTGTCGCTACATTTAGACGTATCTACTAGCTCTTGCTGGAGGATGGGTAGTGGAGTTTCCTTATACGCCCGTACTACTTTAAACCAACTCGGCAATACTAAAACTATCACAAAGACTATTATCCATTTCGGAAGACGTGAATACAGATACGCTAAAGGATAAACAACAAATATTCCGAGTCGTCCATATGGTCCACTATGCCACGGCAAGAGGCTAATGGTATATATAAAACCAATTTCCACCATGATTAATAGTTTCTTCCATTCCCTCTTCCTCAACCAGCTAATCCCAAAGCCCACCACTAAGAACGCTGACACCCAGGTATAATTGGTCACAAATGCTACTCCTGCGTGGTACATGGCCACAGGTATACTAGAGAGCCCTACCCCGACTTTAGTTGTCAGCAAACCCATCATCCTTAATCCCTCTAGTCCTATTCCCAAGCTCGATAACACCACCCCCATCATCGCCATCTTTTTCTTCCCTGTCAGATCTCTATCGAACCCAATTATTGCCAAAGGAATCGCTATCCAGACCGCCATACCCAAATAATTCAATATTGATATTCCGAACAGGGTCGTCGCTCCCATAATTCTTATCCAATCTCTTCTCCTCCACAACAGTGCCACCCCACCTATAAATAGAGCAGTAGACACAGCATCTACTAGCACATTGGTCATGAGGAGCCATGGGAGTGGTAGGAACAAACACACAACATATACCCAAACTCGTCTATCTTTCTCCACACATCGCGCCACCAACACCATCCCCATGATCCAAAATATAACCGACACCAAAGAAAGCCCCGTAATTGATGAACCCAACCCAAGATATGCCAATCTCCACAACATCATTGAGATGGGGTGTGCAATTGGGTGAGCCAAGCGTAAGGATTCTAAAATCGGCAGCCGCGACAACGCCACATACTCGGATCCGTCAAAGAAAAATGGATAATTCGCCAACAAGCTCATATTTACAGTCTATACCCATCATCATATTGACATCTTATTCGGGTTTTATTAGTATTAAAGTATGACTAGAGCTATCTTCGAAAATGGTCAGTTAAACAAGTATTTATCAGAGTGTAAAACTACGACCAACCTATCTCTCCCTCAGCTTGCCAAAGCAATTTCAGTCGAGCGTCACACTCTAAACGACTGGCGACGAGGGAAATTACTCCCCAATCTCGAAAAACTCCTAACACTTTCCAAGTTCACGAATATCCCCCTCCCACCAATTTTAGAAACTCGACCAGACTCCTGGGGGTCAAGCAAGGCTGGACTTATTCGACAACAAAAATACGGTTGCACTTTTTCCATAGATGATCGAGTTAAAGGTGGCCACAATTCACAGATAATACGTAAAGTAAATCCAGAACACTACCGTGCCTTGGGTTGCATTGTCGCCAACGATTTTATCTTCGGCTATTCCCCGTCTATTCTTAAGCGTAAAGAGTGTAACGCTGTAAATGTTGTTGTTACGGGAGTAAATTTTGTTTCATACTTAAAAAGTATTGGTTTATATGTCGGAGATAAGGTTAGACAGCAGGTTGATGTGCCGAATTGGATCAAATCAGATCCAGAACTATGTCGCTGGTGTCTTCGAGGTTTAATGGACACAGACGGAGGAATCTTTACAAATCCTTATCAGATTAATGGCAAAACTTATGTCTATCCAAAAACCTGTTTTACGAATGCCTCTCAACCCTTACTCGATTTTGTCTATTTGACACTAAAAAGCAATGGTTTTCGTCGTAACAACAAAGTTTCCAGAAAAATTTGGCTCCACTCACAAGCTGAATCCAAAAGATATCTAGAGGTAATCGGCAGCTCCAACGAGAGACTACTCAAGAAGATCAGATGATATAATCTTCACATCAGGGGGGATGCCACAGCGGTCACACTGGAATGGTTTACTAAACCATCGTCCGAGTAATCGGATCGTGGGTTCGAATCCCACTCCCCCCGCCAATTGGGAAATGT
>Ga0209211_10002305_pt1 | contig 33329 bp, 38 predicted proteins | sample RifGroA2_FD_183992 | JGI IMG/M metagenome (GOLD analysis project Ga0209211, IMG submission 183992) | Groundwater microbial communities from Rifle, Colorado, USA - Groundwater A2 (SPAdes) (version 2) | ecosystem: Environmental > Aquatic > Deep subsurface > Groundwater | place: Rifle, Colorado... | reverse complement strand
ATTATGGTGCCGATAGAATCATATCCCGGAAATTTTATCGGAGCGCTGGTCGGGAAACTGGGCCTGGCGAAGGTTCTTGACCTTGTTACCACTGAAAAGGTCGGCGAATCCGGCAACGCTTATTTAGTGGATAAACAAGGAAGGGTTTTAGCTCACATTGACGGATTAAAAGCGATAAAACACGAAGATTTCAGCAAATTATCAATAGTCCAGAAAGTAATCAACGGCCAAAACGGCATTGAGACTTTCATTAACGAGGACGGCGAAAAAACGCTTGGGGCCTACGCGTTTTATGAACCGTTGGGCTGGGGAATTATTGTCCAGCAACCGGCCGAAGAAGCTTTTGCGCCGGTTGTTTATTTTGTTAACAGGTCAATTATCTTGACGGTTTTTTTCACGGTTTTAAGTTTGGTTTTAGCGGTGATAATTTTTAGAATAATTTTATTAATTCCCATCGCCAATCTTAAACAAGGAGTGTTGAAATTCGGAGCCGGCGATTTAACCTTTAGAGTGAAAATCAAATCCCGGGACGAAATCGGCGATTTGGCCGGTTCATTTAATCAGATGGCCGAAAAACTTATGGTTTCCACTCAATCTTTAGAAAAAGAGAAAGACCAGACTTCCGCTATTGTTTCAAGTTTGGGCGATGGTTTAATAATGTATAATCCGAAAGGAGAAATTAATTTTTTAAACCCGAAAGCCGAAGAAATATTATGGATATCCAGAAATGATATTTTGGGGAAATCGTTAGACGATAAATACTTTTTTAGCACGTCGTTATTAAAAAATTTTTATGATATTTCCACATTTAAACTTAAAAATTGGGAAACAAAAGAGTATACCCTTGAAGGCCCCAGGAAGGCGGTTTTGCGGATAACCAGTATAATGTTAAAAGGGCCGCAAAAGAAGAATATAGGGTATATGAGAGTTCTTCACGATATTACCCGAGAAAAAGAAGTTGAAGCGATAAAATCAGAATTTGTTTCTTTGGCGTCCCATCAATTGCGCACTCCTCTTTCGGCGATGAAGTGGTCTTTGAGTATGCTGTCCGAAGGTTTGTTCGGGAAATTAGTTTCCAAACAGAAAGATATTGTTTGGAAAATTTCCAATTCAAACGAGAGAATGATTCAACTTGTTAATGATTTGTTGGACGTTTCCCGAATAGAAGAAGAAAGATTCGGTTATAATTTTAGTTTAGAATCGTTCGAGGACGTTGTTAAAAAAGTCGCGGGAAGTTTTTCCGTCCAAATTCAAGAAAAAAAATTGCAATTTTCTTTTGAATACCCTCGGGATGCGTTGCCTAAAGTCAGTGTTGACAGGGGAAAATTGGAAATGGCAGTACAAAATTTAATAGATAATGCCGTGAAATACACATCAAGCGACGGTAAAATCAAGGTTTACCTAAAAGAAACATCCCCGGATTATCTCGCTGTTTTTGTTGAAGATACGGGGATTGGAATTCCCAAAAATCAACAGCATCGCATTTTCAGCAAATTTTTTCGGGCTGACAACGCGATTAGATTTGAGACCGAGGGTTCCGGACTCGGGCTTTATATCGCTCAAAATATCGTCACGAGCCATAAAGGGAAGATTAATTTTAAATCAGAAGAAAATAAAGGAAGCGTGTTTTATTTCAGTCTTCCGATTAATCCGAAGTTAATGCCCAAAGGGAAAATAGGGGCGTAAGAGTAGAAACGGAGAATTTTTTGTTAAAACTTGATTTTTTAAAAGCCTTAGGGTAGAATAGGATAAGAAGATAAATTAGATGGTTGGTCGGCTTACTCATTAATAAAAGGAATAAATATGGCCAAGAAATTATTTGTCGGTGGATTGTCTTACGAAACTACCGAAGAGACTTTAAAAGAGACTTTTTCTCAGGCCGGGACCGTTGAATCGGCTGCCGTGATTATTGATAAAATGTCCGGCCGTTCCAAGGGTTTTGGTTTTGTGGAAATGTCTACTGAAGAAGAAACTCAAAAAGCCATTGAAATGTTCAATGGCAAAGAGATTGACGGGAAGAACATTACGGTCAACGAAGCTCGGCCCATGGAGGCCCGTCCTCCTCGCAGAGAAGGATTCAACCGCGATCGAGGATTCGGCGGAGGCCGAAGAGAGCGTTACTAAGAAACTTGAAAAAACCCCTTGCAGGGGTTTTTTCATTTGAAAGCCAAAAATTATCCACTAGAGGCAGTTAATCTGCCTATTATTTTTAATATACTATTGAGATAAAATGAAAATAAAGTCGACTTTAATTAAATTATCAACTTAATCCGCCGGTTGGCGGAAAATAATTATGAATAAAATATTTTTTGCGGTTTTAATTTTGGCGGTCTTTCTAACGGCCAAGCCGGCTTTAGCCAAAACAAGCGATTCTCTTTGGGCGGCTATAATAAAATTCGCCCAGGAGATTATTCCGGGCGGGGAAGGCGCAATGTCCCAACCCATGGAAGAAGAAAAATTTGATGAAGATTTTGTTGACCCCAGAGAACTCCAACAGGTTTTAAGGGAAATTAAAGACCTTAAAAAAGAATTAAATCGGCTGGCTAAACAAGCGGGAAAAACAGCCGGTAGAGAAGCCATTCTAGCCGATGTCAATGCTCTTTTGGGACAAGTCAGCGGTTTTGAGAGCAATATCAATTCCGGCACCAATGTTCAAGAGGCCATTCAGGAATTCCGGGAAGCGGAAATCTGGCAGGACTTGAATAAAATCAGGGCGAAAATCGAAATACCAAAACAGAAAAGCCAGTGGGAAAAAGAAATAAAAAAGCTGGAAAAGATTCTTAACCAAAAGAAATTTCAGAATTTGGGCTTGGAACTGAGTGGAGTGAAAACAAAGCTGGAAGAAAACAGAGCCGGTTTGGCAAAAATTCAGGAATTTTATAATGCCGGAGAATTTGAAGAAGCGATGGAAGAGTTTAACAGCTTAAGAGAAGATTTCAATCCGGTGGATGTCGGGAATATTCTTCAGAGAACCCAGGAATTGACGAACAGACTGAAAACGATAAAAAATGCGGAGGTAAAAAATAAAGTAAAAGAGATTTATCAGGAAGTGATTGATAATTTCAATCAAGGAGAATACAGGGTGGCTTGGGAATTAATGAACGAATCCTGGCAAGATATTATGAATTTGGTTTCCAAGGCTTCTTCAGTGGGTAAAAAGCAAGGATATTCCAAAGAAGGATTTTTACAGATGAGCAACAAGCTGGAACAGCAAGTAAAGGGCAAAGCCGAAGAAAAAAGAGCGATAATTCAGGAAAGGCGGGAGGAAAAGCAGGAAGTGAAAGAAAAGATAGAGCCCGCGCCGCTGGCGCCTCAGCCAACCCAATAAACTAGGCTCTCCGAGAGCCAAGTCTAATACCCTTTTAGTTTGTGGGATTTTTGGTGCTGGCGGATGCGCTCTATGGCTTTGGCCTCAATCTGGCGGATTCGTTCGCGAGTAACGCCGAATTCCTTGCCCACTTCTTCCAAAGTGTGGTTGATTCCGTCGGTCAGCCCGAAACGCATCTCCAATATTTTTTTCTCCCGCGGAGCCAAATCAACCAAAATTTCTTTAATTTGATTTTTGAGCAGTTTCTGGGACGCCTGCTGTTCGGGCGAAAGTATTTTTTCGTCTTCAATAAATTCTCCCAGAGTGGAATCTTCGCTCTCGTCCCCCACCGGCGCCTCAAGCGATATGGTGTCCTGCGATATTTTTTGGATGTATCTGACTTTTACTTCTTCAATGCCCATTTCCGAGGCGATTTCCTCCGGAAACGGCTCTCGTCCCAAATCCTGGGTCAATCTTCTAATGGCCTGCTGATATTTGGAAATGGTTTCAATCATATGCACGGGAATGCGAATCACCCGGGCCTGGTCGGCCAAAGCCCGGGTAATGGCCTGCCGTATCCACCAGGTGGCGTAAGTGGAAAATTTGTAGCCTTTACGCCAGTCAAATTTTTCCACCGCCCGGAAAAGCCCCAAATTCCCCTCTTGGATTAAATCCAAAAGAGTCAAGTTGGGGCTTCTTCCCACATAACGTTTGGCAATGGAAACCACCAGCCGCAGGTTGGCCAAAGCCAGTTTGTTTTTGGCTTCCATATCCCCTTTTTCTATTTTTTTGGCCAATTCTTTTTCTTCTTTGGCGTTAATAAGAGAGATTTTGCCTATTTCCCGAAGATACATCTGGACCGAATCGATGGAAAACAGGTTTAACCGCTCTTCCAGCGCTTTTTCTTCAGCCTGATGTTTTTTGCTTTTGGAGGAAACATCAATCAATTCTCGGCCTTCAAGAACATCCACATTTTGTTCCTGAAATCGAGCGTAAAGGTCTTCCAGAAAAAGAATGTTGTCTTCAATATTCGGAAAGTGTTTGAGAATTTCGGCGTAAGTGACAAAACCGCGCTGTTTGCCTTTTTTGAGCAATTCTTCCATTTTCGCTTGGCTGAATTCTTTTTCTTTTTTGGGAGTTTTGACAGCCGGCTTTATTTTCTTTTTGCCTGCTTGAGATTTTTTGGCCTTTACTTTAGGTTTGGCAACAACCCTCTTTTTTGAGAATTTTCTTTTGGCAGGATGGGATTTTTTTTGTTTTTTCTTTATGGCCATATTGATAATTTATTTTAATAAAGAGCGTAGAACTATACGCTCTAAAGTTCTTTGGAAATAGTTTGGAATTCTTTTAAGTGTTTTTCAATTTCCTCTTTGTTTTCTCCCTTAGATTCAAGCTCTTGGATGCGCAAAGCCAGATTTTCCAATTCTTTTTTAATTTTTTCTTTTTTCAATTCCGAGGCAATCAATTTTATTTCTTTGTCCAAATCCATCTGATCGTAGTAAAGTTCGGCTTCAAAAGCCAAACGTTCGCACATTTTTTTTTCTTCTTCCGTGAGAAAACCGGCTTTCAGGTCTTTTTTAAATCTCTGCCAAAGGGATTGGTTTTCTTCGCTAAGCAGATTTTCAGTTTCGCCCGAGAGAAATTCGGCGGTTTTTTTCCAAAAAGACAGGCCGATTATTCTTTCCTCCAGCAGGCGGCGGCGGGTTTTTATGGTTGGAGAAAAAGGCCTGCCTGCCGGTAGGCAAGGCATGGATTTTTCTTGAGCAAGCGGGCTTTTGGCTTTTTTCAGTTCCTCCCAAACCGGCTCTTCTTTGATTTTAAGTTTTTTGGCCGTTTCCGAAACCCAATGGGCTTTTTCCATCTCGTTTTGGATTAAAGAAATGTAAGGCAGAACTTTTTCCGAAGCCCTTCTTTTTAAGATTATCGGGTCGGAATGCGAGTCGGCCAGCGTGTTTAAATAAAATTCTATCAAATGGACTGATTGGTCCAAAGATTTTTTCCACTGGTCGGGATTTTCTTTTATTAAATCAGCCGGGTCTTTGCCGGAAGAAACAGTCAATACTTTAATATCAAAGCCCTGATTTAAGGCGATATCAATGCCTTTTTTAGCCGCTTCCACCCCGGCCGAATCTTTGTCAAAGGCAACAATAATGTTATTAGTCAGCCGTTTTAACAAGCCGAGCTGCGGGAGAGTTAAGGCCGTGCCGGAGATGGCCGCGGTGTTTTCGTAACCGGCCTGATGCGACATTAAAACATCCATCTGGCCCTCAACTAAAATACAAAAATCTTTTTTTCGAATCTCGTTTTTGGCTTTGTCAAAGCCGTAAAGAATCCGCGATTTGTCGTAAAGAATTGTTTGAGGAGTGTTAATATACTTTCCGCCGGTTGTTTCGTCCTCTTTGCCGAAAATCCGGCCGGAAAATCCCATAATTCTTCCGGAAGAGTCAAACAAAGGAAACATTATCCGGTTCCGGAAACGGTCGTAGTATCTGTTATTTTTTTCGTCTTTGACAATCAATCCGGTTTTTTCAATTTCCCAATCGGCATAATTTCTGCTTTTCAAAAAATTATAAAGGTTCTGCCAGCGGCCGGTTGAGGGAACGGAAGCAAAACCGATTTTAAAAGAGGAAACGGTTTTTGGCAGAAGCCCTCTTTTTTTAAGATACAGAAGCGCCGAGGGATTGTTTTTCAGCTCTTGGATGTAAAATTCCGAAGCGGCTTCAAGAATTTCCAGAAGTTTTAATCTTTCGTTTCTGAATTTCGGGTCTTCCCGTTTTAGTTCCACTCCGGCTCTTTGAGCCAGAATTTTAAGAGCTTCGGGAAATTCCACTCCCTCAATTTCCATCACAAAGCCGAAAATATCCCCTCCCCGGCCACAACCAAAACAATGCCAAATGTCGCGGGCGGGCGAAACATAAAAAGAAGGGGTTTTTTCCGAGTGGAAAGGACAAACGGCCTTAAAATTAGCTCCGGATTTCTGGAGCTTGACATAAGATTGAATTAAATCCGCAGCCGAAAGCCGCGATTTAATTTGCTCAACCGGAGAGGACATTAAGATATATTATACTCCAAAAACAGGCAAGGTCAATTCTAGCGGCAAATTCTCAAAAAAAAAGAATAGGACCGGTCCGCATTGCGAACTGGTCCTATTTACGTAGGTGTGGTGTGTTCTTAGAGGTCAGGCGAGCTCACGGAAAAGTCGATCGCAAGTCAGGCAACCGTTACAGTCCGACTCGATCAACGGAATAGAAAGTTTGAGGGCGAACTGCTGCTTGGTTTCGTTGTCGCAGCTGCAGGCCACCATATGAACCTTCTTTCCGTCTTTCAGCAAGCTATGGATCAGTTCTTTAGCGTCATCCCTCCTATTCCCGACATAGACGTAGGCTTCACCAATATTCCGAACGTCCGCAACAAAATTCTTCTTCAACTCGACCCTCTCATTCTGGTCGGTGCCACCGAACGAAATGTCCGTATACTCGGCCAGACAATAATAGACACCAGAGTACATAACCACATTGCCGTTCTCGTGGCGGCCAACCGGAATACCCGGTATCTTGTTGTAGGTCACAATCATTATCTTTGCCATCGCGTTATCCTCCTTTCAAAAAGCAGTCTAATAATTTGGAATAGGTCTAAATTCTATCTCCTAAAAGTATAGCATTTATGACTTTTTCTGTCAATTAAATAATATGGAGGTTGAACCTCCATAGTTGGCTCGAATTTATATCTAAACAAGATAAGTTTTTTTCAGTTCTTCCAAAAGACGGTGGAATTCTTCGTGCTTGCCTTGGCCGATTTTTTCCTCTTCAACTTTCTGAAATTTTTCCAGCAATTCTTTCTGAACTTCTTCGGAAATATGCATATCGGCCATCATATAAAGAATGTTATCTTCCTTGTCAATGTGTTCTCTTAAAAGAGAAATATAATTTCTGGCGTTTTTGGTGAAAATTTCTTTGGCGCTTTCATCTCCTTGTTTTATTTTTTCAAAGGCCTCGGCCGCTGATTTGACATAATTTCTTCCTTGGTCATGCTCCAAAAGCATCATACCGGTCGGCCCGCCCTCTCGCGGGAGGCCGGTTTCTTCCAGGGCCGGGAAAAGCAAATCTTCTTCTTTCCCGTGGTGGCATTTATCGGCAAAGGTTCTAATGAATTCAAGCATTGCTTCAATATCGCTTTGCCTTACTTCATCTTTGGCTTCAATTTTTTGGCAGATTTTTTCCAGAATCTCCAAAGCCAATTTTATCGCCTTATGCTCTTCTTTCAATTGTTCGGTCGGAGTCATATCAAAACTATCAAAAAAAGTGTTTAACCAGCGCGATTAAGGAGCAACTGCGGACGCGGCATTTACCAATCCGTAACCGTATTGGGTGTCTTTACCTGTAGTCCCAAGGTCGGTTGCAGTAGAGTCTAATTTAGCTCTTACTTCGTCATTTATACGACCGTTGCTGTTTGTGTCGGTAACGGTGCCGCTCGCGATTACCAAAGCGGCCACTCCAGCAACGTGGGGCGAGGCCATAGAAGTGCCGGAGCCGTACTTGTAGTAGCAAACTCCGTTAAGACAAATTGGCTGCGGGTTGAGATAACTCGTATCATCATTCCAAGTTGAGAGAACGGACACGCCTGGAGCCATAATTTCTAGCTCGCTTCCGGTGCTTGAGAAGCTTGCCCTTTTGTCGGTTGAATCAGTTGCCCCTACGGCTATGACGGAAGCATATTTAGCAGGATAAATAATGTTGTTGCCCTTGCCCGCGTTGTTGCCTGAATTGCCGGCGGCCGCCGCAATGACTACCCCCGCCTTTTCGGCATTATCAAAAGCTGTTTTGACGGCCGTGCCCGGATTTCTTGAACTTCCCAAGCTCAAATTAACCACTTGCAGATTGTTTTTTACTGCCCAGTCCATAGCCGCGATGGTCGCGCTCCAAGAACCAACGCCGTCATTATTGAGTACGCGGAGAGAATAGAGAGCGCAACTTGGAGCAACGCCGACTACGCCGAAATCATTGTCTTCGGCGCAAGCTGTGCCGGCCACATGAGTGCCGTGGCCGTAGACATCCATAGGTTCAGAGTCGTTTTGGACAAAGTCGTAACCGCCGGCATAAACGCCGTCAAGGTCGGAGTGGTTATAATTGATTCCCGAATCAATAATGCCGATTTTTACACCCAAACCCTTATTGCCGTTATTATGAACCGTTCCGGCGCCGATTCTCTTTACGCCCCAAGAATCATCAAGTTCGGCGTCTAGGGCGTACACTTCGCTATCTAACTCAACGGCTGTTATATGGGGATTGCGCAAAAGCCCGTTAATAGCCGACTCTGGAATATTAGCCGCAATAGCCGGAGTAATGCTGTAAACATAGGCCACTCTTCCGCCAAAAGCGCCAATGAGAGCCGCGTCGGCCGGGCCGGGCGTTCTGTCAAAACTTACAAAAACATCAACCCGATTGTTGTTTCCGGTGGCTTGGAGTTGCGGCGTTAACGGACTGATTAGGCCAATTGGCGCTATTGCCAACAGCGCGCTTAGAACCAGAAAAGATAATATTTTATTTTTCATATTCATATATTGTTATTTAGTTAAGCTCTAATAATTTAAATTGACCCTAAATGTTTTAGTTAATATTGATTATAGCAGAATTGTAGGGAAAAACATATTGGTGGCAAATTTTTTTAGGTAATAAGATATAAAATTTTACTAAAAATTGACCCTGACAGTTGTTTATTTTTATATTTAAAAAGTATTCCTCTATATATATCCTCCTCTCCTTCCCAAATTTACTCCTGCAGGTTTAGGCAAATTCAATTGTACTTCTATTTTATCAAAAAAATTAAGTTTTGAACATATGTAAAAAGAGAAAGGGGCTATCCACGGTATGTTGTGAATAGCCCCAATTTTTTTCGACCGCCTGCGGCGGAATTCAAGGATCAATTAACAAGGAGTCAAAAGATCCAAGGATTCAAGACCTCAAGGATCGACTACTGCGAGAGGAAGCCGGACACCGAACCGAAGAAGTCGAGTGGGCTGTCAACGAAGCTCGTGTCGAACCAGACCTTGCCGCCGAAGTGGAAGTAGGGAGACAGGGAAAAGTCGCCATCGGCCTCCGGAGAGAACTCGTCGCCGGAACAATCCATGTCCAGTTCCTCCCAACGGACGAGCCGTTCGGGATGAGTGAGAACGATGGAACCGACTGCGAGACTTCCGAGACCGAACTCGTTGGTCATGAAGACCTCACGAGCTCGACGAACGGACTTGCCGCGATGGCGCATGCCGAGCTGGGCGGCGACGATCAGGATGTCGCCCTTCTGTTTCTCGGCGATCAGATCCAGCGCGTGCGCCGTGCGAGCGTGAACTCGCAGTTGCGCCGGCGTGATCTGACCCTCGCGGTAGTTGTAGAACGACCGCGAGTCGGCGATCTTGGCGTGAACGAGCTGGACCGCCTGGCAATACTTCTGAGTCGGATCGGTCACTTCGGGGAAGTGCTTCTTGGCCAGCGCGTCGACCGACGGAATGGCGAACCATCCTTCGGCGCCCTTGGGGAGTGCAGGCAAGTTCTTGGCGAACTCGAGAGCCTGACTCGGATCGAGATCGAAAATCTTGGCAAGTGCCTTGATCTGATCCGCGATCGGCTTCGGCCCCTTGTACTCCTTCGGGTACGTATCGCTGGAACGAACTTCCTCGTCGGCAAACTGGTTGGACACCGAGAGATCCTTGATGCCGGCGATGATATGAGCTTGGAATTTGGCGCCGTTCTCAATGAGCTTCTGGCTGCCGTCCTTGTCGAGGAGACCCTCGGCAATTGCGCGATCCACGGCATCTTCCGCGAACCGCTTGACCTGCTTCTTTTGTCCGTCTGTGACGGTGGTGATCAATGTTCGTGACATCGTCATCCTCCTTCTTTCTTTGGATTTGTCAGAGTCGCTCTGACTAACAGCTTCCTCTATATGAGATAGCGCAATAGGCATAAAAAGCCCTTACGCCCAATGCGCTACCTCATAAATAAGCCTAATTTCAAGGAACTATTACGATGTTTAAGTATAGTAAATGTATGCCATTATGTCAAGTATTTGGGGGTTGTCCCTCAAAGAAGCCAACCAAGCCGAAAAATACGCAGAGCAAGAATCCGCCATAGGCGGACGGGATTTTCTAAAAAAGATTGGTTCGAACTTCCGTTTGAGCGGGCAGAAATTGTTTTTGGATTTCAAAAATCCCTTCAAAATCCTTGCCGAAGCCGAGCCCCGCCTCTGGCGGGGCGAGGCAATCCCGCTTAGCGGGACCCAAAATCCGAATTCTGAAAATTGGCGGAGGCGGGAGGATTCGAACCTCCGATGCCTTGCGGCATACTCGCTTTCCAAGCGAGCGCACTAAACCACTATGCGACGCCTCCATTATTTATTAATTTTTTAAACTCGTTTCCTCCTTTATACGATTTTATTTTTCGTTCTCTTTTTATCGCCTCTGACTTTGATAATACTTCTTCAAAATAAACTAATTTCAATGGCCTGCGATTTTTAGTCGAAGTATTCAAACCATTATTATGAAATATAAGACGTTGTTCTAAATTACTAGTATATCCAATATAATATCTTTTATCTTTCATGCTTTGCAGTATATAAACAAAAAATATCATATGTTTTCCAACCCCGCCATGGCGGGGACTAAACCACTATGCGACGCCTCCATTATTTTATTTATATTGACATATCTCTTAAAGCTTTAACGCGCTCCTCTATGGGCGGGTGGGTCATAAATAATTTTGCGATATTTTTTGTTGAGAAAGGATTGGCGATATAAAGATGAGCCATAGCCTTATTGGCATATTTCATCGGCTTTGAGTATTTTTCAATTTTCTCCAAAGCCCGAGCCAAGCCCTCGGGATAGCGGGTTAAAAGCGCGCCTGACGCGTCAGCCAGAAATTCCCGTTTTCGGGAAATGGCCAAACGAATCAAAGTGGCAATCAAAGGAGAAAGCAAAGCTAAAATCAAACCAATCAGCATCAAAACCGCGCCGGCCTGCCCTCCTCTGTCTCGGTTCCCGGAGCCGACGCCCCGCCAAAACATTGACCTTAAAAAAATATCCGATAAAAGCGCGACAAAGCCAACTAAAACCACAACCATAGTGGACAAAAGCATATCTCTGTTTCCGATATGGGAAAGTTCGTGAGCCAAAACTCCTTCCAGTTCCGAGCGGTCAAGCACACCCAAAAGTCCGGAGCTTACCGCCACCACGGCATGTTGGGGATTGCGGCCGGTGGCAAAAGCGTTGGGCGAAGAATCTTCAATCAGATATATTTTTGGCGTAGGCAGACCGGCCGTAATGCAGAGATTTTCAACAACATTATAAAGCTCTCGGGCGTTTTCTCTGGTAACCGGTTTGGCTTTTGAAAGACCTATGACGATTTTATCCGAATACCAGTAGCTTAAAAAACTCATCAGAATGCTGAAACCGACGGCAAAAAACAAAATCCCTGGATTTCCGTAAATTCGGCTGAAAATCCAACCCAGACCGATGACCACGATTAAAAATATGGTAAAAAGCAGCCAAGTTTTTCGGATGTTTGATTCTTTGTTGGTGTAGAGGGTCATAATGTTCTAAACGTTCTATCAGAACAATTTATCTTTTTTAATAGACTTTATCGTGGTGGTCAAAATCTAAGAATCTTATTTCTTTTTGCTCTTCTACTATTTCATAAATTAATACAAAAGGCCCGATTTGTACGCGCCGACGATTTTTAAGTATGTTTCTTAAAGGTTTTCCTAAAAATGGACTATCTATAATTTCAGATACTTTCTTTTGAATTCTAGAATATAATAATTTATCTTTCTTTTTCACCCTCCTTAGTTTGTGGCTTATTGTATCAGTGTAAGAAAATCTGTATGAGTTCTTACCGTTGCCACTCATATTACAGATTTTTTAAATATCTTTTTGCTTCTTTAGCATCCAAAAATCTAATCCCCTTCCCTTTATCAAGATCAGCGCTTATACGATCAAGTTTTCTGGCGTATTCCGGCCTAATCTCGTCTTGAATTTCCTCTTTAAGTATTTTCTGAAGTAAATCAACTTTTTTCCTAAGCTTCTCTTGATTTTCTACGATTTTTAGATATTCGTTTTTAGGAATGGTGAAAGTAGTCATGTTGTTTTGATAAAATAATTATTTTGAGAAATCAACTTGTATCGGTTCTTTTTCTTCCGGCTCAATCACCTCAAAAAACTTCATTTGGGAAAAGCCGAAAGATTTGGCCACCAGCCGGGCCGGAAAACTTTCAATTTTGGTGTTTAAGTCGCGGATATTAGAATTGTAAAATCTTCGACTGGCCTGAATTTTATTTTCCGTGTCAGCCAATTCTCTTTGCAGCTCCAAAAAATTAGTATTGGCTTTTAAGTCCGGATAATTCTCGGCCACGGCAAAAAGTGTTTTTAAGGTGCCGGAAAGAAAATTCTCGGCTTCGTTTTTTTCCAAAGGAGTGCCGGGATTTTGCATGGCTTTGACGCGAGCTTCGGTTACGCCTTCCAAAACCCCGCGCTCGTGCGCCATATAAACCTTGACTGTCTCCATTAGATTGGGAATTAAATCGTATCTTCGTTTTAACTGAACATCAATATCCGAAAGCGCTTCTTTGGCCCGGTTGCGCAAAGTAACAAGGCGATTAAAAACTCCTATCAGCCAAAAAACCGCCACTAGAGCAATGCCAAGTATAATCCAAAGTGTTGTATTCATAAAATACTTATAATTAGTTAATAATATGTATTTATAGGACTGCCCTATGTATTTTAATACTCGCCCATCGGCGGAACTGGAGGATGAGATTCTTTTTTCTCCGGGATGTCGGCCACCACCGCCCCGGTGGTAAGCAACATAGCCGAAGCCGACGCCGCGTTTTGCAGAGCCGAGCGGGTCACTTTGGTCGGGTCAATTATTCCGGCTTGAACCAAATCTTCATATTTTCCTGAAGCGGCGTTGTAGCCGATATTGCCTTTTCGTTTTTTAACCTCCTCAATCACCACTTCTCCCGAAACTCCGGCATTCTCGGCAATCTGCCAAAGGGGCTTTTCAATTGATTTTCGCAGAATTTTCATTCCGGTCCATTCGTCAAGATTATTATTTTTCGTCTTTTCCATTTTTTCAATTTCTTTGTCCAAGACCTCGGCCGCCCGAATTAAAGCCACTCCGCCTCCGGGCACCACTCCTTCCTCAACCGCCGCCTTGGTGGCGGAAATGGCGTCTTCAATCCGGTGCTGTTTTTCTTTCTGTTCCACTTCGGTGGCCGCTCCCACTCGGATAACCGCCACGCCGCCGGCCAGCTTGGCCAGCCGCTCCTGCAGTTTTTCTTTATCAAAAGACGAATCGGTTTCCTGAAGTTGAAGTTTTATTTGACTGATTCTTTTTTCAATTTCGGATTTTTTGCCCTTGCCTCCAACAATGGTGGTGTTATCTTTGCTGGCGATAATTTTTTTGGCTTGTCCCAGCATATTGATATCGGCGTTTTCCAGTTTCATTCCTAATTCTTCGGAAACAACTTGGCCGCCCGTAACAATGGCGATATCCTGAAGTATTTCTTTTCTTCGGTCGCCATAGCCGGGCGCTTTCACGGCTAAAGTGTGAAAAGTGCCCCGGATTTTATTTACCACCAAAGTGGCCAGAGCGTCGCCTTCCAAATCTTCGGCAATAATAATCAATTCTTTCTTTCCGGATTTGGCCATTTTTTCCACCAAGGGAAGAATGTCGTTTATGGAAGAAATTTTTTTGTCGGTGATTAAAATATAAGAGTCTTCGTAAACCGCCTCCATTCTTTCCGGATTGGTTATCATATAAGGAGAAATGTAGCCGCGGTCAAATTGCAATCCTTCCACCAATTCGTAAGCAATTCCGAAGGTCTGGGATTCTTCCACCGTCACCACTCCGTCTTTACCGACTTTTTGGATTACTTCGGCGATTTTTCCGCCGATTTCCGCGTCTTTGGCGGAAATTGTCGCCACCTGGCTGATTTCTTCTTTTTTGTTGGCGGAAATGGGAAGGGAGATTTTTTTAAGCTCGGCCACAACAATGGCCGTGGCTTTTTCAATCCCCTTTTTAATTCCCAAAGGATTGGCGCCGGCGGCGATGTTTTTTACCCCTTCGTTGATAATGGTTTGAGCCAGTAAAGTGGCGGTGGTGGTGCCGTCCCCAGCCACGTCATTGGTTTTGGTGGCCACTTCTTTGACAACTTCCGCTCCGATGTTTTCCACCTTGTTTTCCAGTTCAATCTCTTTGGCAATGGTTACTCCGTCATTGGTAATAATGGGAGAACCGAATCCTTTTTCTAAAACCACGTTCCGGCCTTTCGGGCCCAAGGTGATTTTAACCGCGTCAGCCAGAGTATTAACCCCTTTTTGAAGGGCCTGCCTGGCTTTTTCATCAAAAATTATTTGCTTGGCCATATTAATCAATTACTGCGAGGATATTATCCTCCTTAATAATATAGTATTCTTTGCCGCCGACCTTTATTTCATCTGGGCCGTATTTGGAAAAAAGCACAATCTGACCCTTTTTAACGGAAAGCGGAATGATTTTTGCCTGGTCTGTCATTCTGCCTTGTCCTACTGCAATCACCCGGCCTCTTTCGGATTTTTCTTTTTCCACCGTATCGGGAATAACAATGCCAAGTTTTGTTTTGGTTTGTCTTTCTTCATCAGAAAGCGGCTCAACCAAAACTCTGTCGCCTAGGGGCTTAATTTTTGGAACCACCATATTTGAAAAATTAAATAATTAAAATTAAAACCGACCAGTTTAGAGCGTAAAATCTACGCTCTTTATTTTAATCGCTAAAAATCCGCCTGTCAAGGCGTATTGCTATAGACTTTACATTTTGAGATTTTTTTTGTTTAATCAAAAAATGGATATACTAGCTTTGGAATTAAGAAAACTGGGGCTTAGCCAAAAGGAAATCGCGGTTTATTTGGCCGGTTTGGAATTGGGTTATAATTCGGCTCAAAACATCGCCAAAAAAGCCGGCCTTTCCCGGACCACCGCTTATCAAATAATCAAAGATTTGGAGAAAAAAGGCCTAATGGCCGAGTCCAAAGAAAAAGGCCAGATCTCGCCCCGCTTAGCGGGGCGGGGAAAAACCTATTACAACGCCGAATCGCCGGACAAACTTTTGGGAATTCTGCGCCTGGAAAAAAGAGCCTTGGAAGAAAAAGAAAGAGAATTTGTCAGAATTATCTCGGCCTTGAAATCAAAATATTATCTGAACAAGAAAAGCGAAATCAGAACTTATGAGGGCCAAGCCGGGCTTAAATTTTTAACCGATGATTTTTCTCAAACCCAGGCCAAGGAAATTTTAATCATTGGCGATTCGCCGGTGTTTTTAAAACTTTTTAAATCCAGGTGCCGAGAAATTAAAAAAAGACTGAGGCAGACGGAAATAAAAGAAATTGCTCCGCCAGCTGACGGACAAAAATTTTCCAAAAAAATTCCCGGTCTTCTGATTTTATACGACAAAATCATTTATTTTCCTTCGGCTAAAAAACCTCTGGCTCTACTGATTGAAAATCAACCCCTGCTGGAGCTTTTCAAACTAATGTTCAACCTAGGAGGTTGAACAACTATTTACTTTTTTATTTCAAAATGGTATCTTTACAGAAACTTTCTTTTAAAACTTATTGACAAAAAACCGAAAAAACTTTAAAGAAAGGGGGAGTTATGCTTTCGTGGACGTGGATGCAAAAAATAGAGGCAGAAATCGCAAGTTTAAAGCCGGAGGATTACGAACCAAGCAAAGAAATAGACGAAATGACAGAAACGCCAGTGGCGGTAGTGACCAGCCACGAACTCCGGGCGCTTTTTACGTTAGTCGAACAACGGAGACAACGGTGTATAAAAATGGCTGAGGATTTAAACAACACTCCTCTCACTCGGCAACAGTATGAAATAAAAAGCCAAGAATCAGCAATCAACAGTGTCTTTTTAATAAGAGAGGCAAAAGTAATAATGGAATTATTTTGGCTGTCGCTGGAAAATGATCATCCGGAAACTCAAAAAAATAATTACGGCATAAGAAAAGGATGGCAATTAGTGATCACGCAAAACCAACAAAACATCGATCAAAACATCGGTTCTCTCTTAGAACATCTTCTAAGAGCTCCGAGTAGAGAAAGTCCTGCGGAATTTATCCCCGGAATTCCAACTAAACCTCTTTCCAAGGGAGACAAACCAATAAATCAACCCCCTGGACAATATCTGTAGTTTCTTTCGGCCTAAAAGGCGCCTCATCAGAGGCGCCTTTGAAGTTGAATAAATAGTTGAACAAATAAAAAAAGCGCGTGGGTGTTGATGATTCCTTTCACAGAATCTCCCACGCGCTCAATAAAGCCGTCGGCAAGTTACCGCTCTGGTTGAGGTAGGATGAAAATATTAAGGGAAAGGCACAATTGTTTAGCGCCTTCTCCCTCGCCTATACTCTTGATTTTCCCCCAGGCTAAAACCTGTTTGCCTGAAAGAAGGTCAAGGTTGTCACGGTTGATTTTTCTATTAACAATCGACACCACGGTATCAGGGCCGATCCGGCAACTAAAATGCCCCGCTTTGCCGCCTTGAGGAAGAGGATTCATTACTGCAAAATCACCCCCTACTGCAACTTCAAAATCTTCCCTGCCTCTAAGGAAAAACTCTCCCTTATCTCCGTCCTCAAAGACTCTTATTTTTTCCGCGGCTGAAGCCACGGAAACGGAAAGAAATAAAACCACCAGCGCCAATAACATCACTTTCTTCATCTTCTTTCTCCTTTCCGAAGAGGTTATTGGGGAACTCCTAACTTTTCAATTCTTTGTAAATTATAGCAAAATCAACTATCTTTGTCAATAGAAGAAAAAGGGCTTAAAATATGGGCTTTGCCAAAAGCGCGGTTTTTTGTTAAAATCAGAATATGAGGCAGTTTTTCAGACTGGACGAGAGATTCTGGAAAATTTTAGCCAATGTCTGGACTCTCTTGGCGATGATTTTTTTTATTATTGATTTTTTAAGTTTCGGGAAATATAATGAATTGGAGAATATTTTACGCTTTTCTGGACGGCGCTTATGATAGGTTTTATTTTGACGATTATGATTGCCGAAAATGATTTTTACCTGCCGTCCGAATTTGTGACAGTTTATATTTCCGTCTTGGGCGTCTTTGCTCTGACTCAACAATCAAAAAACTGGCACAAAAGAGAACGTCAGCGAAAATAATTTTAAAAATAATGTCATCCAATGACATTAAAACTATAATATAATAAGAAGATTTCTTACCGCCCATAGCTCAGCTGGTAGAGCAGCTCCCTTTTTCAGCCAGAGGCTGATCCGCCTCCGGCGGAAAGGAGAAGGTTCAATTTTATGTCGTATGTTTATGTGTTAAAAAGTTTAAAGAATGGCAAACGCTACGTTGGCAGTACCGATTTATTACCCGAAGAAAGATTGAAAAAACATAATTATGGTTCAAACCAATTTACAAAAAGAAATGGACCATTTGAATTAGTACATCAGGAAAGCTATTCTAATAAAACAGAGGCGAGGAAACGTGAAAACTTTTTAAAGTCCGGCGCTGGGAGAAAGTATCTTGATAAAATTTTAGAACAAAAATAATTGTTCCCCTACTCCGCCCATAGCTCAGCTGGTAGAGCAGCTCCCTTTTAAGGAGAAGGTCCAAGGTTCGAATCCTTGTGGGCGGACACTTTAGAAAATGGTATAATGGTGACGGGTCGATAACCATAATTTTTCTAACTTGTATTTTTATGGATAAAAAACATTTCAAGTGTCTGCTCTGGAAGGGCCTATGGAGCGTGGGTGTTTTGTCGCTCATCGTCGCGTGGCTTTCTTTGAAATCAGGCGCGGTTCTCGGTCTTGACGCGCAAACTTGGTTTTGGAACGCTCTAATTTTTGTTGCTCTGTCAATTCCGATCAAGCTCGATTGCCATTCTTGCGATGTGTGCGGTATAGGTCCAAAAGCTTGACGAGATATAATTTTAATGCTATCATAGCAGAAGAATGTGCGCGTGAAAGGTAAAGAGTATTCATCTTTATCATTGAAATCAAACCAAGAAAGAGAGGTGATAAATGTTCGGAATGTTCGGACGATTGATTGAATTTATTCCATTGTCTATAATTAAAATTATAATGGAATGCAAACGCAAACTAACAAAAAAGGAGTCCACCGCTCAAAACGCCTTCATGGCGAAGCTTGACATCAAGCAACGCAAGACCAAAGAACCGGTCATCGTTGCCGTCATCGGCCTCGTTGGTTCCGGCAAGAGTTCGGTGGCGCATGAGCTTGCCAAGTACATCGGTGCGACGGTCATCAAGGGCGATGACATTCGTATTGAGCTTCGCAAACAGAGCGAAAAATACAAGCAAGCGCGGACAATCGCCGAGAACGCGGCCGTTGAAATCGTGAAGCAGGGCGGCAATGTCATTCTCGATTCCGACTTCGTGGACGAGAAGAAGCGTGCGAGCGTTCGCGAGAAGGCGCGCAAGGCAGGCGTTCGCCTCGTCTTCGTTCGCACTCACTGCGACCTCGATGTGATGGTGGGCCGCGTTCTCACTGCAACTTATCACAATCGCGTTGACGATTTTTTCGGTGGCGCGGAATCGAAGTGGCAAGGAAGCGAGCAGTCGAAAGGCGCGGCGGTGAAAGTTCGCGAAATGTGGCGGCGCACGCCTCTCCACTATCGCTGGGTCAATCAAGGCGGCGGCAAGTGGGTTCTTAAAAAGTTCCCGTTCGCCATCTTCGCCGAGATCGACACCACGGATTCCGATTCGTGGAAGCGAGAAGTGAAAAAATGTGCCAAACAACTCCGCACGCGGTAAACTGCAATCAAGGGCGACCAAAGAGGGGATTTTTAAATCCCCTCTTTTTTTAATTCTTCCATTAACTGCCGAGCTTTGCGGGAAAGACGTTTGGGAGTTTTGACCAGAATTTTAGCCAGTAAATCTCCCCGGCCTCGGTCCGTGGGAATGCCCTTGCCTCTGATTTTTAAAATCTCTCCTGAATCAACGCCGGCCGGAATTTTTATTTTTAGTTTGCCGTCCAAAGACTCAATAATTTTCTCGCCGCCCAAAACCGCCTCGGATAAAGGAATATTCAAATCCATTGTCAAATCATTGCCCTCCCGCCGAAACAAAACGTGCGAGGCGATATGGATTTTGACGTACAAATCGCCGGCCGTGCCGCCGCTGGCGGCCTCTCCCTTTCCCTGAAGGCGAATCATTTCTCCAATCTGGATGCCAGCCGGAACATTGACAACAATTTCTTCGCTGGCCATCACCACTCCTTGGCCGCGGCAAGCCGAACATTCTTTTTTGGGAATCTGCCCCCGTCCGCGGCAGCGATCGCATTCTTTCAAAGAAGTGAATGTGCCGAAAAAAGATTTCCGCGATTCTCTGACCGTTCCCGAACCCTGGCAAAACGAACAAGTTTCAAAGCCGCCGGCCCGTTCGCCTCCGCTGCCGCCGCACTCTTTGCAATAAACCGCTTTTTTCAAAAGCACGCGGCGCTCGGCGCCGAAAACCGATTCTTCAAAAGAAAGTTCCAAATCAATGGAAATGTCCCGTCCCCTTCGCGCCTGCTTATGGGTTCGGCGAGAGCCGAAAAAATTCTCAAAAATATCGCCGATGTTTCCCAAATCGCCGAAATCCCAAGCTTGGCCGGAAAAATCAAAACCGCCCCACTCCTGGCCGCCGGCGCCGCCAGCGCCGGAAAAAACCTGGCCGTATCGGTCGTATTCAGCTCGTTTCTTATCGTCGCTTAAAATATGATAGGCCTCGCTGATTTCCTTAAATTTAACATCGTCCCCTTTGTTTTTATCGGGATGAAATTTATGGGCCAGCCGGCGGTAAGCGCTTTTTATATCATCTTTGGAAGCGTTCCTCGCAATTCCTAAAATTTCGTAATAATTTTTAGGCATCGTTTTTCTTCTTATCTTCGTCTTTTATTTCTTCGTATTCCGCTTCTTTGGCTTTTGGTTCTTCTTTATTATCTCCGGCCGCCGGCTGTTTGTAAAGATATTCCCCGATTGACTGCATATTTTTTGAAAGCTCGTCAGCGCTTTGTTTGATGACGTCGGCATCCGCGCCTTCTTTAGCCTTTTTAAGCTGGCTGATTTTTTCTTCAATATTCTTTTTGATATCGGCTGGGATTTTTTCTCCGGCGTCCTTTAATGATTTTTCCGCGGTATAAATTAGGCCGTCGGCCGAATTTCTGACCTCGGCTAATTCTTTTTTCTTCCGGTCTTCCTCGCTGAATTTCTGGGCATCGTTTTTCATCCGTTCAATCTCTTCTTTGGTTAAACCCGAAGAGCCCTCAATCCGAATTGACTGCTCACGGCCGGTTGATTTGTCTTTGGCTTTAACATTTAAAAGGCCGTTGACGTCAATGTCAAAAGTAACTTCAATCTGGGGCCGGCCTCGGGGAGATGGCGGAATGCCGTCCAACATGAATCGGCCCAGGGTTTTGTTGTCCTGCGCCATTTCCCGTTCGCCCTGCAGGACATGAACTTCAACCGAGGTTTGATTGTCTCCCGCGGTTGAAAAAATCTGGGAACGGGCCGTCGGGATGGTGATATTTTTTTCAATAATTTTAGTGGAAACTCCGCCCAAAGTTTCAATTCCCAATGACAAAGGAATAACGTCCAGAAGCAAAACATCTTTGACGTCGCCCTGCATAATGCCGGCTTGGACCGCGGCGCCGGCCGCCACCACTTCATCCGGGTTGATTGACTTTGACGGCTCTTTGCCGAATAAACTGCGGACCGCTTCCTGTATGGCCGGCATCCGGGTTTGGCCGCCCACCAGAATAATCTCGTCGATCTCCGAGAGCTTTAAGCCGGACGAATCAACCGCCCTTTTGGTAATTTCAATTGAGCGTTGAATCCAGTCCGAAACCAGCTCTTCAAGTTTAGCCCTCTTAAACTTCAACAAAAGATGTTTGGGCCCGGAAGAATCGGAAGTGATGAAAGGAATGTTGATTTCCGTTTCCACGGTGCTGGAAAGCTCGTGCTTGGTTTTCTCGGCCGCTTCTTTAAGCCTCTGCAAAGCCAGAATGTCTTTAGAAACATCAATGCCCGATTCTTTTCTAAACTCGCTGGTAATCCAATCAATAATTCTCCGGTCAAAATCGTCTCCGCCCAAATGGGTGTCGCCGTCAACCGCTTTAACCTCAACCGTGTCTTCAGCCATCTCCAGAACCGAAACGTCAAAAGTTCCGCCGCCGAAATCATAAACAAGAATCTTCTCGTTTTTCTTTTTGTCAAAACCGTAGGCCAAGGCGGCGGCGGTCGGCTCGTTAATGATGCGCCTGACTTTAAAACCGGCAATCTCGCCCGCGTCTTTAGTGGCTTTGCGCTGGCTGTCGTTGAAATAGGCCGGCACGGTAATCACCGCCTCTTCAATTTTCTCGCCCAGTTTCTTTTCCGCGTCGCGCTTTAATTTCTGAAGAATCATAGATGAAATCTCCTCGGGCCGGTACCATCCGCCGACCGGCGGATTGCCCATTTTGATTTCCACGTCGCCGTTAGCCGCTCCTCTTAATTCGTAAGGAAGAATTTTTTTGTCCTGAACCGTTTCCGGGTCGGAAAATTTTCTGCCGATTAAACGTTTGACCGAAAAAATCGTATTTTGGGGGTTGGTTACGGCTTGCCTTTTGGCCAAGAGCCCGGTCAACCTTTCATTGGTTTTTGAAATTGCCACAATGGAAGGGGTGGTGCGATTCCCTTCTTCATTCTCCAAAATTTTGGGCACGCCGGCTTCCACAATGGCCATGGCGGAATTGGTAGTGCCTAAATCTATGCCTAATATTTTTGCCATAAGTTCTTAATTTTTTATTTTTTATTTTAACACTCCGACTTTGACTTTGGCCGGCCGCAGAATCAAATCATGAAGCTTATAACCCCGGCTGACTTCTTCTATCACCGTCTGATCTTTGTTCTCGTCACTGACCTCAACGCTTTCAACCGATTCTTGCTCTCGGGGATTAAACGGCTTGCCTAAAGCATCAACAGCCGACACATTATGTTCTTTAAGAATCTTGGTTAATTGGTTGTATATATTTTTAATACCATTTTGCCAATTTTTGTCAATGCGAGACCAGAGCTCCTGATTATCCATCATTGCCTCAAAACTATCCATAAAATCCAGAATCTCTTTTAGTATTCCCGCTTCGGCAAACTTTAAAAAATCTTTTCTTGTCTTTTCCTCTTCTTTTCGGGCGTTGATAAAATCGGCTTTGGCCCTTTGCCAGCCAGCCAGATATTCAGTCTTTTCCGATTGGCATTTCTTAAGCTCCTTTTTCAATTTTTGAAATTTCTCGGCTAGGACAGAACCTTCCATTTCCTCAATCTCTTTGAATTCTTCTTCTTCAATTTTAATTTCCTCTTCCTTTTTTTTATTCATATTTTATTTTAAATAACTTCTATTTTTTTCTATAAATCGAATGGTCGCCTATGTTTACCAAAATAATAATATCTCCTTTTAAAATGAAAATTGCTCTAATTTTATAAGTAATTAAGAAAGCCCACTCATCACTACCTTTCAATTTATGAGTTTTTAGCTGAGAATCAAAAGGGTTTCTATGGAAAACACTTTCTTTAACTCTAAATAAATCTTGAATGTTTTTAGGTAATTTCTTAAATGAACGCAGGAATCTAGACGAGTAAAAAATTCTCATCTTGTTTTAAATTTAGCTAAGGCCTCGTCAATTGACTCAGCCTCAATACATTTCCCTCCTTTAAAATCCTTTAGTGTCTGTCTGTTTAAGCTCTTAATATATTCTTTATCGTAAGGATAGGCGGATTCGGCTTTCGTGATTTCTTCCACGATTTTAAGATAAGCATAGGAATATTGTTTCAACCTCTTATATTCATTTTTAGGAATAGTAATTGTGTTCATGTAATCTATTATATAGTTTTTTAAATAATGTCAAGCTAACGTTTTGACCATTGAGGCGCCCGCCTGGCTTTTTTCAAGCCGAATTTACGACGCTCTTTCATTCTCGGATCGCGGGTTAAAAATCCGGCTTTTTTAAGAGGAGATCTTAAATCCGCGTCCAATTTAATCAAAGCCCGAGCTAGGCCGTGGCGCAAAGCTCCGGCTTGGGAAAAAATTCCTCCGCCCCGCGCCTTGACGGTTATTTTGAAATTTTTCTCCGGCTGGGCTTTTTTCAAAGCCGACAAAATAATATCGCGCAGGGCGGCGGTGGAAAAATAATTCTCAAACGGCTGGTCGTTGACAGTAATCTCGGATTTTTTGGAAGGACAAATCCGCACCCGGGCCACGGAAGTTTTTCTTCGGCCCACTCCTTCAAAATAAGTTTCTTTTTTTACCTCTTTTTTTTCTTTGGCCATAAATTTTACCTTTTAACAATAAGATTCTTCATAAGCGCTTTTCTTAATTTATTCTTGGGCAGCATCCCCTGGACGGCTTGGCGAAAAACGAAACCGGGATTTTTCTTAAAAACGTCTTTAAAAGGAATCATTTTCAATCCGCCCGGATAACCGGAATATCTTTTGTACGTTTTTTGTCCAACTTTTTTGCCGGAAAGCCGGACTTTATCAATATTCAAAACCGTTACTTTCTCGCCGGAAACAACGTTCGGCCGAAAAGCGGGATGATTCTTGCCTCTAAGCAATATTGCCACCCGCGAGGCGGCTCGGCCCAAGGTCTGATTTTTTAAATCTATGGTTATCATACGAATTCTATTATTGACATTTTGCTGCCGTCGCTTTTTCTTAAGGGGAGTTTTGAAATGCGGGTGTAGCCGCCGGGCCTTTCTTTGTATCGGGGCCCAATCTCTTCAAAAAGTTTTTTCACGTTGTTGACCGCCAGATACCGGCTGAGGTAACGCCGGCTGGCCAGATCGCCTCTGAGAGACCGGGTGATTATTTTTTCGGCCAGCGGCCGCAGCTCTTTGGCTTTGGCTTCGGTGGTTTTTATTTTTCCGTTTTTAATCAGAGCGCACAAAAGCGAGTTAAGCAAAGCTTTTCTTTGATTGCTGGTCCGGCCGAATTTTCTTCCTTTTTTTTGATGTTTCATACTATTTAGTCCTTATTAGTCCTTAGCCAATAGGGTTTAACCGCTAGGATATTTTACTCTATACTCTATACCCCAATCTCTAGTGGCTATTTAAGCGTTAATCCAAAATTGCCCAAAGCTCTTCTTATCTCTTGAATGGATTTCGCGCCCAGTCCCTCAATTTTCAGCAAATCGTCTTCTTTTTTTCGGGTCAGCCCTCCCGTTGTCCTAATGCCCACTCTGGCTAAAGCGTTTAGGGTGCGGTTGGAAAGATTTAAATCTTCAACTCTTATTTTTAAAGGGTCTTCCTCCAGTTCCGTTTCTTTTTTCGCTTTTTCGTCTTCTGAACCGGCTAACTGCTCTTCATCTTCCTCTTTTGTCTTGTCTTTTTCTCCGCCGGTTAAAAGATTTTTAATTGATTGGAACTGGCTGATTAAAATATTAATCCCGGAGCCAAAAGCCTCGGCCGGCGAAATACTGCCGTCGGTCTCAATGGAAATTCTAAGACGGTTGTAATCGGTACTCTCCCCAACCCGCATATCTTCAACCTCGTAATGAATTTTGCGGATGGGAGAGAAAATCGCGTCCAGAGCAATAACGCCGATGTCAACTTTTTCTCTTCTTAAAACTTCCCTTAAGGCATAACCCAATCCCTTTTCAATCGTTAATTCCATATTCAATTCTGTTTTTTTGTCAACCAAAGTGGCTATGACCGCGTCTTTGTTTAAAATCTCCACTTGGCTCGGCGCTTTTAGACTGGCGGAGGTGACGGTTTTCGGCCCCTTTTCTGAAAGAGTCAACGTTTGAGGCTCGTCGCTATGCATTTTAAAACGCAGTATTTTTAAATTCAAGAGAAGGCCGAGAATATCTTCTTTCACTCCCGAGATATTGGAGAATTCGTGGCTCACTCCTTGTATTTTGACGGTGGTAACGGCCGCGCCCGGCAGAGAAGAAAGTATCACGCGCCGAAGACTGTTGCCAAGGGTGTGGCCGTAGCCGGCGTACAAGCCGTCTATCTCAAAAATACCCTTGGTTTCATCCTGGGAAACAACTCGAATTGAAATTGGCAAATCAATGTCATATTTCATAAAAACAAAAAATGTTATCGCGAATAAAATTCAATTATGGCGTTGATGTCCACATCGGGAGGAATTGCGTCCAGGCCCGGGAAACTCGCTACTTGGCCGATTTTTTTGGTTTTATCAAGTTTAAACCAAGCCGGCGGATTATATTTTTTCAAAATCAAATCAAGGTCGGAAAAAACTTTCTTATCAAAACTCTGGGGCCGGACGGCTATTTCATCCCCTTTTTTCAAACGATAGGAAGGAATTGTTATTTTTCTTCCGTTGACAACAATATGGCCGTGGCTAACCAGCTGCCGGGCGGAACTGCGCGACTTGGCAAAACCCAGACGAAAAACCGCATTATCCAAACGCAATTCCAAGATTTTGGAAATGAGCACGGCGCTGTCAACTCCTTTTTTCCCGGTGGCTTCTTGGATATAGCGGCTGAATTGTTTTTCCCTTAAACCGTAAAAAAACTTAAGCCGCTGTTTTTCTTTTAACTGCAGGCCGTACTCGGAAAGGACCGAGCGCCGTCTTTTTAAAATTTTTCGGCCGTGGATGCCGGGCGGATAAGATTTTTTCACCAAAGTGCATTTAGGCGAAAAACATTTATCGCTCTTTAAAAAAAGCTTTTGGCCGACACGGCGGCAAACTCGACATTTTGAATCTGCGGCAATCATGTTAAAATTTTTAATTTCTAATTTAAACTCGGCGACGTTTGGGCGGACGCGGTCCATTATGGGGGATTGGCGTGGCGTCTTTGATAAATTTCACTATGAAATCTTTTGAAATAAAAGAACGAAGCGCGGCCTCGCGGCCGGCTCCCACGCCTTTTATTCTGATTCCCAATTCTTTCACTCCTATTTTTCTGGCTTTCTCGGCCAGCACCTCGGCCACCTGGGAGGCGGCATAAGGCGTGCTTTTTTTTGAACCCTTAAAACCCATGGCTCCGGCCGACGACCATAAAACAATATTGCCTTTGGAATCAGCCAAAGAAATGGCGGTGTTGTTATAGGTGGAGTTTATAAAAACAAGACCGCTTTCCAGCCTTCTTTTCGGAAGACGCTCCAAAGACCGGCTTTTCAAATCCCTGGCCGGAGAATCTCCTTTTTTCTTGATAATACGTTTTTTACCCATAAAAAATTTATTTCTTATCCAGCTTTCTTCGGCCGCTGCCCATTGTCACCCGAACATTGCCGCGAATCGTCCGGGTGTTGGTTTTTGTCCGCTGGCCCCTAACCGGCAAACGTCTGGCATGCCTGACCCCGCGGTAGGCCTTGATTTCTTTCAATCGCTTAATGTTGGCCGCTATCTCTCTTTTTAAATTGCCTTCCACCCGGTAGTTTTTGGTGATAAAATCTTGAATCTTTTTTACCTCTTCGGATGAAAGTTCTTTGGTTCTTTTGTTTGGAAGGCCGACCTCGGCTAAAATTTTCTGGCTGGTGGTTCGGCCCACACCGAAAATATAGGTCAGGGCGACCTCCAGCCTTTTTTCATTGGGAATGTCCACTCCGGCGATTCTCATTTTTGCCTTTGTTTATGTTTGGGATTTTTACAAATAACTCTGACTCGACCCTTTCTTCTTAACACTTTGCAAGAAGGACATATTTTTTTAACCGATGCTCTTACTTTCATAATCTATAATCTTTGAATAATTCGTCCTTTGGTTTCATCGTAAGGGCTGACTTCAATTTTGACTTTGTCGCCAACCAGCACCTTGATGAAATACACTCTCATTTTCCCGGAAATATAGCCGAAGATTACTCGGCCGTCGTCTAATTTAACGCGAAAAGTCGCGTTGGGCAGAGATTCTACGATTGTTCCTGTATGGATTATTTTGCCTTTTTCTTTAGCCATTTAAAGTTTTAAAGTAATATTTAATTACTTTAAACTATGATAACAAAATTCAAAGGCGCGGTCAAGCGCTTTAGTCCAGTTTTATCTCAATTTTTATTTTTGACGGCTTGACGGGAAAAATCCTCCACCAAGAAGGCTTAAAAATCACTTCGGCTTTTTTAATAACGGAATAATTCTCAAATACTTTCTCGTAGCCGCCTTGACGAACTGCGGTCAAATCGCGCCTTAAAGAATCCTCGTCAATCTTCCAAAAAAACCGAGTTTTGCCTTTTAAGCCGAATCTTAAGCTCGGCTCTTTTAAATCCTTGCTTATAACATTAAAAGCTAAATCCTCTAAATTAGCAACCCCGAGCTTGGCCGCGTTGTCTTGGCTGAAATAAGCCTTGACCAGCGCCGACTCCAAATCGGAGCGCTTCATTATAGGAGCTTCCAAAACTCCTTTAAACCTGAATTCAAATTCTTTTGTCTTTTCGTTCGGCTTTGGCAAATTTGTTTCTTTGGAAAAAGTCCAGTCAGCCGCCTCTTCGTAAAGCAGAAAATCTTTGGGCATTTTTTGTCTGGCTGAAGACAAAAGCGAGTTTTTTAATTCCGTTTTGAGCTCGTCTTCGGCTTTTTGCAGATTTTCAGGATTAACGGCCGGCGCCTCGCCCACGAATCCGCCGGTCATCTCGGTTTCCGAGCGGGCGTAAAATTTTTCATATTTGGAAGTTTCCTTAAAACCAGGGATGGTAAAATCGGTCAATCCGATATTATATTGTTCGCCGGCTTGGTCGGCCAGAACATTAACGCTGACCGCTCCGGGAATTACCTTATTTCCTTGGCTAACGCTTCCGGGCACCGTAACCGAATTCGAGATGCGGTAAATTTTTCCGTCTGCAGTTTCAAATCTGGTGGAGGCAACGAGCGTCTGGGACTTGGAACTAAAAACGTTGAAAATCTTTATTTTGCCCGTTGCCTTTTTTTCTATTTTCTCAATTCCAACGGCTTTAATAATTTTGCTTTTGGATTCTTCCAGCCTAAGCATCTCTAAAGAAAAAACCGCCGGATTATTTTCCGCTTTTCCGGAAGCCTTAAGCAAAGCGTCAACTTCAATAAATTGTTCCAGAGGCATAATCCTTACCAAGACGCGAGAGAAAGCGTTAACCAAAAGGAAAAAAGCTAAAATGGCCAAGCCGGCGGCGGCAATCTTGACGTAAGTTTTTAAATTTCTTTTTTGGCCAAGAGATTTTTCCCCCGGTTTTAAGGACGGCTTCTTTTTTTTAGTATCTGAAAGAACGGCCTGAGGAGGCCTTTTTTCTTTTCTGATAATATCGCTCATTATTATTTTTCTGCCGTTTCTTTTTTCATCCATTGTCCAATACTATAAATATATTACATTTTATTTCCTTTATTAACAAACAGAGCGAAAATCGCCGTCAAATTTTTTTGAGGAAGAGACAGGCCCGGCCTAGAAACAAAATGGCTGACCAAAGCCGGCTGGCTGATTGGCTTAATAGCGGAAAATTCGCCCAGTCTGGCGAATTTTCTGGCTCCGGCAAAACTTAAAAGATTGTCAAAAAAGCCGCCGCTTGCCAAAAAAAATATTTTTTGAGGCATAAAAAAAGCTCCGCTCATTCCTTCCAAAACCCGAGCAAACAAAGAAAGCCATTTTTCTTTCGCTTCCTCTAAGATGGCGTCAATTTTCTGTTTTTCCTCCGGTCTTAAATGATTTTCTTCATATTGTCCAAGCAAAGAAACCGCCTCTCCCAAAGGAATGTTAAGGGCTTGGGCCAGCCGGCGGACAAAATAATGGCTGCCCTGGGCAAAAGAGGCCGTTTCTTCCAGATAGCCGTCGCGGCTTAAAACCACTTCCGTTGTTTCTTCGGAAAAATCAATAAACAAAAAATTGTCTTTCAGGCAAAAAAGCGACTTCAATCCTTTAAAACCGACAAAAGACGCGGTCTGAAACGACACCGCCGGCGTTTTTAAAAATTTCTTCGCCAGTCCCTCGACTTCGTTCATAAAATTCTTTTTGGCAAAACTAATATAAAGATAGAGCTCAAAATTTTTTGTTCTTTTGCCAAAAGGATTTTCCATGGCATAGCCGTTTAAAACATATTTCACTTCTTCTTTTTCCACCAGCCGCAAATCCTTGTCTTTAAGAAGTTTCTTTTCGTCCTCTTTCAATTTATTGATTAAAAAAGGCGTCACCTCAAACGGCTCTTGGTCGGAAAAATGAAGAATGCGGGTCTGGCCGGCGTACCAAGGCGAAGCCAAGAGGCAAAAAACTTCGTCCGCGCCTTTGGGCCCGGCTTTTTTTGCCAGGTTTTTAAACGTCGCTTCCAGCGCTTTCTTTATTTCTCTTTCCAGAAAATCGGCCTTGAAGACAAAAGAAGGATTAGTTTCAACAGAAAAAGAACCGAGAATCTTCGGCTTGGGCCGGCCGGTTTCCATCAGCAAACCTTCAACCGAAGCGCTGGATATATTGATAACGGCGACTAAAGACATTTGAAATCATTATAACATTTATTTTTTATCCACAAAAGAAAAAGGACCGGCGGTAAAATCAACCACTAGTCCTCTGGGAAAAGGCTGGAAGAACCTGAACTCAAATTTTTAAGTTTTTAAGCTCCTCCAGCGTCAGAATCAAATCTTTTAATGTCCATAAGATAGTTAAACCTGATAGAGTTAGATGAAGACGTACCGCCGCGCCTTCATCTTCTTCTTTGCCAAAATAGGCCTCGCGACCTTTTTTGGCTTCCCATAAATTTCTTTTTATCATCTTATTTTTTACCCTTTCATTGATGAAAAAAATTAAGCAACCGCCGTATATAATCCTGCCTTTAACCCTCTCGTCCAGTTCTTTAAGCTGTTTGATAAATCGCTCTAATCTGACCGAAGCCCAACTGTGACGACGGACTCTTCCTCTTTTCACATCAAGCCACCCCGCCTGGAGCCAAATCTCCCCTCCAACCACCCTATTTAAAATATCCAGTGTGCGACGGTGGCCTTCTGACGAATACATACTCTTGTTGCTTGCAACATGTGCCATAAAATTAACCATTTTCGTCTTTTCCTCATTCTTCATTTGCTTTTCAAATAACTAACGATAGCATCACTTTTACCCTAAATATATTTTATTATACAAATCAAAATTAGTCAATAACAGCTCTCACGCGCCGGACGCCGGCCGAGACTGATTCTTCTTTGGTAATTTTAAAATGGCCTATTTCACCGGTGTTTTTAACATGAGGACCCCCACAGATTTCCCGACTGAAAAGAGGTCCCGAGCCGGTCGAGGGAACGCCAATAGAATAAACCTTCACTTTTTCTCCGTATTTATGCTCAAAAACGCCCAAAGCGCCCGACTGTTTCGCTTCTTCAAGGGTCATTTCTTTGCAGACAACTGGTAAATCTTCTCTTATTTTTTCGTTAACCAATTCTTCCACTTTCTGAATTTCCTCAACGGTTAGCTTTCTGGGAAAATTAAAATCAAATCTGGCGCGCTCGTCGTTTATATCCGAACCTTTTTGCTCAATCTCTTTTCCCAGCGTCTTTCTCAAGGCCGCCAGCAAAAGATGGGTAGCCGTATGCAATTTCGCAATTTTGTCGGAGCTCCGACCTCCGACAACGGAGGTCGGAGCTCCGACAATTCCTCCGACAATTCCGTGGCCACCGAATTTTTTTTCCGCGCCGGCTCGGGAAATCTCCTGATGTTTTTTCTTCACTAATTCAAATTGCTTCTCATCATATGCTAAACCACGATTAGCAAGCTCTTCTTTAAAAATCTCGGGCGTCAAACCATAACTCTGATAAAGATCGAAAATTGCATCACCAGGAATTTTCGGCATATTCACGATTGGTAATTCACCATTATCTCGAACGCGCCCAAACTTATCTGGCGGGTATTCTAAAATAAGTTTTTCTAATTGCTTCAATCCTTTAGGAAGAACTTTTAGAAATTGTTCTTTCTCCTTTTTAAATTCGCTGACTATCTCGTCTTTATTTTGATCAAATTCTGAATAAAAATTTCTATATTTTTTAATAATCTCATTCAAAACTGATTCAAACACTTCAAGTGGCACGTTTTGTGTATATTCGTAAGCGAGGGCACGTCTCAACAATCTGCGTAAAATATACCCTCTTTCTTTATTTGATGGCCGCACTCCATCCGCGAGCAAAAACACACTAGCGCGCAAATGATCGGCGACAATGCGTTTTCTTGCTTTATGTAAATCTTTGGGCAATAAACTTATAACTTCTGAAAACAAATCCGTTTCAAAAATATTATTTTTGCCCTGCATCACCATGACTAATCTTTCCAATCCCATTCCCGTATCAACTCCCGGATTTGGCAGTTTTTCAAAAGAGCCGTTTGGCAAGCAATAATACTCATTAAAAACAATGTTCCAAACCTCCACGGGAGGTTTGCCCTGAGCTTGTCGAAGGGCAGAATTCACATAAATTTCCGTAGTTGGTCCGCAAGGGCCTTCTTTGCCGGTCGGTCCCCAAAAATTATCCTCGCGGCCGGCTTTTTGAATGTCTTTAATGCCAAGCGATTGCCAAATTTTATAAGATTCTTCGTCTGGCGGGGTTTTTTCATCTCCCGCGAATACCGTAACATATTCGATTTTCAATCCAGTGCTTTCAAAAAATTCTTTGGCGTATTTTATCGCTTCCTCTTTGAAATATCCGCCAAAACTGAAATTGCCAAGCATTTCAAAAAAAGTAAGATGCGATTCGTCTCCCACTTCGTCTATATCGGATGTACGAAAACATTTTTGAATTGAAGCGGTATTTTGGCTGCCAAAATCGGCCAGGGCGTTTTTTTCGTTGGTATAGTAGGGTTTGAACTGCTGCATTCCGGCCGTGGTCAAAAGCACCGACGGGTCGGTCGGGATTAAAGAAGAAGAAGGCACAACTTTATGCCCCCGTTTTTCAAAAAATTCCAGAAATTTTTCGCGAATCTTGCCTGACGGCAGACAGATTTCTTTGGAATTCATAAATTCCATTCTAGCAAAATTTTCAAAAAAATTAAAATCCAATTCTATTTCTATCTTATCACTCCGCCGCCAAGCATTTCTTTGTTTCTATAAAACACAACGGACTGGCCTCCTGCCACGGCCCATTGAGGTTTTTGGAAAATAACCTTAACTTCTCCTTTATTTTTGGCATAAACTCGGCATTCCTGCAAGGGCTGACGGTAGCGAATGCGGGCTTTTAATTTTAAGGAAGATTTTAAGGAGATGCGACCTCCTCGGGAGGTCGCATCTCCTTCCGGAATCCAATTAACGTTGTCTGCCAAAATTTCCTTTTTATAAAGCGCCGGGTTGTTTTTTTCCGCCGCTATCAAAACATTATTTTTAAAATCTTTTCTAGCAATATAAAGAGGCTTTTTCAGCCCGCCGATTTCTAAACCGCGCCTTTGGCCGATGGTACAGAAATAAACGCCGTCATGCCTGCCGATGACTTCTCCGCGAGTGTTCTTAATTACTCCTTCTTTTTTGGGAATGTATTTTCGCAAAAAATCGGCAAAATCCAATTTGCCCACAAAGCAAACTCCCTGGCTTTCCTTTTTTTCGGCCGTGGGCAAACCGGCTTTCTTGGCAATCTGTCTGACCTCGGATTTTAAATAATCGCCTATCGGAAACAAACAATACTTTAATTGTTCTTGGGTTAAAGTCCAGAGAAAATAGGATTGGTCTTTATTTTTATCTTTGGCAACGAGAAGTTTGGAGGTGCAACCTCCACGAGGAGGTCGCACCTCCTTTTTTTTTACATAATGACCAGTGGCAATATAATCTGCGCCTTCTTTAAGCGCTCTCTCAAGAAAAATTCCGAATTTGATTTTTTTGTTGCACATCACATCCGGATTGGGAGTGCGGCCGGCTTGATATTCAGCCAGCATATAATCCGCCACTTGTTTTTTGTATTCTTGGGAAAAATCCCAGACCGCAAAAGGAATATTTAAAACTGCCGCCACTTTGACGGCGTCGTTTTTATCCTCGCGCCAAGGACAGACAAAACCTTCGGGCGTCCAGCCCTTGATAAAAACTCCGACAACATCATATTCCTTTTGCTTTAACAACAAAGCCGCCACCGAAGAATCCACTC
>Ga0209211_10002304_pt1 | contig 33331 bp, 32 predicted proteins | sample RifGroA2_FD_183992 | JGI IMG/M metagenome (GOLD analysis project Ga0209211, IMG submission 183992) | Groundwater microbial communities from Rifle, Colorado, USA - Groundwater A2 (SPAdes) (version 2) | ecosystem: Environmental > Aquatic > Deep subsurface > Groundwater | place: Rifle, Colorado... | reverse complement strand
AGCCGGAAACCGTTCCCATGAACGGAACAGAGAAACGAACAATAACAGTTTATCGGCAAGAGCAGGTAATTGAAGAAACCACAGAAATCATCACTCCTGTAATCCATGTTTTAATAGGGTTGCTGGGTGAGCAATCAGAAGAAATTGATAGAGTCAAAGTAACTTTCGTTACCGGAGATTTACCCGATCAAGCGGAAAGTACAGATAGGAATTTAGCAATGACAGAGATAGTCGAGCCGGAAACTGTTCCCTTTGTATTTCCGGAAGAACCTGCCGGCCTGCCGGATGAACCCATAATTGCTGTTTTAATGCTTAAGAAGATTATGGCTGAGGATAGTTCAGGTTCTGTGATTTCCGATGAAACTAGGCTTTTACTTCCGTCAGATAAATCAGTGGTGGAGCCCGATCTTCAAGACAGGCTGGAAGTTGCCACTCCCTTAGTTTCTTCCTTGATTGGTTTACTGGAAGCTAACCAGGAGGAATCTGAAACAGAAATCATTACCAGCACGACCCTGCCAGCCGTTACTGATACGGATAAAATATCACTAAATCAGTCTGAGGTTCTTATTTCAGAAATTACAGCCGGAGATAAATTGCATGTAGAACGATCAGAAAAAAATGAAGTAACACAGCTTGAATCTTTATACGCAATTTTTGTATTGCATCGGATTATTACTGAGCATACATCCGATGATAACCAGCAGTTATTCCCAACAGAAAAATCACTGCAACCTGTAATTGAAGACAGAGCAGAAATTTCCATCCCGATAATTCATTCCCTGATTGCTTTATTGGAATCTATTCCAGTCGAGCCGGAAGCTGTTTCCACAAACGGAACTGAAAAACGAACAGTAACGGTTTATCGGCAAGAGCAGGTAATTAAAGATAAGCAAAAAATCTTTTGGCCGGTGACCCAAAGCCTTTTAAGTTTACTTGACGGACAACCGGATAAAGTGGAAATCAGAGAAGATGAGGCTGACGATAATGATGATAGTCTCCTTATAAATGAAATCGAAAGCGATGAAGATTTATTGACAGAATACAAAAAAGTCCTAAATGAAATAAATTCAGGAATTGATAAGGTTGTTATCGAGGAAATGCCGGAAGAGGTGTTACCGGTTATAGCGGAAAAGTTGGAGGTTGCCGATATACTGGTAGTCTGTTCACTTGCGCTCACAACTTATGAGGAAGACAAGATGGAAGCTGTTTCTTTCATCATTTTGGCTTTGCTCAGACTGGCAGCCGAATTTTCTGAATATGGTGAATCCGCTATTGATGTGTTTAAAAACCGGCTATTAACAGGCTATCCGGGGTATTTATATACAAACAGTCAGACTGAAAAAATACCGCAATTCAGCGTGATATACCTGTATAGTTTCTCATCTTGTACCTGATATGAGTCTGTGACAAAATAAGATAAGAAAGGACTAATATGAAAGCTTCAAAAGCCAAAAAAAGACGCAATTTGATAGTAATACTATTACTGGTTGTCCTGGGCTTGGTATTTTTCGGACAGTCATTATTCTTAAAAGAAGAAAAAACCGCAAATAAATCCGCTCCGGCCGAAGAAAACCGTTATGAAAAATCAGTTAAAGAACTGATAGAGGAGCCTGTTGGCTTAAATAAAGTAATTGTTAAATTCGGAACAGGCGATACCGTCGTTAAAGAATATTCTTCAAAAACTCCGTTTGAAGCGCTGCAGAAAATAGCTGAAGGTGAGGGCTGGCAAATTTCTACCAAAGAGTATAAATACGGACTTATGGTTGAGTCCGTTAACAAAATTTCAAATTCTTCCGGTGGCTATTGGACATATAAAATAGATGGTCAAGCTGGTAAAATAGCGGCTGACAGATATACTCTGAAAAAAGGTGAAGCCGTCGAATGGGAGTATGTCAAAGCCGATAACTAATAATGCATACAGGAAAACTCCCTTTGTTTTCGGACAAAGGATCGAAAATGTCCGCTGCCCTGGTTCTGATTGCCACCGGTATTCTCTTCAGGACAATATTTCATTTGGGTGATAATATCGAAATGATCACCTCAGGGGCACTGGTATCAGGCGCCTACCTCGGGTTGTTTTGGGCTATCGCCGTACCTTTAACTTCTATGGCGGTTTCAGATGTAATTCTGGGAAACAGCCTGATTTTTCTATTCACCTGGAGTGCCTATTTATTTATCGGTTTTGCCGGTTTTCTGGTTTTCTATAAAAAGAAAAGGAAATCCGGACTGTTGATTTCTTCATTGGTTTCAGCCGGGACTGCTTCCGTCTTTTTTTACCTTTGGACAAATTTTGGCGTTTGGTATCTGGATGACCAGCGTATGTATGCCAAAACAATTGGCGGACTGCTGGATGCTTATCTATTGGGTTTGCCGTTTCTGAAGATGAACTTAATAGGTAATTTGGTTTTCGTGCCGTTGTTTTTTTCCATCTTCAGTTTCCTGCAAATGCCTGTTAAAGCTAAAAAATCAATATCAGCAAAATATCTTTCCGTGCTTAAAATTTTTAAAGAAAGTTAAAAAAATAAAATGCCTGCCGCAACTAATCAGGATGACTCAACCAATCAGTCAAAAACAACAGGTTTTTCTCAAAAGCCGGTACAGCCGTCCAATATAATTTCTTCCGGAGGCAAAGAAGCGGAAAAAATGAAGCTGGCAGTTACCGACAAATTGGAACAGGTATCATCGGAAGTTGTTCTGGCCCCTGAAGTAGAAAAAGCGGGAGTTGTTAAAATCGGAGAAACCATAGAACTGCCTCCGGATGTTAAAAAATTAGGTGTTACCACAAACGGCAGTCCGGTTACCGTTCCTGCTTCAAAACCCCCGTCAGCTCATTCTATGCCTTTAAGTGATGAAGCGATTTACTCAGGCAGGCGTTTATCCATTGGAAATACAATCAGGTGGCTGTCGGAGTGGTGTATCAGAAAACTTAAAAAAGCACATCTCGTTCTCAGGAACATTCAAGGTAAGATAGTTCGTGTAAAAATATAAAAACTAACTATTATGGAAACAGATACAACTATATTGGTTGACCAACTGATCAATTTCGGCATCACTTTTACGGTCCTGATTTTCCTGATTTTGTTTCTTATCCTGTTTGCTTATTTAATTTTTATCTGGTGGAAGTATCGTAACCGGGAGAAACAGAGTCTGGAATTCGTTCTTTTACAAATTTCCGTCCCCAAGGATAATGAGGTTAAAATTGACGCCGCCGAACAATTCTTTTCATCCCTGTCATCTCTCTCTCACGGCGGTTTTCTGTCCTTTATGAAACTTAAGGATCACATCTCCTTCGAAATAGTCGGCCGTCCCGGTGATATCCGCTTTTATGTTTCCGTCCATCATCACCTCCGGGACCTTCTGGAAAAACAAATTTATGGTATGTATCCCGGGGCGGAAATCAGGGAGGTAGACGAGTACAATATTTTCGAGGACAAGGGAAAAGTAGCTTTCGGATCATACATTTTAAAAGGGCCTGATTACCTGCCGATGAAAACATTCAAGGATTTGCCTGTCGATCCTTTGTCAACAATCACATCAACTGTCGGAAAAATGCAGACCGGTGAAGGAGTTTCAATCCAAATTTTAGTCACTCCGGCTGACGGCAAATGGAAAACTGCCGGCAAAAGCTACATTTCCAGCATTAAAAAAAACGAAGCCAATCCGGAAAAAGCCCATTACAATGTTGATCATAAAGTACTTGAGTCTATAGAAAATAAAGTCTCCAAACCGGGCTTTTATACAACTATCAGAGTAGTTGTATCATCCTCCAGTTTGGAATCGGCCAAAATGCATCTGCATAATATCGAATCCGTTTTTGCCCAATTTTCCTCAGACCAAAATCACATCGGTTCGGCCAAGCTTATGTTCAAAAGTTCCTTTGTAGTTGATTTTATCTACCGTTATTTTCCGATAATGAATTGGCCCCGTAAACAGTACAGTGTCTTAACATCCGAAGAATTGGCGACTTTGTTTCATTTTCCCAATAAGAGCGTGGAAACACCTCATATTAACTGGGTGACTTCCAAAAGGGCACCGGCTCCGCCGGATGTTTCCAAATCAGGCTTATATTTAGGAAAAAGCAGTTACAGGGGAATATCCCGGGAAATTTATATGGATTTGGATGACAGGCGCCGCCATGTCTACATCATCGGAAAAACAGGCGTAGGCAAATCCGTTCTTCTAAAGGAAATGATACTTCAGGATATTAGAGCAGGCAAAGGTGTGGCGGCAATCGATCCGCACGGGGATTTAGTCGAAGGCATATTGCCGTTGATTCCTCCGGAGAGAGCTGAGGATGTAATTTATTTCGATCCGTCAGATACGGAGAGGCCAATGGGATTAAATATGCTGGAAGCCAATACCGAAGAGCAGAAACATTATATTGTCTCATCCATTATCGGACTGATGTACAAACTTTACGATCCTCAAAAAACCGGCATAATCGGACCCCGGTTTGAACACGCTATCAGAAATGCCATGTTGACCATAATGGTTGAACCGGGAGCATCTTTTGTCGAGGTAGTTAGGGTACTCACAGATTCTTCCTATGTTCAGGAACTCCTGCCTAAAGTTCAGGATCCGATTGTGCGTCGGTACTGGACAGACCAGATAGCTCAGACTTCTGATTTCCACAAATCTGAGGTTTTGGATTACATCGTTTCAAAATTCGGCAGATTCGTCACCAATAAACTGATGCGTAATATTATCGGCCAAAGCAAAAGCGCATTCGACTTCCGCAAAGTCATGGATGAGGGTAAGATACTACTTGTCAATTTGGCTAAAGGAAAACTGGGCGAAGAAAATTCCTCTTTTTTGGGACTAATCATGGTCCCCAAAATATTGGTAGCTGCCATGAGCCGGGTGGATACGCCGGAAGACCAGCGCAAGGATTTCTTCCTTTATGTCGACGAATTTCAGAATTTCGCCACACCTGATTTTGCCCAAATCCTTTCAGAAGCCAGGAAATTCCGTTTGAATTTGTGCGTCGCCAACCAGTTTATCGGCCAGATGGAAGAGGAAGTTAAAAATGCGGTATTCGGCAATGTCGGAACCCTGGTTACTTTCCGGGTGGGGGTTACCGATGCCAATTATTTACAGCATTGGTTTACTCCTGTTTTTAACGAAAACGACCTGATTAATGTCGATGTTTATAATGCGTATATCAATACAATAATCGGCAATAAACCGGTACCGGCGTTTTCGGTAGACATGCGTAAAGATATGTCCCAACTGAAAAAAATGGAGAATCCGCAAGTAGCCAAAGCTATTCTCCAGTTGTCCCGGCTCAAATACGGCCGCCCCAGGGAGCTTGTTGAAGCCGAGATTGCCCAAAGAGCAAAGCTGTAAGTTGACATTCTTTTTCCCATTTTCGTACACTTAATTTAATTCCTTGAGGATTATTATTATAGTTCGTTTATGACCCGGGTGCTGAAACGTCAACAAGCTATTGCATTAAGGAAAGAAGGTAAAACTTATACTGAAATTAGGAGTTTATTAAAATTACCTAAAAGTACTTTATCTGATTGGCTCGGAAAATTTCCATTGACTGAAGCGCAACTAAAAATATTAGATAGTAATAAAAAAAACAGGAAGCTAGGGGCCATTGAAAAAACAATTATTACCAAGAAGAAAAAAAGAAATCTCAGATTACAGGAAACTTATTTTCAGAAAAAAAAAGAATTAATTCCTTTAAATAAAAAAGAACTTTATTTTGCAGGATTGTTTCTTTATTGGGGAGAAGGAAATAAACGATTAACAGGTGGACAAGTTTCATTAAACAATACTGATCCTGCCGTAATCAAGTTTTATTTATTTTGGTTAAGAAACATTTTGCGTATCCCGGTTCAAAAAATTAAGGTATATATACATCTATATTCAGATATGAACATTAATAAAGAGCGAACTTATTGGAGTAAAGAGTTAAAACTACCATTGGAACAATTTATGAATCCCTATATAAAAAAAAGCAAGAGAGAAGAAATTGATCAAAAAGGGTATGGACACGGGACATGCGGGTTAGTAGTAAATAATACGGTTTTAAAAGAAGAAATACTTATGGGGATCAAAGCAATTGCGGACCATTATGCAGGTAAATTATAATACAGCCTGTTAATGGACCTGTAGTTCAACGGTTAGAACGGGTTTCTTATAAAAACCAGAAGATGGTTCGATTCCATCCAGGTCCACTCATTTCCAGTTTTGAAATACACCTTTCTTCTTAAGTGAATTTACGCTATCTTTAATTCAGAGCCTATGTCTGCCCGCAAGCTTTTGTTAATATTCGTTTTATCTCTATTCGGCCTTTTTATCCCCGCCACAGTTTCCGCACAGGAAATGGAGATGAAGCTTTTAACCGGAGGCCCGATTGCGGCAGGCAGCAGCTTCCGCATCGCCATCAATGTAAATACTCAAGATATTCGTGTTATTGCCGCTGATGCCCTGATTAATTTTGATGAAACTTTCCTTTCAATCACTTCGGTTGAAAACGGCGGTTTTTTCGGAAATGTTGCCGGAAGCAAATTAACCGAAAAAAAGAATACGTACCTGGTCAGCGGCTGGCAGACTAGTGTAGCTTACGCCAAAGGCAACCGGCAGCCGGAGGCGCTGGCAATTTTAAATCTGAAAGCTTTAAGAAACGGCACTACCATGCTTTCATTGGAATGCCAACAGGGTCGCGAAAGCGATTCTAATCTCAACCAGGCCGACCAGGCCAGGGATATTTTGGACTGCAGCAAACTTCTACCGCTGACAGTTACAGCCGGCCAGTCAATTACAGGCAACTTTGAAGACAAAAACTCAAAGATAATCCGTTTAGTCAGGCAATTGCTGGATAAATTTGCCGACAAAATAAGCAGGCTGGATCAGGTTCTTGTGCGTATCAAATCTATCAGTGAAAGGCTCAAAAGTGAAGGAAAAGACGTACAATCAGTTGAAAACAGAATTTCCCAAGCGGAAACAACGAGTGCTTCACTTAACAGGCTACTTGACCAGATGAGACAGAGTCTTGCAGAATTGCCCGGTTTATCCAGCAGTGATTTAATAAAAAACATAAATTTTGGCCAGGTCAAGAAATATTTCGATCTGAAACAGGAATTGCGCGATTATCACAGGGAGCTTCAGGAAATGGGTTTAATTTTAAGGAAGACAGATGGCCAAAAACAATAGTCTTATCAGCAGGAAATACCGTTATCTAATCCTCGGATTGGTGGTTCTGGTATTGGCTTCGTTTGGTATGGTTTCAGCAGGTATAATCGGTAATTTATCAAAGAATACCAATGAGGAGGGGAAGTCAGGAGATGCTTCCGACGCTTCATCGATTTCCCTGTCCACGTTTGAAACAAGCGACGAATATGACGCTTTATTAAGAGAGCTGGATGATTTGAATTTGGATGAAATAGACGCAGATCTGGATGACATCCAAAAAGAACTTAATTTGTTTTAAGACAAAGCAAACTGCCGACGGGAGTTAGTGAAGACAAGATAACTGAATTTTCAGCCCCTTTATCGTAAAAGAATGAAGCACTGCCCCCGTCAAGGTTCAGAAGTTCCGTAAATGATATCCGGTTTTGGATTTTCGGCTGGGAGAAGATAGACGGCAGGTCGGCCAAAAGGGGACCGGCATAGGAATTTTCCCCATCAATTACCGATATCAGATAAAAATTATTTTTATCATCTTTTGCAACCATTGACCGTCTTGCATGTTCATCCTGCACAAGTTTCAATCGGTAATCACCGACCGGAATATAAGGTCCTGTTTGCATAATAAAATCAGTTTCAGATACCGTAACCGGCAGTTCCCTGCCGAAGCCGCGATTTCCGTTTAAGTCCTGCCAGAAAAATCCGGTTACAAGTTGGCTTTTAATTTGTTTGCTAAGAAGATTACCGTTACTGTAAAAAAGGCCGAGCGGTGAATTATCTTCTCGGTAGAACCCGCCGTTTATTGCCGTCCGGCAGATGTTGCTTTCTGCCAGAGTTTCGGCGTCCTGCTGCTTTTCGAAATTGGGGATAAGGCTAAGCGTATCACCGGCAGTGATTCTGACGGCTAGTATTTTATAACTGTTATTTCCGTAATCAACGGTTATTAAATTTCCGTTAGGGGGGGTTTCATTTACCGCTGAAGGGGAGACCGCTGGTGTCGGCAGGATAATTTCATCAGGCAGTTTCTTACGGTTTTCGCCTATCTTCACGACCATCACCGCTGCCAATAGCAACATCAATCCGGCCAAAATACGCATTCTCACATTATACAGCCTGTTACTTATCAGTCTTAATATTAACCTATAGTATATGATATAATTCCTGATCCATGGAAACAGATACCAGAACAACAAAAATTACTTGGCAAGAACTGCTAACCTTGCCGGTTTCTGATCCTGCCGGTCAGGAAATTACTGATCAGGAAATTACTGATCCGGGAAATTCAAAGCAAGTTTTTAACCGAAGAGACAGTCTAAAACTTTTGGCTGTCGGAATTGGTCAATTAATATTAAGCTCATGTAACGGTAATACTGGAAATTCACAAACGAAAAATAATACTGAAAATAGTGGTGAATTTTCTGATGTACCCCGGAATTATGATAATCTCCGCAGAACAAATAAATCAAATATAAAATGGCTGCCTATAGTTGTTGATAAGTATTGGGAAATATTTATTAGTGAAGGAAAGAATTATGGAGTCGATCCAGGTATGACGGCAATTATTGCGCTGGTAGAATCAGGGTTTTACAGGGATGCTCTTAGTAATAAAGACGCTACAAGCTTAATGCAGGTTATGCCGGCTACAAAAGAGTTAATGCTTAAACACCTTACCAATCGTGGTGATCCGATTCCTTCTGACCCTATAGAGCTGAATATTAAAATGGCAACGCTTCTGATCCGCATGTTAACCGACAATTATACCGGCAAAATAAAATCATCCTTAAATGAAGACCGGAATCTGAATTCGGCAGAAAGAGAAGAGGTGTTAAGGAAAGTTATCTGGGATTATCATGACGGAGCCCGTAATGTAAGCAGTAATTACATGAGTGCGGGTGCGCAGGTTTTGGTTGAGTATGTACTGGGTATGTGGTCCGAAAAGGACAAAAATGACAGCATTTATTTCCGCAAGATCTGGCAGGCGGGTAAAGTTTACTGGATTGAGAAGGAAGCTGATGCTCAGGGAATTATTCTATATGAAGAAAGCGCATTATCTAAGGCGGGCAAAAATAAAGATAATAATACGGGGGGAAGCGGAGATGAGTCGTCTACCAAAAAGGATGAACAGGAGACAAAATCATCTGAGGATGGAAAGCAGGAAGCTGGAAATAAATCTGCTGAAAAAACGGAAGAATCAAATCCGCCCGTCCAGCCTTCCGGTGAAATGGAAATATCCGATGAGTTCGAAGACGGGTCCAGGAATCTCTACCTGCATAGGATAGGCAAGCGTGATTTGGACATATATATAGGAGACAAGAAATATATGATTGAAGTGATAGAGGATAGCGATCACATCAATCCACTACAGCTGAAAATAAGCAAAGACAGCAATTACAAGGACGGAGGAGGCTGGGAAGGAGATCCGCAGTTTACGGATTCCTTTGAATTCACAATAGATGAAGGCATGAAGTTCAGCTACCGCCAAAAAGAGGGTGGCGGTTGGGCCTGGTTTATGGTTGATAAGTGAGACACTTGCTATAAAATAGGAAGAAGATGCTCGACCGGAAGAAACGCTATCTGCAGATTGCTTTAAACAGCACTTTAAGCGAAGCTTATTCCATCATCGACAGTCTGCCTCCCAGCGAGCGGATATTGATTGAAGCCGGTACACCTCTTATCAAAAGATACGGATTGGAAGCGATCCGTTCATTGCGCGCCCGCTGGAGCTGGAAAAATACTGCCAACGGATTTATGTCATATATAGTCGCCGATTTAAAAACCATGGACCGCGGTGTTACCGAAGTTGCCATGGCCAAAGAAGCCGGTGCCTCGGCAGCCATTGCTTTGGGACTGGCTCCTGTCGAAACCATAGACGCTTTTATTGAAAGCTGCCAAAAAAACAATCTGGACAGTATGCTTGATATGATGAATGTCGATCAGCCGATAAAAATTATGAGGAAACTGAAAAAACTGCCGGCTGTTGTCGTCCTGCACCGGGGTGTCGATGAGGAGCATTACAATAAAAACAAACCGATACCCTATATCCAAATCAATAAAGTCAGGGCCAGCTACAATACCATGATCGCCATCGCCGGTGGAGACACTATCCGTGAAGTCCAGAGGGCTATTTTCAACGATGCGGATATTGTGGTTGTCTGGAAAGAGTTTTATAAGGCATCCGGGGCAACGGCAAAACTTGCCGAGGAATTTTTGAAAGAAATTAAATAAGGATTTTATTTACCGCCCAGCTTCTTAAGTCCTTCAATAATTTCAATCGGCACGGCAAAAATAATCGTACTGGCGGGATTGGCCGTAGTTGCTTCAATCGTCTGCAGTGTTCTCAGAGAAATTGCCCCTGATGAGGACATGTGGTCCATGGCTTTTTTGAGGTTTGCCGAAGCTGACAGTTCTCCCTGGGATCTGATTATAGTCGCCCGTCTTTCACGTTCCGCTTCAGCCTGCTTGGCCATCGCCCTTTTCATGTCCGCCGGCAGTTCAATGTCCTGGATTTTTATGGCTGTAACATCAACGCCCCATTCGGTCGTTTCACTGTCCACAATTTTTTTAATTTCATCGGCAATTTTCTGCCTGTCAGTCAAAAGGCTGTCCAATTCCACCTGACCAATGACATCCCTTAAGGCTGTCTGGGCATATTGGGTTACGGCATAGGTAAAGTCCTGGATTTTTAGAACTGCTGCTTCGGGTTTGCTGACCTGAAAATAAACAACCGCATTAATGCCAACAGGCACATTGTCTTTGGTAATCACTTCCTGTTGGGGAATATCCGAAGTGGTGATTCTGATGTCAACTTTAATGATCCTTTGGACGATCGGGATCAGGATTTTTAAGCCCGGCTGTAAAGTGTATGAATATGAGCCAAGCGTCAGTACGATACCTCTTTCATACTGGTCGATAACCACCAGGGTTTTTAAGAGAAGGATAAACAGAATCACTAGGATGAAGGGAATAAACAGCATATGATTTATTGTAGCACAAAGTTGATTTTTTCATCAGCCATATGATATGATTAAACATGGTTGCCATAAACTTAAGTGGTTCAACTGAAGCGAAATTTTTAATACCTGGCCGGAGGCCGGGTTTTTTTATGGGGCGGAAAAACATATGAAAACAGTCTGTTTTTGCGGCAGCTTCAAATTCTATAATCAGATGGAACGGGTTGCCCGGGATATCAGAAAACTGGGATACAAGGTGATAGTGCCTCAGCCGTCACATATCCGTTACGGACACAAGCCGGAAGTGTTGAAAGATAAGTACGATTTGAAAACTTTAACCAAATGGGAAGGTGAAGGGGCTTTTGCCCATTTGGATAATATCAGAAAAAGCGATATCGTCTATATCTTTAATAAAAATGCCTATCTGGGACCGGCAGTCACCGTGGAAATCGGTTTTGCCTTAGCCTTAAAAAAACCCATACTGTCTTATGCGAAAGTAAAAGACATTACCGTGACTAATTTTGTTTCCCAAATATTGCCGCCTGCTAAACTAATCGTATATTTAAAGAAAGTATATAATAACTGATAAGATGACCGATAATAAAACACAGCTTAACTGGGGGGAATTAACAGAACTACATGTACATATAGGTTCGGCTGTTGATCCGGCCATTATGTGGGAGATAGCCAATGATCAGGGCATAAAACTCCCCACAAGAAACTACTGGGATTTTGAAAAACTGATCACAGTCTCAGGCAAAACTACCTATCAGAAATATCTTGATTTATTCACCTGGACGGAACTAATCCAGTCATCGCCTGAAGCCATTGATAAAAGTGTCTATTCGATCGCTTCCGGTGCTTACCGCAAAAACAACATCACCACTTTGGAAATAAGGTTTAATCCGATGAAAAGAAACCGGGGCGGGGAAAGGGATCTGGATCATATAATTCTGGCTGCCATACACGGTATGGAGCGGGCTATGCTGGCATACCCGATCAGAGCAGGTCTGATTATTTGTTTCGACCGGACTTTTGACGTGAAATTAAATTCCATCCTGGCCAAAAAAGCCATCAAATATGCCAGACGGGGAGTTGTTGGCATTGATTTGGCCGGACCGATTGCCAAATCATTTGATATTTCTACTTTGGTGCCGCTCATAAATGATTGCAGAAAAAAAGGTCTAGGCATAACCATTCATACCGGTGAAGCCACTGACGCTCACGAAGTCAGAAAAGTAGTTGAGCTTCTGTCTCCGGACCGGATCGGACACGGAGTAAGATCGATTGAAGACGACAGCCTTTTGAATATATTAAGGGAAAGGGGTACTGTTTTGGAAGTTTGTCCCAGTTCCAATATCCATACCGGGGTAGTAGCTGACCTGTCCAAATTCAGGGATATCTTCCACCGGCTGAAAAAACACCGGGTTTTATTTACAGTCAATACCGACGGACCGGAAATGCTGATGACCAATCTGAAAAACGAATATCTGCTTTTGGAGAAGAATAATATTTTAACCAGGGAGGACTTGCGGGAGGCGACCAAAGTTGCCCGGAAAGCAAGTTTTATCAAAGATGGATCAGCTTGATTATTTCGGCCAAAAAATAATTAAAGATGTCGGTTTAACATTTGACGACGTACTGTTACTGCCCAATTACAGCCAAATAAAAAGGGATGAGATTGATATTTCGGTAAATTTAACCTCCAAAATAAAGCTGGGCATGCCGTTAATATCTGCCCCAATGGATACTGTGACAACTTCGGAGATGGCTATAGCTTTAGGCAAACTGGGCGGTTTGGGCGTTATCCACCGAAATCTGACGGTAGATGCCCAAAAAAAGGAAATTGCCCTTGCCAAAAAACAAACAGCATTGGTAGCAGGGGCAGTCGGCGTCGGCCGGGATTTTGAAGATAGATCTGTTGCTTTGGTTTCGGCAGGCTGCGATGTGTTAGTGGTTGACAGCGCCCACGGCCATTCAAAATGGGTAATCGAAGCAACCCGCTTTATTGCGGACAAATATCCCGATACAGCCTTGGTTTCGGGCAGTGTAGCCACAGCCGCCGGAGCCAAAGCCTTAATTGAAGCCGGTGCCCAGGCTTTGCGGGTCGGTATGGGTCCCGGCTCCATTTGTTCGACCAGGATAGTTGCAGGCATGGGAGTGCCGCAAATTACAGCCGTACTTGAGACTGTCGCTATTGCCAAAAAATACGGAATAGCGGTTATTTCCGACGGCGGATTGCGTTTATCAGGAGACATTGTCAAAGCCATAGCTGCGGGTGCCGCTCTGGTTATGACCGGTTCCCTCTTAGCCGGCAGTCTGGAGGCTCCCGGCAAAGTCGTGGTAGTGTCCGGGAAAAAGTATAAGTCTTACCGGGGCATGGGTTCGATTGCCGCCATGAAAGAAGGCAGCAGCGCACGATACGGCCAGGAATACCGGAAAGGACAGGAAAAAAAATTGTTAGCTGAAGGGGTTGAAGGACTCGTTCCCTTCAAAGGTCCGGTTGAGGATGTGGTAAACCAGCTTATGGGAGGACTTAAATCAGGCATGTACTATGCCGGTGTCAAAACCGTGGAAGAACTTCGGGAAAAAACCCGGCTTATGAAAGTAAGCCAGGCCTCGCTTACAGAAAGCCATCCGCACGATATTTTAATTAGAAAATGATATTAATTGTTGATTTCGGATCCCAAACTGCCCATCTGATCGGCCGCCGGGTACGGGATTTGGGAGTTGAGACGAAAATAGTCCTGCCTAATGATGCTGTTTCAGCTGCCAATCAATTTAAGCCAAAAGGGGTAATACTTTCCGGGGGTCCGTCTTCGGTTTATGCACAACAGGCGCTTCTTATCGACCGGCAAATCTTCAACTTTCAAATCCCATTTCTTGGCATCTGTTACGGTTTGCAGCTGATGGCACATCAACTGGGCGGACGGGTAACTCCCGGCAAGAAAAAAGAGTACGGGCCGACCGTTTTTCGGATTGCCGCCCAAAACAAATTGCTGAAAGGACTGAATAGAGAAATGAGAGTCTGGATGAGCCATTTCGATCAGGCAGTCAAAGTCCCACCGGGTGCTACAATCAGCGGCTCGACACCCTCTGTTGAAATTGCCGCTTTCGCCGATGAATCAAAAAAACAATACGCCATTCAATTCCATCCGGAAGTCCATCATACGGAAGACGGAGGCCGGATATTGTCCAATTTCATTTTTGATATTTGCCGGGAAAAGGCTGATATAAAAACCGCTGATATTATACAGATGACAGAGGAAATCAGAAAAAAAATCGGCAAAAACAAAGCGGTCTGTGCCCTTTCAGGCGGCATTGATTCGACCGTTGCCGCATATCTGACTTATCAGGCAATCGGAAGCAATCTGGTGTGTTTCTACGTTGATACCGGTTTAATGAGGGAAAATGAGACAAATCAGGTAATTGACAGCTTCAAAAAACATTTCCCTTTCCGGCTGAAGGTAATCAGGGCTGAAGAAATCTTTTTAAAAAAACTGGAAGGCATTATTGATCCGGAAGAAAAACGGATGATCATAGGTGAGACTTTTATCCGCGTATTTGAGGAAAATGCCAAAAAAAGCGGTGCCGGATTTCTGGTCCAGGGGACCATATATCCTGATGTCATTGAAAGCAAAGGCACGGAGCATGCAGAAAAAATTAAAACACATCATAACGTCGGCGGCCTGCCGGAAAAACACGGTTTCAAAATTATTGAACCCCTGCGGATGCTTTATAAAGACGAAGTGAGGCTGCTCGCCAAAAAAATGAAAATACCAAATGAGTTTATTTTCAGACATGTATTTCCCGGTCCGGGGCTTGCCGTCAGGATCATCGGAGAAGTCACCCGGGACAAACTGGATATCCTGAGAAAGGCGGACGCGATCGTGGTCGAGGAAATTAAAAAAGCCGGGTTGTATGAACAAATCTGGATGGCTTTTGCCGTATTTACCGGCGTCAAATCAACCGGAGTCACCGGTGATGAGAGAAAATACGGAGAAACTATTGCCGTGCGGGTGATAGAGTCCAAAGATACCATGACCGCAGATTGGGTTAAACTTCCCTACCGGGTTTTGGAAAGGATTTCCGAAAGAATAGTGGCCGAGGTCTTTGAAGTAGTCAGGGTCGTCTACGATATCACTACCAAGCCTCCGGCAACCATGGAGTGGGAGTAATCAGATAGGCTTTAACTTGAAAAAGTAAGCTACCAGCTGGACAATCCAATAAGCGGCAAAAATCAGAAAAAATCCCAGAACGGCGTAAGTGATTTTATTTTTGGCCGCTTCCGCTTTTTTTGGGTCTCCCAGAGAAGTCAGGAAATCAAAGCCTCCCCAAATCAAATAGGCAAATAGAATCAAGCCTGCAATCGGGAAAATCAAAGGAATGGCGTTTGAAATAAGTGAAGAAAGATTGGTGAATTTCGTACCTTTCAGAGGACCCTGAATGGCGGTTGTTGCTCCCGGGAGTTTTAAGCCCTGAGCAATTAAAGTTAACATAGAATCATTATAACTCTTACTTGGTAAATCCGGGTATTTCCAATATGTCGACAGCAATCAATTTTAAGAGGAACAGGGAAAATATCAGAAGTAGCAATCCTGACAAGGATGAGACGATGACTTCTTTGCCCATAGCCACCCTTTCCGGATTGCCCCCTGAGGTTAAATAAAGAAATGCCCCGTAGAGAAAGTAAAGGAAAGCTATGGCTCCGGCAAACCTCAAGCCTGTTCCGTATAAAAAGTCGGAGATAAAGGTTCCTAAATCAGTGGAAATGCAGCCTACCGCAGTCCAGATCTGTCCTTTGTCAAAACAATTTTTACAGGAAGTCCGAAATTGGGTATCAACCTGTTCACAAATGGGAGCCAGAGAGGGTAACGGTTCAGGAGGATCGGCTATCTTACAAATAGAACAATCCATGCAGGCAGCTGCCTCGCAGGGAATCTTGCCCGATCCGCAGTCCTTACATATAGGTGCGTCTGCTACTATACAGCATTTATATCCTGTCCCTGTGCCGCAAAATCCTTCGAGAGCTTCAGTACAAGTGTTCATTTGGGGCATACACTTATTAGGTTCCTTACAGGTAATTGTTCCTGTTTTTACGACTTCAAATGTTTTTGATGCGATAATTTCCGAAGTTCCAAATTTGATTAAATCTATGGTGTGAGCGCCTTCAACCAGCGGCTTTAGGGTAAATTCTATATCGGAATTATCAGATCCTACGGAGAGTGTACCTTGATCCTTGATACTGCTGGGGGCAGGATGAGTATTCAAGTTCTGATTATCAAGATTTGTTCTGAATATGGGAATGGCCTTTGTCTTGTCCGGAAATGTTACTATAACTTTCCATTCAGAATTAACATCTTCTTTGCCGTTTAATGAAGTGACTTCGATTGTTACCGGAATTGTAATTTCCACGATATTGTAGGAACCTACACAAATATCAAACCAATTATGACTGGTATCCCTGCTTCTTAAATAGAATTTGTGTTCTCCGATGGATCCTCCCTTCTTTAAAAGTTGAAAACCGCAATCCAGTAATCCCATTGGCCTTTCATCTGTGACAACGTCTTCTTTATCTTTCGGCCATTGAATTCTGTTATAACAACTTGCGGATGAATCCGGGAAAGAATTTAAATTTTTTTCAAGTATGTCCGGGATGCCGTTTGCCGGATCGTAATCAAGATAGCTGTCCCAAAAGGCAGCAGGAATCGTTTTCAGATCAAAGCTGAATTTAACTTTATTTGTTCCGGAAAAAATACTTTTTGAATTGGTATCTGGTTTACAATTGACAGGATCAACACAGTCAATTTTAAAGCCGCAGTCAAACGGTTGGGCTCGGACGGTTTTCGGAAATAAAGAAAGAAGGATCAGTGAAACAAGGAAGATAAATAATTTTTTTATCATTTAAATCAGCTGAAGCCGGGAATATTAAGGATATCCACCCCGACCACTCTTAAAAGGAAGACGGCGAAGAGGATGATGAGTATGCCCAGGATAGAGGAAACAATTATATCTTTGCCATCTTTCAGCCTCTCAGGATTGCCCGAGGAGGTCAGGACCATACCGCTGCCTGCCAGAACAGCCAAAAAGGCAATGCCCCCGGCTGCGGAAAAAACAATTGACAGAAGCTGCTGGACATAATCGGCTGGATTAGTCGAGAAGCAGCCTAAAACCGTAAAATATGTATGTGGTTTGGGCAGTCCGCCCGCTGTATATAAACATGCCTGGCAGGCATCCCAATCAGAAGGCTTCGGGTTGACGCTGCGGTTGCACCAGCCGCAAAGATCACATGTCGGTATACCCGTGGGTGTAGCTGGCTGTGCCTGAACTGGTGATATAATGAACAGTGAGACAGCGAACGATAAGAATAAAACCAGAATCAGCCTGGGCATTATTTTCAGTGTAGCAGAAACAGAAATCCATTCACAACCGATGCTTCATAAGATTCAAATATTTATTTTCACCTTACTTATACTCCTTAGTTCCCTTTGGTTTGTCCAGTCAGTCCGGGCAGATGAACTTTCCGATTTGGAGAAAAAACTCAGCGACCTGAAACATGCTTTGCAGCTGTCCGTATCAGCCACAACTCCGCTGGAAAAAAATCTGGATAAACTGAAACAGAACCTAACGGAAATCCAAAACAGGATAAAAGGCATAGAAGCTGAAGTAGCCAGGAAAGAAAAAGACGTATCTGAGGGCGAGGAGCTATTGGGAGTTGCCCAGGAACTGTTGAGCGACAAAGTCCGGAAGATATATATTACTTCCACTCAATTTTATACCCAAAGACTTTTTCTGATCTTTGGCAAGAATCTGTCTGAAGCGGTCAGGGAGTTCGGTTATCAGAAAAAAGTCATTGAAAATGACCGCGATACCATCGTCAAGGTAGTATTGTATATCAAGGATCTGGAGCAGAAAAAAGCAGATTTGGAAAAGGAAAAAGTAAGACTGGCTGCGATAAAGAAGGAAACAGACGAACAGGCTGATTTCCTGGGAAATGAAATTGAAGGAGCTAAAAAATATCAAAATGTGTTAAGCTCTCAAATTGCACAGTTATCCGCCCGGCAGCAGCAATTAGTCTCTCAAAGATTGGCCAGTTTAAACATTCCGAGGTCTGCCGGATCCTCCGTCAGAGGTTGCAGCGACGACAGAGACATTGATCCCGGTTTTTCACCGAGAATCGCCTTTTTTACCTATGGGGCTCCCCACCGGAACGGGCTTAACCAATACGGTGCCTGGGGGCGTGCTAAGAAAGGACAAAATGAGGAGAAAATTTTACAGGAATACTATCCCGGACTGTCACTCAAAAAAGATTATGACAGGAATGTGCAGATATCAACAACCACTGGATGGTCAGGTTCGATCGAGGATTACGTAAAAAGAATTTATGAAGTTCCGGATTCGTGGACTGACAATAATATGGCCGTATTAAAAGCTCAGGCTGTTGCGGCGAGATCCTATGCCTTGAATGTAACCCAGAACGGTTCAAAACCAATTTGTACTACAGAACAGTGCCAGGTTTTCAAACCGGATCCCAAAGGAGGCAATTGGGAACAGGCAGTGAACTTTACTTCGGGATGGGTCCTGATGGATGGCGGCGGTCCCGGTTTTACCCAATATGCTTCAACACATGGCGGATATATTTTGAATTTAGGAAAATTTGACGGAGAAGGAGGCAATCCGGGCAATTTCAGTGAATTGAACGACCGGGCTTACGACAAAGAGTCCCCCTGGTTTTATTGTGATTGGGGAGCACGTGAAAAATATGCCAAGACAGCCTGGTTAAAAGCGGAGGAAGTAGCCGATATAGTAAATGTAATACTTTTGACAAAACATGATAATGCGCTGGGCGAACATTTATACCAGACTGACAAACCGCACCCATACGGCGGAGAGACCTGGAATGAAGAACGTGTAAAACAGGAATTGGCATCAAGAAACATATCGGCGTATGACAGTGTATCTGACCTGTCTGTCAGCGTGGATTTTGGCAGCGGGAAAACCACTTCAGTAAATATTAACGGAAACGCCGGAAGTCAAAACTTTGACGCTTCTGAATTTAAAAACTTCTTCAATTTGAGAGCTCCGGCGAATATCCAGATAGTCGGTCCGTTATATAATATAGAAAGAAAGTAGGTAGTTTGTGCCGGATATCTTCGTTGCCAAAACAGGGAAAAAGGATACCTCTGTCAAAGTAACTCCTCCTAAATCAAATAAACAGAATGATATGTCTTCGTTTATGTTCATGCCTGACGGCCTGCGTTTTGAAACCCAGGAACCGGGAGAAGTCATCATACTATTGCTTCGCCGGCACGGTATTACCAATTTTCCCTGGGTTTTTACAGGTCTTGCTTTGGTCATTTTTCCCGTTATTGTCTTGCCTTTGGTTCTTTTAAATCAAATCATACCGTCGGTTCCCCCATTTTTGTTCAACAGTATTGTTCTTATTTGGTACCTTTTTACTTTCAGCTATATCTTAGTTAATTTTTTACTCTGGTATTTTACGGTTTCCATCGTTACCAACGAACGGATAATTGATATCGACTTTCTGAACGTCCTGCATAAAAAATTTTCCGAGACGAGAATTTCCAAAGTTGAGGATGTCACTCAAAGGACGGGTGGTTTTATTCAGGCATTCTTCAATTACGGAGATGTATTTGTACAAACAGCCGCCAATGAGCAGGTCTTCCAGTTTCACGCCGTACCTCAGCCTGATGAAGTTGTCAGAATCATCAACCAGTTGATGGGCAAGGAAGAGGAGGAGAACCAATAAAAATGTTTAATGATGAGCTGATCGGCCAGTTTATAAGCCGTCTGCCGCAATTGATCGTAAAAATCTTCACTGTCAGTATGATGGTCTTTCATTTGTTGTTTGCCATTATTGTTTTCAGACAAACGAGAGTCATGTCAAAAGTGGTTGAAGCAAAGATTTCCCCTTCATTGGTCTTTATTACGGTAATTCATTTACTGTCATCACTTTTTGTACTGGGCTGGGTAATTCTATTTTTATAATATGCTGTACCTTAAATCTGCCAAAATTACCGCTCCATCCGATAATGAGAGATGGGGAGGGTGTCTTGCGGAGGACGGCTTATTTGTTCTATTGGAGGTAGCAACAGACGGAAAGGTTTTGGCTTCACATATCGGCAAAGCTGCGCTGGATCAATTAATTCTCGCCTTTCAAACATCACAAAAAGATCACCGTCTGGAAATTCGTGACCTTTTGGATGAATTTCAGGGCAACCCCTATATAAAAGTTTTGATCGTCGGTTTTTTGGAAAACAACCGTCTCTCTGTCGGCTGCCACGGAGAGGGGGTGGCGGTTCTGGTGAGAGAAGGGAAGTCAGGCCGGATACTGACAGCACAGGGCATTTCCAGGGGTGTGGTCAAAAGCGGAGACAGAATAATTTTCCATTCCGAGAGTTTCATCCGAAACTGGCAGGGTAATTTGCAGGATAAAATCTATTCTTTGAAAAATTTGACGGAATTTGAAGAGGTTCTTTCGCCGGAATTGTCCGGAAACCAGAGCTTTGCCGGTTCGGCGGTCTTGATTGCCGAAGTGAAACATCAGGATGCAGCAAACAGTCCTGTTGAAGGGGTGATTTCTCTAAAGCAGGAGGCAGGTAAATTTCGATTCCTGACCTACTGGCAACACAGAATCAGAAATTTCAATATAGCCAGACTGCAGGATTTTTTGCCCGCAAACAGGAAAAGAAGATCCGCATTTTTGGTTATTACAGTCCTGGTTTTATTATTGCTGGGCAATATCGCATTCGGAGTTGCCAGGATGAAGCAAGCCTCCCGCTCAAAGGAGGTCAGGGAAGCATTGGCATCGGTAGAACAACAATATACTGAAGCCCAGGGAATTCTGGATCTTAATCCGGTCAGGGCCAGAGAACTCTTATCAAGCAGTAAGCTGACTTTAGGCAGCCTTTTGAAAAACAGTAAACGGAATTCTCCGGACCAAAAACTGGTTAACGACTGGTTGAATAAAGTATCTGCCAGCGAGGTCGCCGCTTACAGAATTTTTAAATTGACGCAAGTTCCGGTTTTTTTTGATACTACGCTTATCAAAGCTGGCGGTGAGGCAGATAACCTGTCAGCTTATCAGGAGAAGAAGGCCATCCTGGACAAAAGCAATAAAACCCTTTATTTCCTGTCAACCGAAACCAAAGAAGCTGCTGTTGTTGCCGGAGCTGATAACCTCAAGACTGTAAGCAGTCTGGCAATACACGGAAGCAACGCCTATTTTTTAAATGAAGAAGGTATTTTTTCAGTTGATTTAGGAAGCAAAAAAGTAAGCAAAGTAATAGAAAAAAGCGACCGTTGGGGGGAAATAGTTGATATGGAAGCTTTCGGCGGCAATCTCTACCTACTGGATGTTAAAAATAACAGCATCTGGAAATACATTGCTGCCGAATCAGGATTTTCCTCCATAATAAGTTACATAAATAGCGGAGTCCAGGCTGATCTATCTCAAGCCAAAGAATTGGCAATCGACGGATCTATCTGGGTGGCAAATGCCGCTGACATCTTTAAATTTACCGCAGGTGCGCAGGAACTTTTCGCTTTCAAAGGTATCAGCGATTCCATTTCCACCATAGACGGTATTGCAACTTCGGATGAAGATGAAAATCTGTATATCCTGGATAAGACCTTATCCAGGATATTGGTTTTCGATAAGGACGGGCTATACCAGTCCCAGTACCAGTGGGAAGAACTTAAAAATGCCGAAGATATAATTGCTTCGGAGGCGGAAGGAATGATTTTCGTCCTTCTGGGCAGCAAAATTCACGCCATAGAAATCCAATAAAATTAGTGGAGATGTCCGGAGGTGATCCGGAGTCCGAAGACGCATCTTAGAAACATCTACAAGCTTAGTCTGTTGTAAGAATTTCCTCCTGCTGTTGTCCCAACAGACAATCAACAGTAAGAGTAAGACTTAGTCTTTCCCCCGGTATCAGTCAATTATCAGGGGGCACTCCGGCTGTGTTTACACCAAGCTCTTATCCCACCGAAGAAAGACAGAGTTGATGGCCTTAGGCTGTCGCGAATGCGAAGTTTCGGGCACCGGAAGCTTCTCGAGCTCTGGCAAGAAGACTCTCGCCATACTCAACTAATTCTTCCAGCTCGTCGGTATTATCGACAGTTATATTTTGATTGGTTTAGCGAGTACAATCACCTCGGCTTGCAGTTTTTAAGGTACAATCCCGTCGATCATGGCATCCCCAATTTACGGTTTGCTTTTCAAAGCCCGTTCAATGTCGCGTACAACTGCCTTTTTTTTCAATTTCTCCCTTTTCTCGTATTGTTTTCTGCCTCTGGCCAGTCCTATTTTCAGCTTCAAAAAGCTTTGGGAATTATAGCATTCCAGGGGCAGCAAGGTCAAACGGTCGGCAGATAATTTCGACTTCAGGGAGGTGATTTCCCTTTTGTGCATGAGCAGTTTCCGGCTCCTTTTAGGATCATAATTTTCCGGACGGGCATAAGCATAAGGGAAAATCTGGGCATTAACCAGATAAATTTCGCTGCCGATAATCCTGACAAAAGCACCTTCCAGTGACATTCGGCCGCTTCTTACCGATTTGACTTCAGCTCCGTTTAAAACGAGACCGGTTTCATATGTTTCCAGTATTTCGAAGTCATGGAAAGCTTTTTTATTGATGATTTTCATGTCCTAATAATACTTCAGATTGGATTTATAATAAAATCATGTCAGGCATTCTTGACTTATTCTATCCCCGGCGATGTCTTGGCTGCGGCAGGATCGGCCGCTATTTCTGCCAAAAATGCCGCTTACATATCCCCAAAATGGAAAAATTGATCTGCCCGGTCTGCCTTAAATCATCCTTTGACGGACTGACCCATCTAAACTGCCGCAGTAATTTTTGTCCTGACGGACTTTTTGTTTCCACTTATTACCGTGGAATAATGAAAAAAGCACTGAAAATGCTTAAATACCGTCTGGTCAGGGATCTCGCTCCGGAAATAGCCGGTTTATTTCTTGAAAGCTGCCCATCATATCTTTTGCGTTTGAATTTATTGATTCCGGTGCCGCTTTACCCCGGCAGGCAAAGAGAAAGGGGTTTTAACCAAAGTGAAATTTTGGTCCGTGAGATGGCAGGCAGGCTCAAAATTAAACAGACCTCAAACAATTTAATTAGGATAAGATCTACCCAGCCTCAATTCGGTTTGGAGAAAAAAACAAGACTTTCGAATGTTAAAAACGCCTTTTCCCTGAAAACCCCACAAACTATTAAAGGCAAGCAAATCGGCCTGATCGATGACGTGACTACGACCGGAGCAACGCTTCGAGAGTGCGCCAAAGTGTTAAAAATTGGCGGGGCTGTTAAAGTCTGGGGATTGGTTATCGCCCACGGATGATATGTTATAATCGGAAATGCTTTTGGAGGTGTCGCATAGTTGGTCCATTGCGCGGGTTTGCTAAACCCGTGAGCTGAAAGGCTCGCGTGGGTTCGAATCCCACCGCCTCCGCAACTGAAGAAATTTTATATTAAAATCTCATTTTTGCTGGTCTGGTATAGCTGAATAAAAGTTTGGGGACAAGACGAACTTGCGGAACAAAATGCCCGGAAATCAAATAAGCCCATCAAGTAAAATAGTCCAACAATACAAAAAAATATACCAGCAGATAGAAAAGTATTACCACGAAGGAAAATTATTATCTCCGGAAAATAACAAATCTAAACTTTTTATAGGTAGTCTTTCCCCGGGTTGCCAAGCCTGCATTTCGGGGAAATGGGCCTGCGTTTTTATAAATACATTATGTACGAGAGACTGTTTTTTTTGCCCACAGGACAGATCTCAATTGAAAGACGGAAAACCGACTGTTGACGGAATTGACGTCAATTCCCCGGAAGATCTGATCGATTTTCTCAGAAAATTTAATTTCCAAGGTGTTGCCTTTTCCGGAGGGGAACCATTGCTTGCCTTTGATCTTCTTCAATCCTATATCTCAAAAATCAAAGCGGAATTCGGGAAGAAAATGTACATTTGGATGTATACCAACGGTGATTTGGCTACAGAAGACAGGCTTAGACGATTAGTAAATGCCGGTTTGGATGAAATACGATTTGACCTGAGCGCCAGAAAATATGATTTCAGACCGGTCAAACTGGCTAAGACGATAGTCAAAAAAGTGACGATTGAAACTCCTGTTGTTCCGGAAGAAGCCGGTAAATTGAAAGCGTCCATCAAGATAATGTCAAAAATTGGTATAAACTATCTTAATTTGCATGAATTATTAACAACTAAATTTAACTTTAAAGCTTTTCGTGAAAGAAACTACCATATTAATAGGAACAAGGCTGTTTTCGAATCAGATCTTCACTCGCTGAAAATATTGGAAAATAACGCTGATTTTTCCGGAAATTTAAACATAAATTATTGCACTACCTCCTATAAGCATAAATTTCAGGGAAGGGGTTATAATTTGCGTTATACCCCTTATTTATGTGAATCATACGAATCGATCACTGCAACCGGATTGATTAGGCAAACATTTCTAAAACCGGCCAGGAAAAACATCCCGGCTTTTAAAGCAATATTTTCAGCCAAAAAGCATTTATGGAAATGGGATGTAATAAAAGGTCATTTGATTGTGCATGCTTCAATTTTGAATGAGGTTTGCAACCATTTTCAGAGTGCGGTAAGCAGAATTTATATCCGCTATTTCCATGTAAAAATCAGTAATCTAAACAGTCAAATTCCGGTCGATTGCAGAAAAATCCGCATCAACAAAAAATTCCAAATCCTGGGAGAAAAACGGGCTGCCGAAAGGCAATTTTCTTTTAATATCAAGGAATTTTTACCTTCTTTTTTCACTATTTTTGTCAAAAATCGATTATATACATCAGAATTGAAACGATATCTAAACCATTTCCGGTTGGAAATTCAAAACCAAGCTGCTATCACCAAAAAAATTATCAGATTTATGACTTTTTATACATCATTTGAAGATTTTGAATATTTAGGAAAAGAAATGAATTCAAGAATTTCCAGAATTAACAATATGGGAATAAATTTATGAGAGGCTTCAGTTTAAAGTCAATTTTACTTATACTAAACTAAATGAAACTTCCGCCTGCTTTTGCCTCCGTTACTGTTTTTTCAAAACTTCTGGCCGCATTTCTATTTATTTTTATTCCGTTCGTTACATTTTTTTTAGGCATGAGTTATGGAATGAAACTGACTGATATGCTTTATGGAAAAGCGAAACAGGGCAGTTTTCAAAAAGAAAATGTTATTCCTCTAAAAGTCCGGAGTATATCCGGCTATGTTCCTCATGTAAATTGTCAGTATGACGGATGGAATCTTTCAAAGGATTTCCTGCGAAGCTATGTAGTAAAACCCGGTGATTCACTGCTATCAATTGCGGCAAATCAAATGGGGAGTACTTCCAGAGTCAGCGAATTAATTAAATTCAATCATGATACTTATTCATTGTCTCTTGAAAATCCTATTTTGGAACCGGGGTGGGTTTTGAAAATTCCTCCTGAATTTGTAAAAGAAAGCGGTGGGGATATCAGGATGATAAGCGGAGAACTGATCGAAACACAGGGGCCGTATGCATGGAGAATATATTCTGCCCAGGCCGGCGGGGATACCGGCCCGTTTGCACCTGATTCCGATACGGTTATGCCTGAGACACCTTTTATAAAAGGTGACTGCGTAAATTTATTGTGGGATGTCAGACCGGGAAACAGTAAAGTACTTATAATTACCCGCCAGGAAGAATATTAATTTCATACCTTTTATGCTTCTTCCTACTCCAATTAAAAAATGACGTATACCGAGCCGGTGTTATAATTTGTCAGAATGGCCGAGGAAACCTTACTTACCCCTGAAAAATACGGCATAAGACCGGAAGGGGTACCTCTTACTACAGGAATTGTCGATGTTGAAGCACCGACAGGACAGCATGTCAGCCTAAAAACTGCAACCTGGAGGCGGTCCGAATCCCCCATGATGAAAGATTTTGAAGAAATGGGGGTTCCGCGTCACGGAGATGGCTCTCCCCATCAGGCAGATGGTCAGGTTGTATTTTTGTCAGGTTTCGGTACCCGCAGTCTGGACTGGCCTACAGCTTTTGAAGGTTTAGGTATGTATTGGGATACAGTGGTGGGATTGGACCATCCGGATGCACCAACCTCATCAATTACACCGCGCGAACGTCCACTAAATGATGAAAAATCGTTTTACAATTCCGGATCTGTAATATTGCGCGCAATTGAAGCTAAGTTTGAAGACGGGACTTTAAATAAAGGCGTTACTGCTGTCGGAATGTCTACGGGCTGTCCGGTACTTCTGGAAGCTGCAGCTCAGGATATTTTAGAATCAGAAAGAGACGGTCGTCGAAGGTATATTAAATCCCTTATTCTGACTGCCCCGGCAGGAATGATGAACCGCAGGAGCTTTGCTGAAATTGCAGCCGGAGCCGGAAGCGCGATGGGGCTGTATATTTTAAAAGATTACGGAAGCGACCTGCTTTATCGTCTGAAACATCCATTTGAAAAAAATCATTTAAATGCCCGAAAAGATTCAATTTCCTTGGGAGAATTAAAAAGGCGAATAAAAGAAGCCGGTCAACATCCGGAATGGCAGAGCGTACTTAAAGGCCAGAAGTTATTTGATGTATTTGAGTATTTTGCTCAAAAATTACCAATAGACACCCTTTTGGAATATTTTCACCGTGTATGGCCGGATCAAGATCCGCATTTTTTGCCGGAAACACCGTCAATCAAACGAAACCAGGAACTGATATACAAAAATGTTACCCGGAAGGCCTGTGAAGAAATAAAGGATACAGATATTACTATCGTACTTTTTGACGGAGACAGAGCCGTTCCCCCGGAAGGATTCTTATCGCCCGAAGATTATCAAGAAATCCAGTCAGTAACATATGATGGTACAGATGAAAGAAAACTTGCTGAAATAAATGAAAGACGGAGATTGGCACGGGAAGAAATAAATAAAAAACTGGCGGAAAAAGGAAAAAAACCACAACCTGTACAAAAATCATATAATGCAGCATGGATGCTTAAAAATAAAAAACTGGAGATGATGCTTGAGAGAATAATCATGAGAGTGAAAAATTTGTTTCCGAATAACGGAAACAAAACCAAAGTAATAATTACATCAGGTACACATCATATGACTCCAAAAAGCGATATCGGTCCCATTGCAGGTCTTATAACAGCATGAGACGGTTAAATTAGAAAATGGATCTCCGATAAACCCCTCCGCAAAGGATTCATCTTTAGTTGGGCATTTTGCCCTGTTTATGGTAAAATAAGGCTGAAAGTTGGAAATTATGTCTGAAGGTTCACCTTGTATCCGCTGCGGAAAAACCAGAATTGTAGCCAAAACCTGGCAGGAGGAAGTTAACGGGGCAAAAGTAACAGTGACGCAAACCGTTTGCCCGGATCCGGAATGCCAAAAAATTGTCGAAAGCGAGCTTAAGAAGAAAATGGAAAAGATCGCCAATATCCAAAAAGAATCACAGGAACGCCGCTCCAGGATAAGACGCGGCCGTAAACAGGCCTCATAAAGCGCAATCATCTTGTAGCCACCCTTTTTTAAATGGCTTATAATGGTTTTTGTATGGATAAGTCCGGGGATAAATTATTATCCGAGAAGCCCGATTTGAACCAGGTATTATTCTCCTGGAAGAGTGCTTCCCACCCCTATAAAAAAAGAAGCAGGGTTTTCTACCAGACGATAGCCGCCTTTTCATTTCTGATGATTGTCATCGTCTTTTTCCTCCATGAATTCCTGCTGATAGGAGTAATCCTGTCAATTGCTTTTGTCGTTTATGTAATTTCCAGCGTCCCTCCGATTGAGATTGAACACAAGATTTTGCCCATCGGATTTGACAATGTGGGTAGGGTATTCCGCTGGGAAGAGCTCAATTCCTTCTGGTTTGACCGGAGATGGAACCAGGATATCATGGTCATCCAGACCCATTATCCGTTGCAGCCGCAACTTCAGGCAGTCATCGATTCCGACATGCGGGATAAGTTAAAAAACCTGATGGGTAAATACCTGTTATATGTGGAAAAACCGCCTAAAACCGCTTTTGATAAACTCTCCGAATGGATGATGAACAAACTCCCCCTGGAATCTGCCTCTTAAAGAAGTATTCTGTTGGTTAATATCAGTTAAAGAAGATATAATATACCCCGAAACTGTCCCCGTAGCTTAATGGAGAGAGCAACAGCTTGCGGAGCTGTAGGTTGCGAGTTCAACTCTCGCCGGGGACGCTCAACGGTAAAAATTAAGGAAAGGTGCCGGAGCGGTTTAACGGCCAGGTCTCGAAAACCTTGGTGGGCATTTTTGTCCAGCGCGAGTTCGAATCTCGCCCTTTCCGCAAGATGTGAATTAGCAAAGGTTTTCTGGCTGCGCCTCTAACCGCAGCCAGGGCTTTGAAGCCGCCGGACGGGAAAAAATTAAGACGCTGATTTTCCAAGAAGTAGTTCGACCCGATTTTCTTCGGTTCCCCAAAAGCGGAAGGAAAACTATAATATAAATATCGGTAATGACTGATTTATATTATCTCCAGTTAATAAAGGATACTTTCTTTCAGTATTCAAAAGTTATTTTACCCTGGTTTTTAATCGGAATTGCGGTCACATACTATGCTGAAAAATACCTTTTCAAACCGGAATTTTTTAAAAGATTTATAGGCCCTGTGACATTTCCAAAAATCCTGATTAGCCAGGCGTTGGGCATGCTTTCACCGTTAAGCATCATGTCATTTTTGCCTCTTGCCGGAGAACTGATACAGGATGGTATCAACCCTGCATTTTTGTTCAGTTTTTTAATCGCCGAAAGGGCATATGATATTCAGTCTTTTTTTATAATAACTGGCTTATTCGGATTCAAAATTGCCCTGTTAAATGCTCTGGTTATTTTTATATCTCTTGTCGTTACCTCATATTTTATAAAGAGAGAATCTGTTGCTGTTATTAATCATGCTCCCATTAAATTAAACCATTTCTTTTCCCGCCAGTTTAAAATGCTGTTAATAATAATGGCGGGCATTATTATTGCTTCCCTGCTGCGCAGTTTATTGCCTGAAGAATATATGATCCGGACTGCCAGCAACCCGTTGGGCGGCACAATTGTTTCGCTCGTATTAGGTCTGGTGCTTTATTTCGGTCCGATAGCCGGAAATTATCCGATAGCCAGGGCTTTTGCCGATTTGGGCATGTCAAATACGGGAGTTTTTTCTTTTTTAACTGTTTCTCCGTTATTTAATATTGTCATTATGTCGCTTTTCAGTGCAGTTGTAGGAATAAAGTTGGTCGGGAAAGCAGTATTAATATATGTAGTAACTTCATTAGTGTTAATATTATTAATAAACCCCTTTTTGTAAGAGTAATCTACTATGGTAGGAAAAAACAATTTATTAATTTTAAAACCGCTTTTTATTTCAATTATAATTTCTCTCATCCTTATTTTCCTTTTTCTAGCAGTTTTCAATAACAATCGGTCAAAAATTGGATATTCAACCGGATTAAATAATACCGGCAGAAATAATAGTAATTTTTTTACAAACCCTATTAATATTGAGTTGTTTAATCAAAGCATGAACCCGGATGAATAGATATTTATTCATGTGCTAAAATTTAAAAAGAAAGTAATATCATGAATGAAAAATCATGTCCGAAATGTAAGGGGCAAATGGAAAAAGGTTTTATAGGGGATAAAGAAACCATGAGCCGAGAGTCCCGTCAAAATTGGGGAACTGGTATAAATGCGTTAGGTTCCGGACTGGATAATCCTTATCCGGTAACGACCTTTCGCTGTAAAGATTGCGGTTATCTTGAAAGCTACGCTTACTAGAGACGCCACAAAGTAAAAATTCATAAACATAATGAGGTAAAACCTATGCTGCATGTTGTTGCTTTTATTATTTTGGGAATTCTTGCCGGAGTATTAAGCGGAATAATCGGAATAGGCGGAGGAATTATTATTGTCCCGGCATTGGTTCTTATTTTTGGTTTGTCACAACAACAGGCCCAAGGGACAACACTCGCCCTGCTTGTGCCTCCCGTAGGAATATTGGCAGCCTGGACTTACTATAAGCAGGGTTATGTCGATTTCAAAATCGCCCTTTTAATCTGCCTTGGGTTTGTAATCGGCGGTCTGTTTGGGTCAGGATTGGCAACACATCTTCAGACTAGAGTAATCACCCGTCTTTTTGGAATTTTTCTGCTGATTGTTGGATTAAGAATGGTTATGGCCAAATAAATTTTCAAGTTATTTAATATTAAATTGGGAAAACATATCATAGCTTCTTAATTCCATCGGGATTTTTTTGGTTGTATCAGCTTCATAGGATTGGACCCTAATTTCTTATAAATATTAATATAGTCATCAACCATCCGCTCGACTGTGAATTTTTTTTCAACAGCCCTTCTGCACGATATGCGCATTTTCAGGTATTCGCTTTCCGGTAATGAATAAATCCGGTTTACTGCCTCACAAAGCCCTTCAATTCCCGTTTTTTTAATAATCCATTTGCCTCTGATGTCAGTCTTAGACGGATTAACAATAAATCCCGTAATTCCGTCTTCAACTATTTCCTGGATTGAGCCTCTTGCATAGGCAACAACCGGAGATCCGCAGGCCATGGACTCAATAACGACTAAACCAAACGCCTCTTCAAATTTTATAGGAAGAAGAAAAAGTCTGCTTGTTTGGTAGTGGGGCAATAGCTTAGATCTTTCGGTATTGTAATAAATTTGAGTATCGTTGATATTTCTGATCTTTTTCACAACTTCCGATTGAAACCAGTTTTTCTTTTCATTTTTTGAAATGGCGAATAATTTTGCTTTGCGGTTTGTTCTGTTTGATGCTTTGATCACATCGTCCGGGCCTTTTTCCGGAATTGCCCTTCCGGCCCAAATGATATTTTCTCCCCCGGTTTCCGAAAATTTCCATTTCTTTATGTCTATCCCGTGATATATAGTTGCGGCATAATTTATTCCGGGAAGCAAACTTCTCTGGGCATTGCTTGCAGATATAAAAAAAACATTCTTGAATTTTTTAAACAGGGAAAAATATTTTTTTACGTATTTTGCTTCAACAGTATTATGAAAAGTTATTAAGACAGGTTTCTTTACAAAGGGAATAAAAGGCAGTGCAATATCCCCGTCGCCGATATTTATGTGAAAAATATCAAATTCGTTCTGCCTTGAAAATGCATTAGATAAAAGCGCCAGTTCAAAAATAATATGTTTTTCATCAGGTATGGTTTTGTCTTTAGAAGAAGCCGTATGATTAACTTTTTCAATTTTAACCGGTAAAACGGAATCACCTGATGCAAAAGCGGTAATTCCTAGATTATTCTTTTTTGCTTTTTTATGCAGATTTTTTATCAGAATATTTACGAAAATTTCAGTGCCTTTTTTTGCACTATCCCTGATACTGACATTGTTGGATGCGACTATTGCGAGCTTTATCATTCCAGATTTGCCATAGTTCTTAATAATTCGGCCGACCAGCGGTAAACGTTATGGTTTTTGATGACTCTTCTTAACTTTTTCATCCTTTTCTTCTGTTCCGCCTCACTCATCTCCAGACCGGATTTAATTGTATCCGCCACCTGCTCGGTATTGTACGGATTTACAATAATGGCCTCTTTAAGTTCTCTGGAAGCCCCGGCAAATTGGCTGAGAATAAGAACTCCCTTTTCGTCGTCCTTTGCGGCGATATATTCTTTGGCCACCAAATTCATCCCGTCATGGAGGGAAGTGACAAGACAGATATTTGCCCGGCTGTAGAAAACGTTTAGTTCTGAATGGCTGTGGCGTCTTTTGATAAGAATTATGGGTTTCCAGTCTCTTGATTTGAATCGGCTGTTTATTCTTTCCGCTTCCTCAGTCACTTCTTTTTCAAAATCCGAATACCGTTTTATTTTGCTTCTCGTAGGCGGTGCAATCTGGATAAAAGTAAACTCGTTTTTATAACTCGGAAATTTCTCAAGGAAAAGTTCAATCGCTCTGTCGACTCCCAGACCCAAATATTTCCCTTTAATATTTAAGTTCTTAAGTATTTCATTGTTTTTTGCAATCGGGTTGCCGTTTTCTCCGTTTGTAAAAGCAATGCTGATGGGGAATGGTTTAATAAAAGAGGTATGACCGGAACGGGTTACCGCAAATTGCTCAAAGTCTATAAGCGACTCAAGTTCCCGTCCTATTGTATCAATGAAATTATTACAGTGAAGTTGTGTATGAAAGGCAACAAGATCAGCTCCCAGCAACCCATCCAGTATTTCCTTTCTGAATGGGCAGATGCTGAAGGACTCAGAGTTCGGCCAGGGGATATGCCAGAATAAGCCGATAACCGCATCGGGCCGGCTTTTCTTTATCATTTTTGGAAGTAATGAAAAATGATAGTCCTGAATGAGAATAATCGGCTGACGTTCTTTTTTAATTTCCTCAAGGACTGCCCTGGCAAATTTTCCGTTTACTTTTCTGTATTCTTCCCAATCGTTTTTTCTGAAAATCGGACGGGTATGTGCAATATGACAAAGTGGCCACAGGCCTTCGTTGGAGAATCCGTAATAGTATCCCTTCTCTTCATTTTCAGTCAGCCATACTCTTCTTAAATTATATTTTGGCTCATATGGCGGAACTCTTATTTTGTCCCCCTTATCAACGGCAATTTTATCGGCATTTCCGCTCCCGTGGGCTATCCAGGTCCCTCCGCAGGATTCCATGATCGGTTCAATTGCGGTAGCCATACCGCTTGCCGGGAAAAAATAGCTTATTTTATTTCCGTTTTTTGTATGGATGTATGGTTCTCTGTTTGAAACGATAAAAATATTTCTTCCCTTAAGTGTATCCTTTACGAATTCTTTCAGTCTCTCCGAAGTCCATGGAGAATCCAGTACTTCAAGTCTAAGTCTGGCCTCTTCGCTTGCGGCCGATCTTGCTTCAATTAGGCTTCTTTGGATTTTGTTAACTTCACGGACTAAGGGTTGGAAAAAAGGGTAGGTCGGAATTTTATTGGGGGACTTGGGATTGTTATCAAGCCGTGCAACTTCAATTGATTCCACAAGATTTTTAATTGGCGCATAAATGATCCAGCGGATAATGAGGATTGTGGCAATGGAAAGAAGCAATACTTGGGTGAAAAGCCTTATCATAGTATTTCTCCAAATCTCATTAAGCCTTGTATCAATATATTCGGCATTTTGAACAACCATCAGAGATCCT
>Ga0209211_10002302_pt1 | contig 33343 bp, 28 predicted proteins | sample RifGroA2_FD_183992 | JGI IMG/M metagenome (GOLD analysis project Ga0209211, IMG submission 183992) | Groundwater microbial communities from Rifle, Colorado, USA - Groundwater A2 (SPAdes) (version 2) | ecosystem: Environmental > Aquatic > Deep subsurface > Groundwater | place: Rifle, Colorado... | reverse complement strand
CTCCGCGTGAGACGCGCGACCGCCTCGATGTGCGGCGTCTGCGGGAACATGTCCACGGGCTGCACCCACTCGACGCGGTAGCCGCGGGCGACGAGGGCGCCGAGGTCGCGCGCGAGCGTGGCCGGGTTGCACGAGACGTAGACCAGCCGCTGCGGCGCGAGCGCCCCGAGCGCCCCGAGCGCCTTCGGGTGGAACCCGGCGCGCGGCGGGTCGGCGACGACGACGTCGGCGCGGACGCCGTCGCGCACGAGCGTCGGCAGGACGTGGCGGACCTCGCCCGCCAGGAACGTGCAGTTCTCGACGCCGTTCGCGCGCGCGTTCCGGACCGCGTCGGCGACCGCCGCGGCGGCCACCTCAATGCCGTACACCCGCCGGCAGCGGCGGGCCAGGAGCAGGCTGATCGCGCCGGTGCCAGAGAAGAGGTCCAGGACCGTCTCCGAGCCGTCGAGCGCACACGCGTCGGCGACGAGCGCGAAGAGCCGTTCCGCCTGCGCGGTGTTGGTCTGGAAGAACGAGCCCGCGGAGATCTGGAAGGCGAGCCCGCCGAGCGTCTCCCGGATGTGGTCGCGCCCGAGGAGCAGGTGCTCCTCCGAGCCGACCGCGACGGCCGCCTTCTTCGCGTTCACGGTGAGGACGACGCTCGCCGTCGCGGGGACGCGCGCGCGCAGCCCCGCGGCGACCGGCGCGAGCGCCTCGACCGCGGGCGCCGAGGCGACGACGTTCACCATCGCCTCGCCCGTGCCGCCGGCCGCGCGGAGCGCGACGAAGCGGAGCAGGCCCTCCTCCGTGGCGGGGTCGTACACCGAGAGCCCCCGGGCGCGCACCTCGCCGCGCAGCGCGTCGAGCAGCGCGTTCATCGTCTCCGACTGCAAGAGGCAGCGCTCGATGTCGAGGACGACGTCGTAGCGGTCCGCCTGGTGCAGGCCCACGACGGGGCCGGGCGCGACGGTGAACTCCATCTTGTTGCGGTAGCCGTACGGCTCGGGCGCGGCGAGGATCGGCTTGAGCTCGAACGGGCCGAGCCCCCCGATCCGCTCGAGGCAGTCGCGCACCTGCTTGGCCTTGAACGCGAGCTGCAGCGGGTAGGCCAGGTGCTGGAGCCGGCAGCCGCCGCAGGCGCCGAAGTAGGGGCACGGCGCCTCGACCCGGCCGGGCGCCGGCGTCATGACCGCCTCGACCGCGGCGCGGCCGAACCGCGAGCGCGCCTCGACGAGGCGCACGCGCAGCCGGTCGCCCGGCACGCCGCCGCGCACGAACACGACGTAGCCGTCCACGCGCCCCACCCCCTCGCCGCCGAAGGCGAGGTCGTCGATGGTGAGCTCGAGGGTGTCTCCGCGGCGGGGCTTCGCCATGGGCTGAGGCCACTATAAATGACTCGCCGGGCGTTTGTCAGGCGACGGGACGCGGCGACGCCCGCTCGCGGCTCCCGCCCCCTGGGGTTATGATACGGGGACGATGAAGAGGAAGGCGCCGCGCGCCGTCGGGGACCTGCTGGTGGCGGCCGTCCCCGAGCTGGCCGACCGGCTGGCCGCGGAGCGGATCCGGCGCGCGTGGGCGGCGATCGTCGGGCCCGAGACCGCGCGCCGCAGCCGGCCCCGCGGACTCGTCAACGGCTGCCTCACCGTCACCGTGGACAACTCGCCCTGGCTCCACGAGCTCACGCTCCGCCGCGAGGATCTGCTCGCGCGCCTCGCCGAGCGCTCGGACGCGGTCCGCGCCCTGCGCCTGGAGCTCGGCGCGCTCGAGCCCGGGGAGGGCGCCGAGCCCGCGCGGGAGCCGCGGCGGCCCGCCGCGCGGCTCGACGCCACGGACCGGCGCCTGATCGACGAGGCGGCGCGGGCCATCGGCGACCCGGAGCTCGCCGAGGCCGCGCGGCGCCTCATGACCAAGGCCTGGAGGGCCCGATGACCCGTCGTCCCCCGCTGAGCGTGCTCCTCGCCGCCGCGGCGCTCGCAGGCTGCGCGACCGGCGCCGAGGTTGCGACCCCCGCCGCCGCCCCGGCCCCCCGGCCCCTCGTCGCGCGCGTCCCCGACCCGCGCGCCGACGCCTACTACCACTTCAGCGTCGCGCAGCTCCAGGCGCAGGCCGGTCGGTTCAAGGACGCGATCGACGCCGTGCGCGAGGCGCTCAAGCGCGACCCGGGCGCCGCCATTCTCTGGATGCAGTACGCGCAGTGGCTCGCGCGGACCGACGCCTACGTCGAGGCCGCGGCCGCCGCGCGGCGCGCGATCGAGCTGGCCCCGGACCGGAGCGGACCGCACCTCACGCTGGCCGAGCTCCTGCGCCTGCAGAAGCAGTACCCCGAGGCCGAGGCCGAGCTCGAGAAGGTGATCGAGCTCCATCCGGGCGGGGACGACGCCTACCTGACGCTCGCCCGCTTCCAGGTCGAGCAGAAGGCCTACGACCGGGCCCGCCGCACGCTGCTCCGCCTCGTGGAGCGGAGCCCGCGGCTCGCGCAGGCGCACTTCCTCCTGGGCCGCCTCGCGATCGAGACCGAGTCGTGGGACGAGGCCATTGCGCGCCTCCGCAAGGCGATCGAGCTCGATCCCGACCACGACGGCGCCTGGACGGCGCTCGGCTACGTGTACGAGACGCGCCAGCAGAGCGAGCAGGCCGTCGAGATCTACCGCGAGGCGGTTCGTGCGAACCCCGACAACCCGGCGTTCGCCGAGCGCCTCGGCGACCTGCTGATCCGGCTGGGGCGCTTCCAGGAGGCGCAGCAGCAGCTCGAGGCGCTCGCCGACGCGGCGCCGCGCGACGCGCGGCTCTTCATGAAGCTCGGCGCCGTGTACTACGAGAGCAAGCAGTGGGACCGGGCGGCCGGGGCCTTCCGGCGCGTGATCGCGCTCGAGCCGACGAACCTCCGCGCGCGCTACTTCCTGGCGACCGCGTACCTGGACGGCGGCCGCGAGGCGGACGCGCGCACCGAGCTCGAGCGGATCCTCCGGATCGACCCCCGCTCGATCGACGCCCGGGTCCAGCTCGGCTTCCTCCACGGCCGGGCCAAACGCTACGACGAGGCGATCGTGGTCCTGCGCGAGGCCGTGAACCTCGAGCCCCGGCGGGCCGAGCTCTTCCTCTATCTTGGCACCGCCTACTTCCGCGCCAAGCAGTACGACCGCGCCGTGCAGACGCTCAACGAGGGCCTGTCGATCGACGGCCGCTCCAAGGACCTGAACTTCCAGCTCGGCGTCGTCTTCGAGAAGCAGCAGCGGTTCGACGACGCGGTCCGCGCGTTCCGCCTCGTCATCACGCTCGACCCCAAGCACGCCGAGGCCTACAACTACGTCGGCTACATGTACGCCGAGCGCGGGCAGAACCTCGACGAGGCGATCGAGCTGATCAACAAGGCGCTCGCGCTCGAGCCCGACAACGGCTACTTCATCGACAGCCTCGGCTGGGCGTACTACCAGCAGGGGCGCTACCCGGAGGCGCTGCAGGAGCTCAAGCGCGCGGTCGCGAAGGCCAAGGAGCCCGACCCGGTGATCTACGAGCACCTGGGCGACGCCCTCGTGAAGAGCGGGCTCGACGACGACGCGCTGCGGGCGTGGGAGAAGGCCCTCCAGCTCGACCCGACGGCCGACGGCGTGAAGAAGAAGGTGGAGGAGCTGCGCGAGCGGCTGCGCCGCGTCAAGGGTGGGCCGAAGGCTTCTCAGTAGCCTCCTCGCCGCGCTCGTGCTCGGCGCGGCCGGCTGCGCGAGCGGGCCGGCCCGCCAGCCGGTGGACGACGCGGCACGGCGCGCGCTCGCGCTGCTCGACGCGCGCTGGCAGGCCTTCGGCGACCTCCGCGCCCTCGCCGACATCTCCCTCGAGCGCGGCGGCGAGCGCCTGCGGCTCACCGGCGTCCTGCTCGTCCGCCACCCCGACTCCGTCCGTTTCGAGGCGCTCTCGCCCTTCGGGCAGCCCTACCTGCTGGTGACCGTCCACGACGGCCGCGTCACGGCCTACGACGCCGCGAAGAACGAGGCGCGCCTCGGCCCCGCCAACGCGGACACGATCGGGCGGGTGCTCGGCCTGCCGCTCGAGGCCGACGACCTGGTCGCCGTGCTCGCCGCGCGCGTGGCGCCGCCCAAGGACCTGCGCGTCGCCGAGCTGCTGCCCGCCGACGACGCGGGCCCCTCGCTCCAGCTCGTCACCCCGACCGGGCGCCAGCGCGTGTGGCTCGACCTCGCCACCGGCGTCGTGCGCCGGGTGGAGCTCGAGGGCGGACGGGTGCCGCTTCGGATCACCTACCGCTTCGACGGGGCGGCACCGGCGGGCTTCGACCTCGATGCGGGCGAGGCGTACCTGACCGGGTCGGTGCGCTATCGGAACGCCGCCCTCGACACGGGCATCGACCCGGGTCGCTTCGAGCTGACGCTTCCCAAAGGGGCGAAAACACAGAGCATCCGTTGAAAACACCGGAGCCGCGTGGTAGCCTTGCCTGTCGTGTCGAAGGGGTCCGGGCGTGCCCGTCGGGTCGTGCTCAACGCTGCGGCCAAGGTCAACCTGGCCCTGGAGGTCCTGGGCAAGCGGCCTGACGGCTACCACGAGATCGCCACGGTCATGCAGACCGTGGACCTCTCCGACCGGCTGGTGCTCGAGGACGCCGACGGCCTCGAGCTGGTGAGCACCGCCCCCGGCGTTCCGACGGACGAGACCAACCTGGCGTGGCGCGCGGCGGCGGCGCTGCGCGAGGCGGCGGGCGTCGGGCGCGGCGTGCGCATCACGCTCGACAAGCGGATCCCGCCGGCGGCCGGGCTCGGCGGCGGCTCGACCGACGCCGCCGGGGTCCTGCTCGGGCTCAACCGGCTCTGGCGCCTCGGGTGGCCCCTGGCGCGCCTCGGCGAGGTCGCGGTCGGGCTCGGAATGGACGTGCCGTTCTTCCTGCGGGGTGGGGCGGCGCTCGCGACCGGCCGCGGCGAGAAGCTCGAGCCCCTCGCCGGCGGCGGCCTGGCGCTGGTCCTCGTGCACCCGGGGATCGGCGTGAGCACGGCGGCGATCTACGGCGGCGTGACCCGGGCGATGTATTCTGACGGCGGGCGCGCGCGGGAGATGGCGGCGGCGCTCCGGGGACGGCGACCGGCGCGCGTGGCCGCGGGGCTCTGGAACGTGCTCGCGCGTGTCGCGTCGCCGCGCCATCCCGAGGTGGCGCGGATGGAGGCCGCGCTCCTGGCCGCGGGCGCGCTCGGCGCCGCGATGTCGGGCAGCGGGCTCACGGTGTTCGGGGTCGCGCGCTCGTTCGACCACGCCCGGCAGATCCGGGCGCGGCTCGCGCGAGGGGCGTGGCGGTGCTGGGCGGTGCGGGCCCTCCGGGGGCCCGCGATCCGGGTGAGATGGTAGTGCGAGCCGAGGCGGTGCCTCCGCCGAGGCGAGCGGTGAGAGGGCTCGGGGGCCGTGCGAGCCGAGATGGCCGTGCGAGGTGAGCGCCGTCGCGGCGCGAGCCGAGCGGTGAAATGATCGAGCTTCGATTGCCGAGGCGGGCGGTGAAATGGCTCGGGAGACTGCAGCGCACGATGGGGCGTGGCCAAGCGGCAAGGCGCGGGACTTTGGATCCCGTATTCGGAGGTTCGAATCCTCCCGCCCCAACCACATCCTGACGAGGGGCCGATGGCGTACGAGCTGAAGCTCTTCACGGGCAACGCGAACCGGCCCCTGGCCGAGGAGATCGCCCAGTACCTGCGCGTGCCGCTGTCCGACGCGGAGGTCACGCGCTTCTCGGACGGGGAGGTGTACGTCCACGTGAACGAGAACGTCCGCGGCGCGGACGTCTACGTCATCCAGCCGACGTGCCCCCCGGTGAACGACACGCTGATGGAGCTGCTCATCATGATCGACGCGCTCAAGCGCGCGTCCGCGCGCCGGATCACCGCCGTGCTCCCGTACTACGGCTACGCGCGCCAGGACCGCAAGGTGGAGCCGCGCGTGCCCATCACCGCGAAGCTCGTCGCCGACCTGCTCGAGGCCGCCGGGATCGACCGGGTGCTCGCGCTCGACCTGCACGCCGGGCAGATCCAGGGCTTCTTCAAGGTCCCCGTGGACCACCTCTTCGCCGCGCCCGTCATGATCGACTACCTCGGCAAGAAGGAGCTCCGCGACGCGGTCATCGTCGCGCCGGACGCGGGCGGCGTGGAGCGGGCGCGGGCCATCGCCAAGCGCCTGAACGCCGGCCTCGCGATCATCGACAAGCGGCGCGAGGGGCCCAACGCCGCGGTGGCGATGCACCTGATCGGCGACGTCCGCGCCCGCGACGCGGTGGTCATCGACGACATGATCGACACCGCCGGCACGCTCATCCAGGCGGTCGGGGCGCTCGCCCGCGAGGGCGCGCGCCGGATCCTCGCGTGCGGCGTCCACCCCGTGCTCTCGGGCCCGGCGCTCGAGCGCATCGGCGCCTCGCCGCTCGAGGAGGTCGTCGTCACCAACTCGATCCCCGTGCCGGCCGAGAAGCGCATCGCCCGCGTCACCGTGCTGACCGTGGCCCCGCTGCTCGGCGAGGCGATCCGTCGCATCCACGACGAGGAGTCCGTCTCGACGCTGTTCGTGTGAACCACTCGAAGGGAGCCTGACGATGCAGATGCAAGAGCTGACGATCAAGCGGCGCACCGCGACCGGCAAGGAGGTCGCCAAGCGCCTGCGGCGCGAGGGCACGGTGCCCGCGGTCCTGTACGGCGGCGCCCGGCCCGAGGCCATCACGCTGGATCCGCGGGCCGTGCTCAAGATGATCCACGGCCACGAGGGCACCACCCAGCTGCTCGCGCTCAGGTTCGACGGCGAGCAGGCCGGCGGCACGCGGATGGCGATCATCCGCGACCTGCAGTTCGATCCGGTCAGCGAGCAGCTGCTGCACGTGGACCTGCAGGAGGTCTCCGCGGACCGCGCGATCACCGTGCGGGTGGCCGTGCGCCCGGTCGGCGAGGCCGCCGGCGTGCGGGACCAGAAGGGCATCCTGAACCTCGTCCTGCACGACCTCGAGATCTCGTGCCTGCCGACCGCCATTCCCCAGCGCATCGACGCCGACGTGAGCGCCCTCATGATCGGCGACGTGCTGACGGTCGGCGCGCTCCAGGCCCCCGAGGGCGTGCGGATCCTGAACGCGGCCGACCAGGCCGTCGCCACCGTGGCGCCGCCGATGGCCGAGGAGGTGGCCCCCGTCGCGCCCGAGGCGGCGGCGGCGGTCGCCGAGCCGGAGGTCCTCACCGAGCGCAAGCCGAAGGAAGAGGAGGCGCCCGAGGAGGGCAAGAAGCCCGCGGCCAAGAAGCCCGAGAAGTCGGAGAAGTAGCGGAGCGCGACCCGCGTGGCCCACGCGGTGGTGGGGCTCGGCAACCCGGGTCCGGAGTACCGGGACACCCGCCACAACGTGGGCCAGCGCGTGCTCGACGCCCTCGCGAAGGCCCTCCGAAAGTCCTTCCGCCGCGACGGCCCGTCCCTGGTGGCGCGGGCCGAGTGGCGCGGCGAGCCGCTCTACCTCGTCAAGCCCCTGGCGTTCATGAACGTGTGCGGCCCGGTGGTCGCGCGGGCGCTGCGCACGCTCCGCGTCACGCCGGGTGAGCTGATCCTGGTCTACGACGACATCGACCTGCCGCTCGGCACGGTCCGCACCCGCATGAAGGGCAGCGCCGGCGGCCACAACGGCGTGCGCTCGGTGCTCGGGACGCTCGGCACGCAGGAGGTCCGGCGGGTCAAGGTGGGGATCGGCCGGCCGGGCCGCAAGGACGAGGTCGCCGACCACGTGCTGGCGCCGTTCGAGCGCGACGAGCTCGAGGCCGTCGACGCCGCGGTCGCGGAGGCGGTCGAGCGCGTGCTCGCGCTCGTGTCCGCCTCGTAGCCGCGCCGCCCCCGGGTGGAGCGCCTGGAAGCCGTCGGCGTATCGAGGGGCGCCCCGGCGCAGCATGGGCGCTCCGAGCGTTGGGGGGGGGGCCATGTCGGGGCCCCCCACGTGACTAAAAGAACAGGAACGTCACGAGGAGGAACAGCGGCACCAGGATCAGACCGCTGTAGAGCATGTAGCCGAAGAAGCTCGGCATCCGGACCCCGGTCTCCTCCGCGATCGACTTCACCATGAAGTTCGGCGCGTTGCCGATGTAGCTGTTGGCCCCCATGGACACGGCGCCGACCGCGATGCCCGTGAGCACGATGTGGGGCACGTCCACGACCTCACGCGCCAGCCCGAGGCCCTGCCCGAGCGCCAGGAACGTGAGGTAGGTCGGCGCGTTGTCGAGGAACGACGAGAGCACGCCCGTGACCCAGAAGAACTGCCAGGGCTCGCGCACGCCGAGCTCGCCCCCGCGCGCTCGCAGGATCTCGAGCGCGGGGATCATCGTGAGGAAGATGCCGAAGAAGAGGACCGCGACCTCGACGATCGGGTAGTAGGTGAAGCCGTTGGCGCGGCGGATCTCCTCGGGCGTCTTCCAGAGCGAGAGGACCGCCAGGCCGACGATCGCGACCTCGCGCGCCGGCTCGTGCAGGAACGCCACCGCGAGGACGACGCCGGCGAGCCAGAGCGCGTTCAGCGCGCCCCGGACCCGGAGCGGCTGGACCTGCGTGCGGTCGCGCCGGATCACGGCGATCGGCTCGCGCGTGTACTGGGTCGAGTCCCAGACGAAGTAGGCGGCCAGCAGCACGCCCACCATGAGCAGCCAGTGCGGCCAGAGCCGGAACGTCCAGGCGAAGGGCACGCCCCGGAGGTACCCGAGGAAGAGGGGCGGGTCGCCGAGCGGCGTCAGCATGCCCCCGATGTTCGCGACCAGGAAGATGAAGAAGATCACCGTGTGCTTGACGCGCGTCCGCTCGCGGTTGGTCTGCAGCAGCGGGCGGATCAGCAGCATGGACGCTCCGGTCGTGCCGATGAACGAGGCGATCACGGCGCCGAACGCGAGGAAGGTCGTGTTGGTGAGCGGCGTCGCCTCGAGGTCGCCCCGCAGGAGGATCCCGCCCGAGATCACGTAGAGGCCGCCGATCAGGATGATGAACGAGACGTACTCCTCGCCCATGGCGAGGAGCGCGCGGGGCCGGTTGGCGAGGTAGAGGCCGAGGATCGGCAGCCCGAGGAGTAGGGCGACGATCGCCTTGTTGCGGTTGGACTCCCACCAGTGCGTCACCCAGAGGGGGCAGACGGCGATGGCCAAGAGCATCGCCACGAACGGCGCGACGGTGTAGATGGGCGGCGCGAGCGCGATCGTCACGGTCCCGGTCCCTCCTGGGGCTGGCCGGCGGCCGGCCCGAGACAGTCTAGCCCAAACGCCCCGCCGCCGGCCGCCGCGCGCGGATTGCCCGGGGTGGGGCCGCATGGTATATAGTCGTTGTTTATCCAGAAGGTGCCGTCCCGGAGGGGGGAGCACGGGGTGACCAGAGTCATCGTCGAGCCCGACGAATCCTTCGAGAGCGCGCTCAAGCGCTTCAAGAAGCAGTGCGAGAAGGCCGGGCTCCTGTCGGAGTTCAAGAAGCGCCAGCACTACGAGAAGCCGAGCGTCCGGCGGAAGCGCAAAGCCCTCGCTGCCCGCAAGAAGGCCAAGCGGCGGGAACGGGTGTCCGATTAGCTTCGGCAGCACTCCCGGGGAGACCGCCGGAACTCCCGTCGCCCGGGCGGGAGCGAGTGAGGCGTAGGGTGGAGGCAGGTCACATCCGGGAGCGCGGCACCGAGTGGGATGCGGTGCGGGCGCTCCTGGCTCACGAAGCGCAGACCGCAATGGGGCGGGAGCGAGCGGCGGCCGCCGAGCCGCTCACCGACCCGGTCGCCGTCCAAGCCGAGATCGACCTCACGCGGGAGACCCGGCTCGCGATCGCCCAGGCCGGCGCCCCGCCCCTCGCCGGCGTCCCCGACGTCCGCCCCGTCCTCGACCGCTGCCAGGCCCCCGGCAGCGCCCTCGACGGTCCCGAGCTCGCCCAGCTCGTCCCCGTGCTCGACGCGGCGCCGCGCCTCGCGGCCTGGGGCCGGGGCGTCCGCGAGGCGAGCCCGCGCCTGGCCGCGCGGACCGACGCCCTGCCCGTCCTCCGCGCGCTCCGCGACCGCCTCGGCGCCGCGCTCGACGAGACCGGCGCCGTCCTCGACGACGCGAGCCCGGCCCTCCGGCGCCTGCGCCGTGAGCTGCGCGAGCGCCGCCGGCGCCTCGTCGCCGAGCTCGAGCGCGCCTTCCAGGGCGCCGACGCCGAGCGCACCTTCGCCGACCGGTACGTCACCGTGCGCCACGGGCGCTACGTGCTGCCGGTCCGCGCCGAGGCGCGCGGCCGCGTGCGCGGCATCGTCCACGACCGCTCGCAGAGCGGCCAGACGCTCTTCGTCGAGCCCGAGGGCGTCGTCGAGGCCAACAACGACCTCGTCCAGGCCGCCCGCGCCGAGGAGCACGAGACCGCGCGCATCCTCGCCGAGCTGACCGACACCGTCCGCGCGCACCGCGAGGACCTGGTGGGGCTCGTGGACGCGCTCGGCGCCCTCGACTGGGTGGGCGCGCGCGCCGCGGCCGCCGAGCGCATGGCGGCCGTGCCGCCCGTGATCGACGCCGGCCGGCGCGTCGCGCTCCGCGGCGCCCGCCATCCGCTGCTGCTCGCCCAGAGCTGGCGGGACCCGGCCCGGCCCGTCGTGCCGGTGGACCTCGAGCTCGGCCCCGACCGCCCGCTGCTCGTGATCACCGGACCGAACGCCGGCGGCAAGACGCTCGCCCTCAAGACGCTCGCGCTCCTGGCGCTGCTCGCCCAGGTCGGCTGCCACGTCCCGGCCGAGGAGGGCTCCCGCCTGCCCGTCTTCGCCGACATCCACGCGATCATCGGCGACGACCAGTCGGTCGCCGAGAACCTCTCCACGTTCTCCGCGTTCGTCGCGCAGGTCCGCGAGGTCCTCGCCCGGGCCTCGGAGCGCTCGCTCGTGCTCCTCGACGAGCTCGGGGCGGGGACGGACCCGGACGAGGGCGCGGCGCTCGCGCAGGCGATCCTCGAGGAGCTCGCCGGGCGCGGCGCCCTGGTCGTGGCCACGACGCACCTCGAGCCGCTCAAGGCGTTCGCCTCCACCGACCCGCGGGCGCGCAACGCCTCGGTCGAGTTCGACACCGCCACGCTCGCGCCGACCTTCCGCCTGCGCTACGGCCACCCGGGACGGAGCTACGCGCTCGCGATCGCGGGCCGGCTCGGTCTCGCGCCCGGGCTGATCGCGCGCGCCGAGGCGCACCGCTCGGAGGACGCGGCGCGGCTCGGCGAGCTCCTCGCCCGGCTCGACGCGCACACGCGCAGCGAGGCCGCGCGGGCGCTCCTGGCCGAGCGCCGCGAGAGCGAAGCCGCCGCGCGGCTCGCCGCGGCGCGCGAGGCCGAGGCGGCCGCGGAGGCGAAGGCGCGCTCCGTGCTCGAGCGGGCCCGCGCCGAGGCCGCCGCGCTCGTCGCCGACGTCCGCCGGGCCGTCGCCGCCGAGTGGGACCGGCTCAAGCGCGGCGAGCGCACGCGGCGCGCGCTCGAGCAGAGCGGGGCGCGCGTGCGCGAGGTCGCCGCCCGCGTCGACGCGCTCCTGCCCGCGCCGCCCCCGGAGCCGGCCACCGACGCCCCCGGGCCGCTCGTCCCGGGCGCGACCGTCGCGGCCGAGCACCTCGGTGTGCGCGGCGAGCTCCTGGCGATCGCCGGCGACTCGGCCACCGTGCGCTCGGGCGCGATCACCGTCCGCGTCCCCCTCGCCGCCCTCCGCCCCGCCGCGGCCGCGCGTCCCCGGGGGGCGGGGGCGGGCCCCGAGCGAGTGTCGTTCCGAGCGGAGGGGCCCGCCCCCCGGGCGATCCCGTGCGAACTGATGCTGATCGGGCAGACGACGGACGAGGCGCGCGACCGCGTCGAGCAGTACCTCGACGACGCCTTCCTCGCCGGCCTCCCGACCGTGCGCCTGGTCCACGGCAAGGGCACGGGCGCGCTCCGCAAGGCGGTGCGCGACCTGCTCGCCGCGCACCCGCTGGTGGACTCCTTCCGCGACGGCGCCCCCGCCGAGGGCGGCGCGGGCGCCACCGTCGCGGCGCTCAAGGTCGGCTGATGCCGACCGTACAAGAGGTCGGCTGAGCATGGCGTCCTACTCCCAGGCCGTGCTCGACCAGATCCGGAGCGCGGTGGACATCGTGGATCTCGTCGGCCGCTACGTGCGCCTCCGGAAGGCCGGCCAGGGCTGGAAGGGCCTCTGCCCCTTCCACGCCGAGAAGACGCCCTCGTTCACGGTCAACCCAAGGAAGGGCATCTTCCACTGCTTCGGCTGCGGCGTGGGGGGCGACGCCTTCGGCTTCGTGATGCGCCAGGACCGGCTCTCGTTCCCCGAGGCCGTGCGCCAGCTCGCGCGGGGCGCGGGCATCGCGCTGCCCGAGGAGCGCGGCGGCGGCGACGGCGGCCGGCGCGAGGAGCTGCTCCGCGTGATGGCCCTGGCGGCGCGCTTCTACGAGGAGCAGCTCTGGCGGCCCGTCGGCGCGCGCGCGCGCGCGTACCTCGAGACGCGCGGCGTGGACCCGGAGGTGGCGCGGCGCTTCGGCCTCGGCCTGGCGCCCGAGGGCTGGGACACGCTGCTCGGCGTCATGAAGCAGGAGGGCGTCGCCGAGGACGCGGTCGTCGCCGCGGGCCTCGCGATCGCCCGCGACAACCGCCCGGGCGCCTACGACCGCTTCCGCAACCGCCTCCTCTTCACGATCCGCGACCTCCAGGGCCGCCCCGTCGCCTTCGGCGGCCGCGCCTTCGGCGACGACGAGCCCAAGTACCTGAACTCGCCCGAGACGCCGCTCTACACCAAGGGCAATCTCCTCTACGCCGCCGACCTCGCGCGCGAGGCGATCCAGGCGAGGAACCGCGCGCTGCTCGTCGAGGGCTACGTGGACTGCCTGATGGCGCACCAGCACGGCTTCGGCGAGACGGTCGCGGCGCTCGGGACCGCGTTCACGCCGGCGCAGCTCGGCCTGCTCCGCCGCTACTGCGACGTGGCGGTGCTCTTCTTCGACGCCGACGCCGCAGGCCGGAAGGCCGCCGAGCGCGCCGAGGAGCTGCTCGAGCCCTCGGGCGGCGGGCTCGCCTGGGCCGTCAACCGCGCCGGCGCCCTCGAGGGCTCGGGCGCGCTGCGCCTCCGGGTCGCGCTGCTCCCGGCCGGCCACGACCCGGACACGTTCCTGCGCGCCGAGGGCGCCCCGGCCTTCGAGGAGCGGATCGCCGCGGCCCGGAGCCTGCTCGGTTACGCGCTCGACCGCGCGATCGCCGATCCCGGCGGGGCCACCGGCCCCCGCGCCCGCGCGGGCGCCTTCGCGCGCGCCGCGCTGATGCTCGCGAAGGTCGGCGACGCCGAGGAGGCCGCCGCGCTCTCGCGCGAGGCCGCCGCGAAGCTCGGCGTGGACGCGACGCAGCTCTGGATCGAGGCGCAGAAGCTCCAGGCCTCGCTGCGCAGGCCGCCGGCGTCGGCGCGCCCCGCCACGCCCACCTCGACGCCGCCGCCGGTGGAGCGCGACCTCGTGCACCTCCTGCTGCACGCCGAGGACGCGCGCGCGGCGCTCCTGCCGCTCCTGGTCGAGGGCGAGGACCTCGGCCACCCGCCGCTGCGCGCGATCGTCGCCGCGCTCCGAGCGCGCCCCGGCGCGCCCGCCGAGAGCCTGATGACCGACCTCGAGACGGAGGAAGCCCGGGGCGTGCTGGCGGCGCTCCTCGTCGAGGAGCGTCCGGACCTTGACGTTCGGGTTAGCATCGAGCAGTTTCAGCGGCGGCTCGAGCGCAGCCTCAGGCTGCGCCGGGCGCGCGGACTGAGCCGGGGCATCGCCGAGGCGCAGGCCGCCGGGGCGGGCGCCTCCGTCGCCGAGGCGCTGAGGGGGCTCCACCAGGAGAGCGCCGCCGTGTACGGGATCACGGGGGGGACGGCCCAGTCGCTCGAACACCGGACCGGGGAGTCCACAAGGAGCGGAGACGCATGAGCGAAGAGCCCAAGCTGGAGGAGCTGGACCGGCTGATCTCGATGGGCAAGAAGAAGGGCTTCCTCACCTACGACGAGGTGAACGACGCGCTCCCGTCGGACATCGTGTCCCTCGATCAGCTCGACGACATCATGATGATGTTCGGCGCCATGGACATCGAGGTCGTCGACTCCGCGAAGTCGGGCCGCCTCCCCTCCGAGGTGGGCCGCGAGCGCAAGGCCGCCGCCGAGCCCGAGGAGGCGGACGACGACGGGCCGGCCGAGCCGATCGACCTCACCCCCGGGCCGGTCGGGCGGACCGAGGACCCCGTGCGACTCTACCTGCGCGAGATGGGCCGCGTCGCGCTTCTGACCCGCGAGGGCGAGATCGCGCTGGCCAAGCGCATCGAGGAGGGCAAGACCCAGGTCGCCTCCGCGATCCTCAGCACGAACCTCGCCCTCGAGCGCTTCCGCGAGCTGCGCGACCAGCTCCGCCAGGGCGACGTCTCGGTCAAGGAGGTCGTGGACGTCAACGAGGAGGAGTTCACCGAGGAGAAGGAGACGGAGCTGACGCGCCAGGTCGTCACCGCCTTCGGCGCGGTGGACCGGCTCCTGCGCGAGCGCGACAAGCTGGTCGCCCAGGCCCGGAAGCTCCGCCTCAAGTCGTCGGGCAAGCGGCGCGGAAAGCGCAAGGAGCCCGCGTGGAGGAAGATCGAGCACCAGGCCCACCAGCGCCAGCAGCGGGTCCTCGACAAGCTGCGCGCGCTCAACATCGGCAACCAGATCATCGACCGCGAGGACCCCGACCCGACCCGCCGCGGGCTCGTGCAGCGCCTGCGCGACCTGCTCGACGACATCGAGCGCGCCGAGCGCGTCATCCACCTCTGGACGAACGGCCGCCGGCCGTCGCCCGAGGAGGTGCACAACCTCATCTACGCCGCATTCCGCGACCCGGCGGCGAACGGCGGGGCCAACGCGGACCTGCACCTCAGGGCCGCGAAGAAGTTCCAGAGCACGCGACAGCAGCAGGTCTGGGTGGCGCAGCAGGAGATCAAGGCCGCCGAGGGGCGGGCCGCGGCCCGGGCCGACGAGATCAAGCGCGTGATGGCCGTGATCAAGCAGGGGCAGATCAAGGCCGCGCAGGCCAAGAAGGAGATGGTCGAGGCCAACCTGCGCCTCGTGATCTCGATCGCGAAGAAGTACACGAACCGGGGCCTCCAGTTCCTGGACCTGATCCAGGAGGGCAACATCGGACTGATGAAGGCGGTCGACAAGTTCGAGTACCGCCGCGGCTACAAGTTCTCGACGTACGCGACCTGGTGGATCCGCCAGGCGATTACCAGGGCGATCGCCGACCAGGCACGCACGATCCGCATCCCGGTGCACATGATCGAGACCATCAACAAGCTCATCCGGACCTCGCGCCAGCTCGTGCAGGAGCTCGGCCGCGAGCCGACGCCGGAGGAGATCGCCCAGAAGATGGACGTGCCGGTGGACAAGGTGCGAAAAGTCCTGAAAATCGCTCAAGAGCCAATTTCACTGGAAACACCGATCGGAGAAGAAGAGGACAGTCACCTGGGCGATTTTATCGAGGACAAGCAGGTCGTGTCCCCGGTCGAGTCCATCATCGGGCTCTCGCTGCGCGAGCAGACGAACAAGGTCCTGAACACGCTCACGCCGCGCGAGGAGAAGGTGCTGCGCCTGCGCTTCGGCCTGTCCGACGGCTGCGAGCACACGCTCGAGGAGGTCGGGCAGGACTTCGCGGTCACCCGCGAGCGCATCCGGCAGATCGAGGCCAAGGCGCTGCGCAAGCTCCGCCACCCCTCGCGGTCCAAGAAGCTCCGGAGCTTCCTCGAGTCGTGAGCCCGCGGGCCCGTAGCTCAACGGCAGAGCGCCCGGCTCATAACCGGTCAGGTCTTGGTTCGAATCCAGGCGGGCCCACCACCTCGGAGACATCGTGGATCCACAACTCCAAACCCTGATCGACCTGCAGGCCTTCGACGCGCGCATCGCCGCGCTCGAAGGCGACGCCGCCCGCGTCCCCGGGCAGATCGAAGCCATCCACGCCGTCCTCGCCGAAGCCAAGCAGACGCTCGACACGCTCAAGGCGCGCGCGGACACGACCCGGAAGGACCTCCGCGTGAAGGAGAAGGACCTCGAGGTCGTCACCGCCAAGCGCGCGAAGTCCGAGGCGCGCCTCTGGGAGGTCAAGAACAACACCGAGTACTCGGCCGTCCTCGCCGAGATCGAGACGATCAAGCAGGAGAAGGCGCAGGGGGAGGAGGAGATTCTCGCCCTCATGGAGCTGCAGGAGCGCCTCGCCGTGGACGTGCGCGAGGCCGAGGCCCGGTTCACGGCGCGCGAGGAGCAGGCGCGCCGCGACGAGGCGGTCGTGCGCGAGAGGCTCGCCGCGGTCGAGCGGGAGCTGGAGGTCGTCCGCGCGGAGCGGGAGTCGCGCGCCCGGGAGCTGGCGCGCCCGCTCCTGGCCGAGTACGAGAAGATCCTGAGAGCGTGCGGCGGCCTCGCGGTCGCCGCGGTGGGCGTCGCGGCCGTCTGCGGCGGCTGCCGCATGTCGATCCGCCCGCAGGCCCTCCAGGAGCTCCGGAGCGGCGCGGGCCTCACGATCTGCGAGAGCTGCGGCCGCTACCTCTACTGGCAGGAGCCCGCCTGACCCCGACGGCGCCCCGGCGCCCGGCGCTTCCCGAGGTCACCCTCTACACCGACGGCGCGTGCACCGGCAACCCCGGCCCCGGCGGCTGGGCCGCGATCGTCCTCGACGCCGGCCGCGAGCGCATCGTCTCCGGCGGCGAGCCCCACACGACCAACCAGCGCATGGAGCTCCGGGCGGCGGCCGAGGGCCTGCGCGCGATCCCCGGGCGCCGGCGCGTGCGCCTGCACAGCGACAGCGCGTACCTCGTCAACTGCTTCCGCGACCGCTGGTGGGAGCGCTGGGAGCGCCAGGGCTGGCGGAACGCCCAGAAGCAGCCCGTCGCGAACCGCGACCTCTGGGAGCGCCTGCTCGCCGAGACGCGCCGCCACGACGTGGTCTGGGTGAAGGTGGCGGGCCACAGCGGCGAGCCCCTGAACGAGCGCGTGGACCGCCTCGCGCGGGAGGCGATCGTCCGGTGAGGCGCGCCGGCCGAGGACCGCTGGACCCGCGGCCCTGAGGCGCCGCCGCGCGCTCGCCCTCGCCCTCGTCGCGCTGGCGGTCGCGCTCGCCGCTCTCGTCCGCTTCGGTCCCACCCTCGCCTTCACGCTGGCCCTCGCGGCGCCCGCGACCGAAGCCTGGCGGGCGCGGTTCGTCCAGGGGGTCGCCCGCGAAGAGACGACGCTCGTCGCGGCGGGGCGGCCCCTCGTCGCCGACCTCTACCGTCCCCCGAGGCCGCGGCGCGCGCTCGTGCTGGTGCACGGGCTCTCCGCGCTCGGGCGGCGCCAGCCGGACCTGGCGCGCCTGGCGCGCCTGCTCGCCGCCGAGGGCCAGCTCGTCCTCGTCCCCGACTTCCCCGGCCTCAGCGCGCTGAGGCTCGGCGGCCGCGAGGTCGAGGAGATCGCGGGCGCCCTCGACCATCTCGCGGCGCGCGGCCTGCCGCTCGGGCTCGCGGGATTCAGCTTCGGCGCGGGCCCGGCGCTCCTCGCCGCGGCCGGCCGGCCGGGCCTGGTGCTGGTCGGGAGCTTCGGCGGCTATGCCGACCTCCGCCACGTGATCGGGTTCATCACGACGGGCGCCCACGCCTTCGGCGGCCGGCGCTGGGCGGAGCGCCAGGAGGAGTACAACCGCTGGAAGCTCCTCGGCCTGCTCGTCGGCTTCGTCGAGGACGCCCGCGACCGCGCGGCGCTCGACGCCGTCGCGGCGCGAAAGCTCGCCGATCCGTCGGCGGACACCGGCCCGCTCGAGGCCCGGGTGGGCCCCGAGGGCCGGAGCGTGCTGGCGCTCGTCGGGAACCGGAGCGAGGCCGAGGTCGCCCCGCTTCTCGCGCGCCTCCCGCCGCACGCCCGGGAAGCGATCGAGCGCCTCTCGCCGCTCGCGCGCGTGTCGCGGATCCGCTCCCGGCTCGTCATCGCCCACGGCGCCGGCGACGACTCGATCCCGTTCACCGAGAGCCTCCGCCTGGCCGAGGCCGCCGGCACCCGCGCCGTCATCCTCGAGACCTTCCACCACACGGGCCCGGCGCCGTTCCTGGCGCTCCTGCTCCCCCGCGCCCGCGACGCCTGGCGGCTCGCGCGCCTGGCCGATCTCCTGCTGCGCTTCGACGATTGACGGGGTCGGCGATTGACCGCGGAGCACGCAGGCCGTGGAGCCCGTATACTGGAGGGGCGCCAGAGAAGGCTGGGCGGTCGCCGGCCGCGGCAACGCGGCGGGAGGAAAGTCCGGGCTCCACAGGGCAGGGTGCTGGCTAACGGCCAGGGGGGGCGACTCCACGGACCAGTGCCACAGAAAGCAGACCGCCGCGCGCGAGCGCGGTAAGGGTGAAACGGTGAGGTAAGAGCTCACCAGCGGCGCGGGTGACCGCGTCGGCTCGGCAAACCCCACCCGGAGCAAGACCGAATAGGAGAGCGCAGGGTGGCCCGCCCGTTGCTCTCGGGTTAGGTCGCTGGAGGCGCCGGGCAACCGGCGTCCTAGAGAAATGACCGTCGCCCCGCAAGGGGGACAGAACCCGGCTTACAGGCCCTCTCTGGCGCCTTTCTTTAGGTGTTCGGCCTTGACCTCGCCCTGAGCGCCGCATAGACTCCCGCCGACTCGATCCCCGGCTGGAGGATTCCGTGTCCACCGACGCGCCGACGAACGAGGACGTGCGGTACCCCAAGTGCGGTACCCCAAGGAGGACCCCATGAGAACCCTCGCCCGATGCCTCGCCCTGGTCGCCGCGGCCGTGCTCGCCCTGCCCCTCGCGGCGGGCGCCCAGGAGGTCACCCTCAAGGTCGTGAGCGCGTTCCCCGAGACCTCCATCTACGTGAAGCGGCTCCAGAGCTGGATCGAGCGCGCGAACCAGGAGGGCAAGGGCATCCTGCGCCTCACCTTCATCGGCGGGCCGAAGGCGATCCCGACGTTCGAGGTCGGCAACGCGGTGCGCACCGGCGTGGTCGAGATGGCGATGTCGACGGGCGCCTTCTACACCAACGTCTTCGCCGAGTCGGACGCGCTCAAGCTCACGCGGATCCCGATCGCGGAGCAGCGCAAGACCGGCGCCTACGACTACATCAACCGGGTCTGGAGCCAGAAGGGCAACATGTACTACCTCGCCCGGATCGTCGAGCACCAGCCGTTCCACCTCTACCTCAACAAGAAGATCGACAAGCCCGACCTCACCGGCCTGAAGATCCGCGTCACGCCCGTCTACCGCGCCTTCTTCACCGCGCTCGGCGCCACCGTCATGCAGACCGCCCCGGGCGAGGTGTACACCGCGCTCGAGCGCGGCGTCGTCGACGGCTACGGCTGGCCGGTCGGCGGCATCTTCGACTTCAACTGGCAGGAGCGCACGAAGTTCCGCGTCGATCCCGGCTTCTACGACGCCGAGGTGTCGCTGCTCGTCAACCTCGACGCGTGGAAGAAGCTCTCCGCCGCCCAGCGCGACTTCCTCACGCGCCAGGGGCTCGCCTTCGAGCGCCTCAACGACTTCTGGAAGACCTACGCGCAGGAGGAGATCAAGCGCCAGGCGCAGGCCGGCATCCAGGTGATCCGGTTCGAGGGCGCCCAGGCGACGCAGTACCGGGAGCGCGCCTACGAGGCCGGCTGGGCCAGCATCCTCAAGGTGAGCCCCGAGCACGGAGCGAAGCTGCGCGAGCTCTTCTCGGGGCGCTAGCGGCCCGTGCTCGGTCGCGCGTATCGCGGGGTGCTCCACGCGGGCGCGGTGGCGGCCGCCCTCCTGCTCGGCGCCCTGGCGCTGCTCGTCACCGGCGACGTCGTCGCCCGCAACGTGGGCCTCGGCACGCTGCCGTGGATCATCGAGGTCTCGGAATACAGCCTGCCGCTCGCGACCTTCCTCATCGCGCCGTGGCTGCTCCACCAGGGCCAGCACGTCCGGCTCGACACGCTGGTCGCGGCCCTGCCGCCCGCCGCCGCCCGCGCCCTCGCGCGGCTCGCGGACGGGGTGGGGCTCGTGATCTGCGTGGTGTTCGTCGTCTACGGGGCCCAGGCCGTCGCCGGCTCGGCGCAGCAGGGCTCGATGGTGATCAAGGCGATCGTGTTCCCGGAGTGGTGGCTGTACGCGCCCGTGCCCGTCTGCTTCGCCCTGCTCGCCGTCGAGTTCGTGCGGCGGCTCTCCGGGCACGGGCCCCCGGCCGGCGCCGGGCCCCACGCCTGACCGATGGCCTGGTGGCTCGCCGCCACGGTCCTGTTCGGCGCCTTCACGGCCCTGTTCGCCGTCGGCCTGCCGGCGGCGTTCGCCTTCCTCGGCATCAACATCGTCGGCGCGTGGATCTGGCTCGGCCAGGACGCCGGGCTGGTGCAGATGATCCGCAACGGCGTCGCGTCGATCGCGAGCTTCCCGCTCACGCCGATCCCGTTCTTCGTGCTGATGGGCGAGGTCCTCTTCCACACCGGCGTCGCCCTGAAGGCGATCGACGCCATCGACCGCGTGATCTGGCGCGTCCCCGGCCGGCTCTCGGTGGTGGCGGTCGTGGCGGGCACGGTGTTCTCGGCGATCTCGGGCTCGACGATCGCCACCACCGCGCTGCTCGGCAGCCTGCTCCTCCCCGAGATGCTCCGGCGCGGTTACCACCCCAACATGGCGATGGGCCCGATCATGGCGATCGGGGGCGTGGACATGCTGATCCCGCCGTCGGCGCTGACGGTGCTCCTCGGCAGCCTCAGCGGCATCTCGATCTCGCGGCTGCTCGTGGCGGGGATCGTGCCCGGCGTCCTGCTGTCGGGCGCCTTCGTGGGCTACATCGTCGCGCGGGCCCTGTTGAACCCGCGGCTCGCGCCCGCCTTCGCGCACGAGGGGGTGGCGGGCTGGGCGCGCTGGCAGCCGTTGCTCGTCTACGTGCTGCCGCTCGTGCTGATCTTCGTCGTGGTGGTCCTGGCGATGTCGGCGGGCTGGGCCACGCCGACCGAGTCGGCCGCGGTCGGCGCGATCGCGACGGTGCTGGTGGCGTGGCTCTACCGCTCGCTCACGTGGCCCGGGCTGATGCGGGCGCTCCTCGGCACCGCGGGGATCTCGGGGGTGATCCTGTTCATCATCGTGGGGGCGACGACCTTCGCCCAGATCCTGACCTTCTCGGGGGCGACCAACGGCCTCGTAGACGCGATCCGCGACGCCCGGCTCACGCCGCCCGTCGTGCTCGGCGCCATGATGCTCATCCTGCTCGTCCTCGGGGCCTTCATCGACCAGGTGAGCATGATGCTGATCGCCCTGCCCTTCTTCATGCCGCTCGTCGAGCTCTACGGCTTCGACCCGGTGTGGTTCGGGGTCCTGTTCCTGATCTGCATGCAGCTCGGCCTACTCACGCCGCCGTTCGGGATGCTCCTCTTCACGATGAAGAGCGTGGCGCCGCGCGCCATCACCATGGCCCAGGTCTACGGCGCCGTGACCCCCTACGTGGTGTTCGGCCTGCTGATGCTCGCCGTGGTGATGCTGTGGCCGCCGGTCGCCACCTGGCTCCCGGCGGTGTTGTTCGGCAAGTGAGGAGAGAGGGCCGGGCGCACCCCTGCTACAATGGGCCGTGCCCCTCGCCCCGCTCCCATACGCGACGCTCGGCGCGCTGCTGCGCGGGGAGCTCCGGCGCGAGGAGGATTCTAGGACGGCCGAGCTGATGCGGGCGCTTCGGCACGTCAGGCGCCGCGGCCACTTCTCGCGCCGCGAATTTCTCCTGATGTGCCGGTGGAAGAGCCCGCGCGCCCTGCCCCGCTACGCACGGAACCGGGCCGCCGCGGTCCGCCGCGTCTCGGCCGCGGTCCTGGCCACGCGGCGCGAGCGCCGCCGGCTCGAGCTGCTCCGGACGCTCGTCGGCGTGAGCGTGCCGGTGGCCTCCGCGATCCTCGCCCTGATCGATCCGCGGCGCTACGGGGTGATCGACATCCGCACCTGGCAGGTGCTCTTCGCGCTCGGGCTCGTGACGACGCATCCGGGCGGCGCCGGCTTCGGCCCCGACGACTGGGAGCGCTACCTCGGGATCCTGCGCCGCCGCGCGGCGGCGCTCCACGTCCCGGTCAGGACCGTCGAGCGCACGCTCTTCCTGTGTCACCGGAGGTTCCAGATGGGCCGTTTGTACGAGCGCGCCGGGCGGCGCTGAGCGCGGCCGGCATTTCCGGATGGCGGCAACTCCCCCGTTCCCACACGGGCGGTCTTGCCGCATAATGGAACGCCAACCCATAAGTCACAGCCACCGACGGGGTGGGGAGCAGGATGCCATCGATCGCGCAGAGGGTGCTCGTCGTCGACGATGAGCCCGAGTTCCGCCAGCTCGTCGCCGGCTGCCTGACGGAGGAAGGCTTCGAGGTCCTCGAGGCGGGCGACGGCCTGGAGGCGCTCCTGCAGCTCAAGCGCGAGCGGCCCGGCGTCCTCCTCCTCGACCTCCGCATGCCGCGGCTCGGCGGGCTCGAGGTCCTGCGCCGCGTCCAGGCGCTCGGGCAGTCGGTCCGTGTCCTCATCGTGACCGGCTTCCCCGAGGACGTTCCGCCCGGCGCGCTGCCGCAGGGCGTGGACGCCATCCTCGTGAAGCCGTTCGAGATGAACGCGCTCCTCCAGGCCCTCCGGGCGGAGACGACATCCCACGGCGCCGCGGCGCCCGACGGGCCGGCGGCGCCGACCCCCTCGGAGCCGCCCGCGCGCCGCCGGGCGAGGGTGCTCGTCGTGGACGACGATCCGGACGTCGGCGCCACGCTGATCGAGGTCCTGAACGTGCTCGGGCACGAGGGGCACTGGGTCGCGGACGGGCCGGGTGCGCTCCGCGCGCTGGTGGAGGCGCCCTTCGACGTCGTCCTGCTCGACATCCTCATGCCGGGGCTCAGCGGCCTCGACGCGCTGCCGAGCATCCGGGCCCTGGCGCCCGGCGTGCCGGTGATCATGGTGAGCGGCGCCGCCGACGAGCAGCTCGGCCGCCGAGCGCTGGCCCGCGGGGCCTTCGACTACGTCGTGAAGCCCGTGGATCTCCACTACCTCGCCGACGCGGTCGAGCTCGCCCTCTTCCTGAGACCGACGAGCGCCGGCTAGCGCGCCGCTCACGAAATCATGTTGAGCCCCGTCGCACATGGAGGGCGGGCCGCGCGCGCCCGGATGGAGTGAAGCCGCACCGGGGCGATCGGACGCGTGCCGCGTGGTCCGGTCGACCCCTACCCGCCCGCGCCTGGCGGCCCGTCGCGCGGCGACCGTCAACGTGACTTCGAGAACGGCACACTAGCGCGCGGGCGTGATGAAGGCGGGGTAGCCGCCCGCCACCAGCTCGCGGAGCTTCGCCGCGGCGCGGCCGCGCTCGGGGAACGGCCCGACGAGGACGCGCGCGATCGGTCCCGCTGCCGTGCCGTCGAACACCGCCACCGCGCGCTCCCGCTCGAGGCGCGCGAGCAGCCGGCTCGCCGCTTGCGCGTCCCTGAACGCGCCCACCTGCACCCAGAAGCCATGCGGCGCCGGCCTGCTCAGGGCGCCGGCCGCCCCGGCGGGGCGCCGCGCCGAGCGCTCGCTCGCCGCCGGGGTCTCCGCGCTGACCGCGGGGCGCTCGGCGCCGGGCGTCGGGCGCTCCGTGACCGCGACCTGGCGCGCGACGACCGGCGCGGGACGCTCGGCGACGGGGAGCCGGCGCGCCGGCGTGGGGACCGGCGTCTCGGCCACGCGCGTGGGCGGCGCCGTCAGGGGCGCCGGGCCGGCGGCCGGCGCGGCGGCGGGCCCGGCGCGCGCGACACGCGGCGCGGCGGCCACGGCCGGCGCATCGCTCACCGGCGCCTCGGCGGCCGCGAGGGCGCGCGACGGCGCGGGCACGCGCGCGCGCAGGGTGGCGATCAGGTCGGCGTAGGACGAGCCCTGGAGCACCCGGTGAAGCTGCGCCTGGTAGTTCTCGACGAGGCTCACGCCGTCGATCACGACGTCGCGCACCGCCCAGCGCTCGCCCAGGCGGAGCATCCGGTAGTCCACGGGCAGGTCGTCTCCGCTCCGCGTCAGGAGCGAGGTTCGCACCATCGCCGCGTCGCCGTCCCCCGACTCGCCGAGGAAGCGCACGCTGACGCCGCCGCTCACCCGCGCCTTCGCGCCCACCAGCGTGAGGTAGCCGCTCTCCACGAGCTCGGTGAAGAGCCGCGCGAACTCCGCGCGCTCCGCCGGCGTGCGGGCCTCCCAGGCGGGCCCGAGCGCCGTCGCCGCCGCGCCCCGGAAGTCGAACACGCGCTCGGCGAGCGCGCGGACGGTGTTGCGCCGCTCCTCGAGGCCGCGCGTGGGGTCGGGCGCGGTCACGACCCGGCTCGCCTCGTCGAAGAACGCGCGCAGCGTGTCGGTGGCTGGCCCTCCCCAGGCCGCGCGCGCCGGCAGGAGCACGAGCGCGGCGAGAACGGCGACCGCGAGAGCTCGGCGCGGGAGGAACCGTCGCATTCCAGCACGATAGCCCGCGCCCCGCGAGGCCCGGAAGCTATTTGTCGCGCGTCGTGTGCCGCGCAGCGAACCCGATCCAACGACGGCGACGTGCACGGGCAAGCGGCACCCCCACCCCTCGTGGGGCTCCTCCCTCCCCACACGCCAGCGGCGGCGCCCGCCTCACTCGGCGCGCCCCGCCGGTGTCACCGGCTCACCGGGCAGGGGCACCAAGTTGGTGCGCCTCCCCGGCCTCCCGGCTTCTGCTATGATCCGGGGCGTCGACGGCCAGGAGGCCCCCGGGAGGGAGCACCATGCCCAACATCACCGTCCAGTGGTACGCGGGGCGGACCGACCAGCAGAAGCGGGAGATCGTCGCCGCCATCACGGACGCGATGGTCAGGATCGCCAAGACCACGCCCGATCAGGTGCACATCGTCTTCCAGGACGTCGAGAAGTCGAACTGGGGAGTGAACGGCAGGCTAGCCAGCGACACGTAGGAGGCCGAGACCATGGACAGGCAGTTCCGCGCCCTCGTGGACCAGGTGGCTGCGGGCGTGATCGCCCGCCGGGAGTTTCTCCGCAAGACGGCGATCCTCACGGGCGGAACGGCCGCGGGCCTGCACGCCCTCGGGCGGCTGGCCGAGGCGCAGCCGAAGGGCAAGCTCCGCGTCTGGCTCTTCAAGAGCTTCGTGACCGCTGGCAACGAGGTGCTGGCCCGGCACATCGAGGCCTGGGCGAAGGAGCGGAAGGTGGACGTGGAGATGGACTGGGCCACGTTCGGCGACCGCGAGCAGAAGTTCGTCGCCGCCATCGAGGCGGGCAACCCGCCGGACCTGGCCGAGATGAACATCTACGGCCCGATGCGCTACAAGGCGGCGCTCCGCGACGTCGGCAAGGTCGCGACGCAGATCGCGTCCGCCAAGGGCGGGTTCCTGCCGTTCGCCGAGCGCGCGATGAAGTTGGAGGGCAAGTTCCTCGGCGTGCCGCGCTACTCGATGACCACGGTGTTCTTCATCCGGAAGGACATCATGGAGGCCAAGGGCCTCAAGCCGCCGAAGGTCTACGACCCCGACGTCGTCACGTTCGCCCAGAAGACCACGGACCCGGCCAAGGACCTCTGGGGCTTCGGCCAGACGCTGAACCGCTCCGATGACGGCGACGGGTTCATGTCGAACATCCTCTGGGATTACGGCGGGGGGGTCTGGGACAAGGACGGCAAGCCGGCGCTCGGCACCGCGTTCCTGAAGCCGAACATGGCGGCGCTGCAGTTCGCGGTGGACACGATCAAGAAGCACAAGATCCAGCCGCCGGGCGTGATGGGCTGGACCGACGTCTCGAACAACGAGGCGTACATGGCGGGCAAGCTCGTCACGACCAACAACGGCGCGAGTCTCTACTACGCCATGGTGCAGAAGAAGCACGAGCTGGCGCCGAAGACGCTCTGCGTCCTCACCCCGGGCGGGCCGGCCGGCTCGTTCGTGGGCTCCTCCTGCTACAACTGGGCGATCTTCCAGAAGTCCAAGCAGGCCGAGCTGGCCGAGGACCTGATCCGCTGGGTCGAGGACGAGTCGCGCTTCGCCGAGTACGTGAAGGCCTCGGTCGGCCAGGCCGGGCCCGTCTACAAGGCGCGGGTGGACAACCCGTACTGGAAGTCGGACCCGAACTTCGACGCGATGGTCCAGAACATCCTCCGCTCCGTGAACCTCGGGTACCCGGGGCCGATGACGCCCGCCGCCGCCGAGGTGCAGGGGCAGAAGATCCTCACCGACATGGCCGGGCGGGTCGTGGTCGCGGGGCTCTCGCCGGAGCGGGCGCTCAAGGAGGCCCACGGGCGGATCGAGGAGATCTACAAGATGCGTCGGGCCTAGCGGGCGGAGCACGCTGGATGGCTGTCCCCGCGGCGCGGCGTGCCGGCCGCGCCGCGCTCGATCGACGCGCGGCGGCGGTCGGGCTTCGGTTCGTGCTGGGGCCCGACTACCGTCTCGGCTTCCTCTTCGTCGCGCCGAGCGTGCTGCTCGTCCTCGCGCTCGTCGCCTACCCGTTCGGCTACGCGATCTACCTGAGCATGACCCGCAAGTACGTGGGCGTGCCGCCGGTCTGGGTCGGCCTCGACAACTACGTGAAGCTGACCTGGGACGGCTTCTTCCAGCGTGCCGTCGTGAACAGCTTCATCTTCACGTTCGGCTCGGTCTCGGTGAAGCTCGCGCTCGGCGTCGCGATGGCGCTCGTGCTGACGTCGCGTATCCGCTTCCGGAGCTTCTTCACCGGCGTGCTGCTGATCCCGTGGGTCGCGCCCACGGTCGTCTCGGCCCTCAACTTCCTCTGGATCTTCGACTACAGCCTCGGCGTGCTGAACTACCTGCTCGTGCGCGTCTTCCGCCTGCTGCCGCAGGGCGTGGGCTGGCTCAGCGAGGCGAACACGGCGATGGCGTCGGTCATCGCCGTGAACATCTGGCGCGGCTTCCCGTTCTTCGGGATCAGCTTCCTCGCGGGCATGAAGGCGATCCCCGCCGAGCTGTACGAGGCCGCCGCCGTGGACGGCGCGGGTCCCCTCCAGCGCTTCCGGCGCGTCACCCTGCCCGGGATCAAGAACATCATGATCATCGTCGTCCTGCTCTCGACGATCTGGACCTTCAACGACTTCCAGATCGTCTACATCCTCACCAGGGGCGGCCCCGGCGGCGCGACGCAGGTGCTCCCGGTCCTCACCTACGAGATCGCGTTCGGGGCCCAGCGCCTCGGCGAGGCCATCGCGGTGGCGCTCTACCTGCTGCCGGCGCTCGCGCTCGTGATCATCGTGCTGGCGCGCTACATGCGCCGCGGGCAGGCGCGGTGAGGCCGCGCGCGCTCGTGGAGCCGCTCGTCTCCTACGCGTTCCTCGCGGTCCTGCTCGTCGTCGTGAGCTTCCCCTTCTACTGGATGACGATCACGGCGCTCAAGAGCGAGACGCAGATGCGGAGCCTGCTCTCGATGTTCTGGCCCGACCCGGTCGTGCTCGACAACTTCCGCCACCTCCTCGGCCAGACCGACTTCATGGCCTGGTTCAAGAACAGCGTCCTGGTCTCCGTGTCGAGCACGTTCGTCGCGACGGCGATCGGCACGCTCGGCGCCTACAGCCTGGCGCGCCTCCGCTTCCTCGGCCGCGCCTTCCTGTCGAGCGCGGTGCTGATCACGTACCTGGTGCCGCCCTCGATCCTCTTCATCCCGCTCTACGCGCAGATCCGGAACCTCGGCCTCGCCGACAGCCTCGCGGGACTGATCGCCGCGTACCCGAGCTTCACGGTGCCGTTCGTCACCTGGCTCCTGATGGGCTACTTCGAGTCGATCCCGGTCGAGCTCGAGGAGGCCGCGATGATCGACGGCGCGACGCGCTTCGGCGCCTTCCGCCGGGTGATCCTCCCGCTGGCCGCGCCGGGGGTGCTGGCCGCGGGGCTCTACGCGTTCACCCAGGCCTGGAACGAGTTCCTCTACGCGCTGGTGTTCATCACCGACGTCAAGCTCCGCACCCTGCCCGTCGGCCTCTCGAGCTTCATCACCGGCGACGTGTACGGCTGGGGCTACCTGATGGCGGGCGCGGTGCTCACGACGCTGCCGGTGATCGCGGCGTACATCTATCTCCAGAAGTACATGGTGGAGGGGCTCACCGCCGGGAGCGTGAAGGGCTGAGGCGGCGCGCGTCACCCTCCTCCGAGGTCCAGCCAGAGGCGGAGCGCCGTCGCGACCTGCTCACGAGGGACCGGGTCTTCGAGCGACCCCATGGCCGGCGAGAGGCGTCCCGCCGAGATCGTCCTGACCTGGTGCGCGAGGACCAGCGAGGCCTCCGGCAGCCCCGCGGTTCCGGAGGGCAGCAGCACTTCGGTGGGGTAGACGCGGCGGCCCGTCCTCCACGTGGTGAGGGGCAGCACGGTGACGAGGCCGATCGGGCCGGCGATGACGTCGTTGCAGAAGACGAGCACGGGCCGGCGCCCGGCCTGTTCGTGTCCGACGGTGGGATCGAGAAAGGCCCAGGCGAGATCCCACTTCCGGACGCTCACCGGAGCGCCTTGCCCGCCTCGCGGTCGAGCGCCGCGAAGTCCTGCTGGACGGCGTCGTTGTCGGCCTGGAACTGGGGGTCCTGGGCGGCCTCGGCGTAGAGCAGCGCCAGGGCGCGCCGGTCCTGGGCCGCGAAATAGAACGCCAGGGCCTCGGCGACGAGTCGGCTCTTGCCGCGCTCGGACCCGGCGCAGCGCCGATCGACCTCGTGGGCCACCGCCGCGGGGAGGCTGTAGGTGACCTTCCGGCTCGACGCCCTGGCCCGCTTCGGGGCGGTATCCTTCGCCACCGTTCTGCCCATACTTTCTTATGGCACGACAGCCGGCTCCTCGTCAACAGGCGATCCCGGCGCCGTTGCGGGGCGAGGCCCCGGCCCCTGCGGGCCCTCAGAGGATCGCCGCGTGCACCACCTGGCCCTCGGCGACGAGCGCGGCGCCGCGCGCGCCCGCCACGCGGAACTCGAAGAGCCGGCCGACCCCCGCGCTCTGCCGCAGCACGCCCTCGGCCGCGCCCGCCGCGCGCAGGAGCTGCGCGACGCGGGCGCCCAGCGCGTCGGCGTCGGCCGGCTTCGCGCCGCGCCGGGCGTACGCCTCGACCGCGTGGGCGCGCAGGAGCTTCGGCCACTCGCGGGCGAAGAGGCCGGGGTCGGCGAAGAGGTCGAGCCCCGCGAAGCCCCCGCCGACGAACGCCGCCGCGCCGAGCGTCCCCGGCGGGACCCCGGCGCCCAGCGCGCGCTCGGCGTCCTGCCGGTGGGCGCGCACCCCGGGCGCGTCCTGCATCGCCTGGTAGCTCGACGTCGCCGAGGGCGCGGCGAGCCGCGCCGCGTAGCGGTCCACCTCGCGCCACACCTCGTCCTGCCCGCGGCGCTCGAGCACCTTCGCGCGCAGCCCCGGCGCGGCGACGGTGTCGCCGCCGCCGAACCCGCGCGCGGCGCCGCTCCAGCGCCCCTGCTCGACGCAGTAGACCTGGAGGTCCACGGGCCCGCTCCGTGGCGGCAGCAGGACGTCCTCGACGACGACGCGGTTCTGCTTGCCGCCGAGCAGGATCTCGCCCGCGAGCAGGAGCACGTGGGTCGTGCCACGGTTCTCCACGAGGAGCGCGGGCACCGTCGCCCGCTCGCGCTCGACGACGGTGAGCGTGCCGGCCGCGCGCGCCTCGTCGAGCGTGGCCGCCGCGAGCGGCGACGCGACCACCGCCCCCCGGAGCCAGAGCACCTCGAGCGCGCCGTACGCGCGCCGCCCGCCCGGCGTCACGCCCGTGACGAGCGTCCGGAACTCGGCGCTCGACCGCCCCTCCACCAGCAGCGTCTCGGCCCCGGGCGCGCCGCCGAGAATCCGGAACCGCTCGGCCCGCGCGGCGCCCGGCCGGACCGCCGCGACCACCGCGCCCGCCACCAGCCCGCGCACGAACTCCCGCTTGGTCATCGCCGTGCCTCCTCCCGGCGCCCGCGGCGTCGCGGGTCCGCCTGCCCCGTGAGACCGGCCCCGCGCGCGGGAGTTCCCGGCTGCGGGCGGGCCCGCGCCGGTGGTAAGCTGGCCGCCTCATGAAGTGCGCCGGCTGCCAACACGACAACCCCCCGGGCGCCAGGTTTTGCAACGACTGCGGCGCGCGGCTCCAGGCAGCCGGCCCGGGCCCTGGCCCAGGCGCGTACACGCCCCGCCACCTCGCCGAGAAGATCCTCACGTCGAAGGGCGCGCTCGAGGGCGAGCGCAAGCAGGTGACCGTCCTCTTCGCCGACCTCAAGGGCTCGATGGAGCTGCTCGCCGACCGCGACCCGGAGGAGGCGCGCGAGCTGCTCGACGGCGTGCTCGAGCGGATGATGGAGGCGGTGCACCGCTACGAGGGCACCGTCAACCAGGTCATGGGCGACGGGATCATGGCGCTCTTCGGCGCGCCGCTCGCGCACGAGGACCACGCGGTGCGCGCCTGCTACGCGGCGCTCCGCATGAAGGAGACGCTCCGCTGCTGGGCGGAGGAGATCGAGCGCGCGCGCGGCGTGCCGCTCCGGTTCCGCATCGGCCTCAACTCCGGCGAGGTCGTCGTGCGCTCGATCGGCAGCGACCTCGACATGGATTACACCGCTGTCGGCCAGACGACCCACCTCGCGGCGCGGATGGAGCAGATGGCCGACCCCGGTGCCGTGTTCGTCACGCCGTACACGCTCCGGCTCGCGGGCGACGCGGTGCGCACGCGCCCGCTGGGAGCCCGCCCCGTCAAGGGGCTCGACGCGCCGCTCGAGATCCACGAGCTGGTCGGCGCCGCGCCCACGCGCTCCCTCCGCCGCGCCGCCGCCGAGCGCTGGAGCCGCTTCGTCGGGCGCGACGCGGAGCTCGAGCGCCTGCACCGGATGCTCGCCGACGCGCGCGAGGGGCACGGCCGGGTCGCGGCGCTCACGGCCGAGCCGGGCGTGGGCAAGTCGCGGCTGGTCTACGAGTTCGTCACCTCGCCGCTCGCGCGCGAGTGGAAGGTCCTCGAGTCCAGCTCGCTGTCCTACGACAAGGCCGGCGCGTGGCAGCCGATCATCGACGTCCTGCGCCGGCACTTCGCGATCGACGAGCGCGACGGGGCCGAGACGATCCGGACCCGGGTGACGGACCGGACGCAGGCGCTCGGTGGCGATCTCGAGAGCGCGCTGCCGCCCATCCTGGCGCTGCTCGACGCGCTGCCGGACGACGATCCATTCTGGGCGCTCGAGCCGCACGAGCGGCGGGACGAAACGCTCGGCGCGCTCACGCGGCTCGTCCTCAAGGAGACCGACCACCAGCCGCTGCTGCTCGTGTTCGAGAACCTCCAGTGGGTCGACCCCGAGACCCAGGCCTTCCTCGACGCGCTCCTGACACGCGTGCACGCCGCACGGCTCCTGCTGCTCGTGGACTACCGGCCCGAGTACGAGCACCACTGGGCGGACGAGCCCGGCTTCACGGAGCTCTCGATCGAGCCCCTCACGCCGGCCGCCGCGAGCGAGCTGCTCGACGCGCTGATCGGGCGCGACCGCTCGCTCGGGCCGCTCCGCGAGCTCCTGGTCCAGCGGAGCAGCGGCAACCCGTTCTTCCTCGAGGAGCTCGTGCGCACCCTCGTCGAGACCGGGGTGCTCGTCGGCGAGCGCGGCGCCCACCGGCTCGCGACCGAGGCGGGGGGCCTGCAGGTGCCCGCGACGGTGCAGGCCGTGCTCGCCGCGCGCATCGACCGGCTCCCACACGACGAGAAGCTCCTGCTGCAGTCGGCGGCCGTGATCGGGACCGAGGTGCCGTTCGCGCTGCTCGAGGTGGTCACCGACCTGCCGGCCGACTCGCTGCGCGGCGCGCTCCAGCACCTGCAGGCCGCGGGGTTCCTGCACGAGGCCGGCCTCTTCCCGGACCTCGAGTACCGCTTCCGGAACGCGCTCACGCGCGACGTCGCCTACGCCAGCCTGCTGAGGGAGCCGCGCCGCACCCTCCACGCGCGCATCGTCGAGGCGATCGAGCAGCTCTACCGCGACCGGCTCACGAGCTACGTGGACCAGCTCGCCCACCACGCCTCGCGCGGCGAGGTATGGGCCACGGCGGCGATCTACAACCGGCAGGCCGGCGCCCGCGCGGTGACGCGCGCGGCCAACGTGGATGCGGTGCGGGCCTTCGAGGCCGCGCTCGCCGCGCTCCGCCACCTGCCGCCGGGCCCCGAGACCATGGAGCAGGCGATCGACCTCCGGCTCGACCTGCGCCCGCCGCTCCTCCAGCTCGGCCGCCTCGACGAGGTCCTCGCGGTCTCCCGGGAGGCCGAGGAGATGGCGCAGAAGATCGGCGACGAGCAGCGGCTCGCGCGGATCTACGCCTACCTCATCAACTACCACTACCTGAAGGGCGAGACGCGGCTCGCGATCGAGTACGGCGCGCGGTGCGCGCGCGTCGGCGAGGCGTGCGATGACATCGCGCTCCAGGGGCTCGCGCGCCAGTACGTGGGGCAGAGCTACCACGTGCTCGGCGACTACGGGCGCGCCGAGCAGACGCTGCGCGAGAACCTCGACCTCCTCGGCGAGCGGTACCAGGGCGGCACGCCCTACGTCGCCTCGTGCGCGTGGCTCGCCCTGACGCTCGCCGACCTCGGCGAGTTCGAGGCCGCCTACGCCTGCCTCGACATGGCCCACCGCGCCGCGGAGGCCTCGCGCCACGCGTGGAGCCAGGTGATCGCCTGGACCATGGCGGGGCTGGTCTCGCTCCGGCGCGGCCATCTGGCGCGCGCGGTGCTGCCCCTCGAGCGCAGCGTCGAGACGTGCCGGCGCAAGCGCCTCACGCTCTGGCAGCCGATCCCGTCGTCGCTCCTCGGGCTCACCTTCGTCCGCCTGGGCCACATCGGCGAGGGCCTCGGGCTGCTCGAGGAGGGCGTGGCGCAGAGCCGGCGGCTCGGCGTGCGCGCGTACCTCGCGGCGTGGACGGCCAACCTCGCCGAGGGGCTCCTGGCCGACGGCCAGATCGCGCGCGCGCGCGCGACGGCGCAGGAGGCGCTCGACCTCGCGCTCGCCGCCGGCGAGCGCGGCCACGAGGCGGCGGCGCTCGAGCTGCTCGGCCGCGTCGCCGCCCGGAGCGGCGCGCCCGGCGCCGCCGAGGCGCTCCAGCACCTGGACGCCGCGCGGGCCCTCGCCGAGACGCTCGGCCTGCGGCCGCTCGCCGCCTCGATCCACCTCGAGATCGCCGACCTCCTGGGGCGCGCCGGCGACGAGCGCCGGGCCGCGGACCACCGCGCCAGGGCCGACCGGCTGGCGGGCGCGCTCGGCCTGCGCCGCTGGCGGGACCGCTCGGAGAGCGAGGTGGCGGAGCTGGGCCACCTGTTCATCGTCGCCCGCTCGAGCCCCGAGCTGTACGACTTCCTCGCGCAGGAGCTCTCCGGGGCCCAGCGGATCCGCGTCCTCCTCGACCGGCGGCAGGGCGGCCGCGCGGAGCCCGTGGACCAGGACCTCCAGACCTGGGGGCTCGCGCTGGCGCCC
>Ga0209211_10002300_pt1 | contig 33346 bp, 32 predicted proteins | sample RifGroA2_FD_183992 | JGI IMG/M metagenome (GOLD analysis project Ga0209211, IMG submission 183992) | Groundwater microbial communities from Rifle, Colorado, USA - Groundwater A2 (SPAdes) (version 2) | ecosystem: Environmental > Aquatic > Deep subsurface > Groundwater | place: Rifle, Colorado... | reverse complement strand
AGCGGATCAGAAAACGAGTGACCAAGTTGACGGGCGACAGACGATGCAGTCATGCCTTAGTTCGCAGTCGACCCCTTGTAGTCGATTATGAGACCGACGTTCCAGAAAAGAGGAATGCGTTTTTCATACTCGAAGGAGATGACGATCCTGCCGTTATCTTTGGAAATATCCAGATCGCGGCCCTTGAATTCAAGCATATCGATGTCCGCGAACTTGTCAAAAGAGGAACGAATTTCAGCAACAGTTGACTCAGGTCCGGCTTTGGCTGCTGTCGCCTTGATGTCTTTTACGAGTTTCTGATACTCGATGAAAGTTGGTGCTACTTTCATGCCCAGCACAGCCACCAAAATAAGAATAATGCTCCAAAACAACAGCCCGGACAGGGCAACGCCACGTTGGTTTTTCATCACATCCCCTTACCTGAATGAACCGATCCGGCTCAAGTCGCTGAAATTCAACCAGATAAAAAATGCTTTGCCCACAATGTTTGCTTCGGGTACAAAACCCCATGCGCGACTGTCACGGCTGTTGTCGCGATTGTCACCCATCATGAAGTAATGACCGGCCGGCACAGTGCATGTAACACCAGCAGCATTGTAAGTGCAATTTTCGCGGTACGGAAAGCGGGCAGCATCCGGGATAAAAGCGGGAGCCCCGGCATCGTTCAGCGCCCGATGGTCGACTTCACCCAGTTTTTCCTGGAATTGCTCGGAATAATAAAGTCGCTCCGGGTGGAGGTAATCATCAATCTTTTGCGTGGCGACCGGCTGGCCATTGATGGTCAGTCGCTTGTTCTGGTAGGAAATGGTGTCACCAGGCACCCCCACGACGCGCTTGATGTAATCGAGCGAGGGATCTTCCGGGTAGCGGAAAACCATGACATCACCCCTTTGCGGCGAGTTGATGTCGATGATCTTCTTGTTGATCACCGGCAGACGGATACCGTAGGTGAATTTGTTCACCAGGATGAAATCGCCAACCAGCAAAGTTGGAATCATTGAACCGGAGGGAATCTTGAACGGCTCGAAAAGAAAGGAACGAAGCACGAAGACGATCAGGATAACCGGGAAGAAGCCGGCACCCCATTCGACCCAAAGCGGCTCCTTGGCATCCTTCGCGCGCAACTTTCTGAACTTCAGGACATCTATTGCGTACAGGACACCGGTAACGACCAGCAGAACAAATAAAATCAGGGCAAAGTTCATCACTATTCTCAGTTATCGACACGCAGAACAGCCAGAAAGGCTTCCTGCGGGATTTCGACACTACCGACCTGCTTCATGCGCTTCTTACCGGCCTTCTGCTTTTCCAGCAGTTTCTTTTTGCGGGAGATGTCGCCACCGTAACACTTGGCCAGAACGTCCTTGCGCATGGCCTTGACGTTCTCGCGAGCGATGATGTGCGAGCCGATAGCGGCCTGGATCGCCACGTCGTACATCTGGCGCGGGATGAGTTCACGCATTTTCGAAGCCAGTTCACGACCACGATATTGCGAGTTGGAGCGATGTACGATCAACGACAAGGCATCGACCTTCTCGCTGTTGATCAGGATGTCGAGTTTGACGACATCGGCGGCGCGATATTCCTTGAAATCGTAATCAAGCGAAGCATAGCCCTTTGAACATGACTTCAACTTGTCGAAGAAATCCATGACGACCTCGGCCATCGGCATTTCATAAACCAACTTCACTTGGCGGCCGTGGTAGTGCATATCGACCTGATTGCCTCGCTTCTGGTTGCACAGCGTAATGACGTTCCCAAGATAGTCCTGCGGCACGAAAATAGTCGCCGTTATGATCGGCTCGCGGACTTCCTCGACTTTGCTGACATCGGGCAGCTTGGCTGGATTTTCAACCTGGATGACGCTGCCGTCGCGCTGGACAACCTCATAGACAACAGTCGGTGCAGTGGTGATCAGATCCTGATCGAATTCACGTTCCAGGCGTTCCTGAACGATTTCCATGTGCAGCAACCCAAGGAAGCCGCAACGAAAGCCAAAGCCGAGCGCTTGGGAAACTTCTGGTTCGTATTGCAGTGAGGCATCATTGAGTTTCAATTTTTCCAGCGATTCGCGCAGCGAGTCGTACTGGTTGGACTCGACCGGATACAGGCCTGCGAATACCTGCGGCTTGATTTCCTTGAAGCCAGGCAATGCCGTACAGGCCTTGCGGTCGGTATGGGTGATGGTGTCTCCGACCTTGGCGGCAGTTAGCTCCTTGATGCCGGCGATCACGAAGCCGACTTCGCCGGCGCGCAACGCATCGCGTGGCAGCGATTTCGGGGTGAATACTCCGACTTGCTCGCATAGCTGGTTGGAGCCGGTAGCCATGAAATGCAACTTGTCCTTGGAACGAATCTGGCCATCAACGACGCGGACCAACATGACGACACCGACGTAGTTGTCGAACCAGGAATCAATGATCAGTGCCTTCAAGGGCGCCGCCAGGTCACCCTTGGGCGGCGGCACCTTGGCAATCACGGCTTCCAGAATATCGGCGACGCCCAGGCCTGTCTTGGCCGAAGCGAGCACCGCCTCGGAAGCGTCGATGCCAATCACGTCTTCGATTTCCTGGCGAGCATTGTCAGGATCGGCCGATGGCAGATCGATTTTGTTGAGCACCGGCACGACTTCGACATCGAGTTCGAGAGCCGTGTAGCAGTTGGCGACGGTCTGCGCTTCGACGCCCTGCGAGGCGTCGACGACCAGCAACGCGCCCTCGCATGCCGACAGGGAGCGCGAGACTTCGTAGGAAAAGTCGACGTGTCCCGGTGTGTCGATCAGGTTCAGGTTGTAAACCTTGCCGTCACGTGCCTTGTAGCTCAGGGCTGCTGTCTGCGCCTTGATGGTGATACCGCGCTCGCGCTCGATGTCCATCGAATCGAGAACCTGGGCCTCCATCTCGCGATCAGAAAGGCCACCACAAAGGTGAATGATGCGATCGGCCAAGGTCGATTTGCCGTGGTCGATATGCGCGATGATCGAGAAGTTTCTAATATGATCCATTGATGCCAGTAAAAAAGGGCGCTGTCCGGCGCCCTTCCCTTTTCAGAAGACCCCCGATTTTAGCGGATTCCAGCCAAATATTCACGGGTTTTGGCCTCGTCGAGAAAGTAATGGCATAGCTCGGTTTCGCCATGCAGCAGTACCGGCACCAATTCGTCGTAGCGGATCTCAAGGGCTGGATCGGCGTCGACGTCAAGGACCGTGACGACAGCGCCAAACTCCTCGGCCAATGGCGCCAATGCCGCCTCCATGTCGTGACATAGGTGGCAATAGTGACGGCTCATCAAGGTCAGCTCAATTGCCATTGAGGCCCTTGATGGTGATGAAGGTCTGCATGTCACCGCGCCTGATCAGCAACGTGATGTTGCTGCCTTTATCGAATCGGGAAAGGAGCTTGTTGAATTGCTCTGCTGTCCTGACTTCGGTCGTCGCCCCCTTGCTGATGAGCGCGATGATGATGTCGCCCGGACGCAGGTCAGCGCGCGCATTTGTGCCACGCACATCTTCAACCAACAAACCGGAAGTCATTTTCAGTTCGCGTTTCTGGTCAGTCGTCAATTCGCTGACCACCAGGCCGAGGCGATTGGCCGCCCGCTCGACCGACCGGTCACCGCGTTGTGGCTTGGCGCTGGCTAATTTGTCGTCAGGGACTTCGCCGATGACCACCCCGATTTCGCGACTTTCCCCCTTGCGCCAGAGTTGTACGACAGCGCGCGTTCCCGGTCGGGTGCTACCCACCATGCGCGGCAGATCGGCTGAATTGTTGATGGGTTTTCCGTCGAATCTAAGGATCACGTCACCAGCCTCGATCCCAGCCTTGTCAGCCGGGCCACCCTTTTCGACCGAGTTGACCACGGCCCCCATCGCCTTTCCCAATCCCAGCGACTCGGCAAGCTCCTTGCTGACCTCCTGAATGACCACGCCAAGGCGACCGCGACTGACCTTGCCTGACGCCCGTAGCTGCCCCTGGATTTCCATTGCCACATCAATGGGAATGGCAAAGGAAACCCCCATGTAGCCGCCGCTACGGCTGTATATTTGCGAATTGATGCCGACCACCTCACCGCGCATGTTGAAAAGCGGCCCACCCGAATTACCGGGGTTGATCGCGACATCGGTCTGAATGAAGGGTACGTAGTTTTCCTGCGGCAGGGAGCGGCCCTTGGCGGATACGATGCCGGCCGTGACGGAATTGTCGAAGCCAAACGGGGAGCCGATCGCCACCACCCACTCGCCGACCCTGAGCTGAGCCGGATCGCCAAGCTTGGCGACGGGAAGGCCGGTAGCGTCGATCTTGAGCAGCGCGACATCCGTTCGCTTGTCGGCACCAACGGTCTTCGCCTTGAATTCCCGTTTGTCGGTCAGGCGAACGGTGACTTCATCAGCGCCATCGACGACATGGGCGTTGGTCAGGATGTAGCCGTCGCCACTGACGATAAAGCCGGAACCCAGCGACTTGTTTTCAAAATCTCGCGGCACGGGACCGCCCGGATGGCGGGGAACAAAGCGCTTGAAAAACTCGAAAGCCGGATCGTTTTCATCGAATGGAAACGGCATCATCTGGGCTTGGTCGCGTACCACGTGAGTCGTACTGATATTGACCACGGCCGGACCCTGTTTCTCGGCGAGCTCTGAAAAATCGGGCAAACCGCGGGCCTGGGCGGTGACCAGTGAACTGAAAAAACAAAAGGAAAACAGGACGATCAGACGTTGCATGGACGACATAACCTCCGGAGAATCGATCAGGAACGGGAGATGATACGAGGGCGTTCAGCCGAATTCCCGGTATTGCGGCGCGAACGGGCAATAACGTAAAGGAATGCGACACTGAGTCCGACTCCTGCGCCAATTATGGCGCTGACATCGCCGCCAAATGACGCACCAAGTGCCGCGCCGGCAATTGCTACGGTCAACGGCAAAATATAGGCAAAATTGGCAGTGCGGCTCACGCTGCCGGCGGCAATGGCGATCGTCACCCGATCTCCGATCTCGGCAGCAAGCGTGTTTTCAACCCTGTGGGTTTTGGGACCGCTGCAGAACATCTGGGTAAGCTGCTGGCCGCCGCACCCACCTTCTTCGTGGCAACGTCCGCAACCGCCCTGCTCAACTTCGACGTTGGCGAACCGCCCGTCCAGGCTGCGGACAATCGCCTTGATCGTCGTTTGTTCAGTACCCATGCCTACCAACGCTTGTCTGATGCCGTGTCAAGCAAGGGTCGCAACTTGGCCGCCACTGCCTCGCGGGCGCGAAAAATACGGGAACGCACCGTACCTATTGGGCAATCCATGATGCCGGCTATTTCCTCGTAGGACATTCCATCGATTTCACGTAGCACGATGGCAGTGCGCAACTCTTCCGGAAGAGCATCCATGGCAGCGTTGATCGTTTGCCCGATCTGTTTGGTCAGGAACAGGCTTTCCGGGGTATTGATGTCACGCAACTGTGAGGCATCATCGAAAGTTTCCGCCTCGTCGTTATCATATTCGGTCGTGGTCGGCGCCCGCCGCCCCTGAGAAACAAGGTAGTTCTTGGCGGTGTTGATGCCGATACGGTACAGCCAGGTATAGAAGGCACTGTCGCCTCTGAACGAAGGCAATGCGCGATATGCCTTGATGAAAGCTTCCTGCGAGACATCTTCAACCTCGGCCGGATCGCGAATAAAGCGCGACAACAAACGACCCAGCTTGCGCTGGTATTTGCTCACCAATTGGTCGAAGGCGTGTTTGTCGCCGCCTTGCGCCCGTTCGACCAGCACCTGATCGATTTCGCGCTCACTCATGGCTCTCGTTTTCCCTGGGGTTTGGTTGTTGCTTTCTTTATGGCTGAAGTATAGCGCAGCCATTTTCAAGGCACCGATAGGTAATTAACCCTAATTGTGACCGTCTGTAACCGGATGAATCGTTTGCTGCATGCTATATTTGCCGCAAAATTACTCTTATAGAGAACAGCGTGCAGAAATTTGACGTACTTATCATCGGCAGCGGATTGGCCGGCCAGTCGGCCGCCTTGCGGCTCGCATCTTCTGATTGCAGTGTCGCACTGGTCAGCAAACGTAGTCTCGAAGACTCCGCGTCCGGCTGGGCTCAGGGTGGCATCGCTGCCGTCCTCGACAGCCGTGATTCGATCGAGGCACATATCCAGGACACTTTGATTGCAGGCGCCTGGCTGAATGATGAAAAAGCGACACGTTTCGTTGTCGAAAATGGCCGCCATGCCATTGAATGGCTCATCGAACAGGGCGTTCCCTTTACCAAGGATGATCAGGGCTATCACCTGACACGAGAAGGTGGGCATAGCGCCCGTCGCGTCATTCACGTCGCCGACGCGACCGGCCATGCCGTTCAGGATACGCTGACCAAAAAGGTTCGCGCCAACCCCAATATCACGATTCTGGAAGACCATATCGCCATTGACCTGATTACCGGGGACAAACTTGGAACCGACGAGAAACGCTGCTTTGGCGCCTATGTCCTGAATAATCGCGACGGCGAGGTCATCACCATCGGGGCAGCCAATACCCTGCTGGCAACGGGGGGAGCGGGAAAGGTCTATCTCTACACGACCAACCCCGACACCTCGACCGGTGACGGCATTGCCATGGCCTACCGGGCCGGCTGTCGTGTCGCCAACATGGAATTCATCCAGTTCCACCCGACTTGCCTCTACCACCCGCAAGCCAAATCCTTTCTGATTTCTGAGGCGGTGCGCGGCGAAGGCGGCCTGCTCCGTCTGCCGGATGGCGCCCGTTTCATGCCCGAACACGACGACCGCGCCGAACTGGCACCGCGCGACATCGTGGCGCGCGCCATCGACTTCGAAATGAAGAAGCGCGGCCTGGATTGTGTTTTCCTCGATATTTCCCACAAGGGCGAGGATTTCATCCGCAATCACTTCCCGAATATCCATGCACGTTGCCTGGAATTGGGTATCGACATCGCGCAGGAACCTATCCCCGTTGTTCCGGCTGCGCATTACACCTGTGGCGGCATTGTCAGTGATTTACACGGCCGCACTGATGTGGCCGGTCTATACGTCGCCGGAGAGGCTTCCTGCACCGGACTGCATGGCGCAAATCGGCTGGCCTCGAACTCCCTGCTTGAATGCCTGGTATTTGCGGAAGCTGCGGTCAAGGATATCCTGGCAAGCAAAGCCTCGACGTTCCCGACCTTGCCGCTGTGGGATGAAAGCCGGGTGACCGATGCCGACGAAGAGGTGGTCATTTCCCACAACTGGGACGAGCTCCGCCGCTTCATGTGGGACTATGTCGGCATAGTCCGCACGACCAAACGCCTGAAGCGAGCCAAACACCGCATCGGCTTGTTACGCCGCGAAATCGAAGAGTTCTATGCCAATTTCCGGGTCAGCCATGACCTGATTGAATTGCGTAACCTCGTTGCCACTGCCGACTTGATCGTTCGCTGCGCCATGCAGCGCAGGGAAAGCCGGGGGCTGCATTTTTCCAGGGATTTCCCAGAGATGGCCAAGCAAGCGAAAAATACGGTGCTCAAACGTCGTCGCTCGCCCCGCTGAACTTTGCCTGCCAGCGCATAAACATCCGCAAGCGTCGCAAATTTTCGCTATTTTTCCGGTCGACCGTAGCAATGATCGTTGCCGGGCCATCATCCGCCGTTACCAGGCGGATGACAGTCAACCAGGGATGAATGGTCACCCCAGGCTTGAGCGTTGCCTGCACAAAATCGGTTTCACCGGTTTTGGCAACGAAAATTTCTCCGTTGCGTTCGAGCCTGATTGAACTGATCAAGGGCGTCAGAACCCGCCAGGCCTGAATTGCCAGCAACGCGACAAGGAATACCAGCCCGGCCCGTACTGAAGGAGCGCCGTCAAAGAAGAGTATCGCTACGCAGGCCAGCATGACTACCGCCAGAAGCATGGCATCCAGAAAGCGCGAACGGTGCAGTCCGATGATTATCGGAAACTGCACCGTTCGTTTTCCTGCGGATACCGCTTAAATACGCTTGAAAACCAGCGACCCGTTGGTCCCGCCAAAGCCGAAGTTGTTCTTCAGACCGTACTCAATACTCATTGGCCGCGCCACATTGGCACAGTAATCGAGATCGCACTCCGGATCCTGATTGAAGATATTGATCGTCGGCGGTGAAATCTGGTTGTGAATGGCCAGTACCGTAAACAACGACTCGATACCGCCGGCACCACCCAGCAGATGGCCGGTCATCGACTTGGTCGAATTGACCACCAGTTTGTAGGCGTGCTCACCGAAAGCTGCCTTGACCGCATCCGATTCGTTCTTGTCGCCGAGCGGCGTCGACGTGCCATGAGCGTTCAGGTACTGGACGTCAGAGGGTTGAATACCAGCGTTCTTCAGGGCATTGACCATGGAACGGCGCGGGCCATCCATGTTTGGTGCGGTGATGTGATAGGCGTCGGCACTCATCCCGTAACCGACCAGTTCGGCGTAAATTCTGGCGCCACGGGCCTTGGCATGCTCGTATTCTTCCAGCACCATGACGCCAGCCCCCTCGCCCAACACAAAACCGTCGCGATCCTTGTCCCACGGCCGACTGGCCGTGGCCGGATCGTCGTTGCGTGTCGACAGCGCCCGAGCAGCACAGAAACCGCCCATGCCCAGCGGCGATACGGTGGATTCGGCACCGCCGGCGACCATGACATCGGCGTCGCCGTATTCGATGATGCGCGCAGCATCACCAATGGAATGCGTTCCAGTCGTGCAGGCAGAAACCAAGGCGATATTCGGACCCTTGAAGCCAAACTGGATCGACAGGTTGCCGGAAATCATGTTGATGATCGAACCGGGAACGAAGAACGGCGACACTTTACGAACGCCACCGACGTTATATTCATCCTTGGTCGCTTCGATCAGCGGCAGGCCGCCAATGCCGGAGCCGATGGCGACGCCAACACGTTCCAGGTCGACGACGTTTTCTTTATCCAGGCCAGCATCACGTACAGCCTGAATGCCAGCAGCCAGGCCGAAATGAATGAAATCATCCATGCGGCGCGCATCTTTGGCGGAAATATATTGAGTAATGTCAAAGTTCTTGACCTCGCCGGCGAACTGAACCGGGAAGGTCGTGGTGTCGAACTTGGTGACAGCGGCAATACCGGATTTGCCGGCAAGAATATTCTGCCAGGCTTCTTCGACGGTGTTTCCGACCGGGCTAACGATGCCCAGACCGGTGATTACGACTCTGCGACGTGCCAAGGTGCACTCCGAAAGCAAAAGTAGCAAGGCCGGCCATGGGGGCCGGCCTTGCCTGGGTCAACCAGAATTGGATTATTTCTTGTTGGCGAGGATGAAATCGACAGCCTGCTGGACCGTGGTGATCTTTTCAGCCTGGTCATCGGGGATTTCGGTCTCGAATTCCTCTTCCAGTGCCATGACCAGTTCAACGGTGTCCAGGGAATCCGCGCCCAGATCGTCCACAAAGGAGGACTCGTTCTTGATGTCCGCTTCGTTCACGCCCAGTTGTTCGGCGACGATCTTCTTGACGCGCTCTACGATGTTATCCATTAGAAAAACTCCTTCCCCTCAGGGGTACGAAAAAAAACGTTGTGATTCTACCAAAAGCCGAGGCTTAGCGAAATCAATCCATGAACATGCCACCATTCACATGCACGGTAGTTCCCGTGACATATGAGGCGGCAGGCGAAACCAGGAAGCCGACGGCACCGGCCACATCTTCCGGGGTACCGGCGCGGGCCAGCGGAATGCTCGCCAGCATGGCGACCTTCTGCTCTTCGGTCAAGGCGTGCGTCATGTCGGTGGCGATAAAGCCCGGCGCGACACAGTTGACCGTAATGTTACGACTGCCAAGCTCGCGGGCCAGTGAGCGACTCAGGCCAGCCACACCGGCCTTGGCAGCACAGTAATTGGCCTGCCCGGCATTGCCCGAATAACCGACAACCGAGGAAATATTGACGATGCGACCAAAACGCGCCTTCATCATGCCGCGCATGACGCCACGCGACAGCCGGAAAACCGCCTTCAGATTGGTGTCAATAACCGCATCCCATTCGTCGTCGCCCATGCGCATGGTCAGATTGTCGCGGGTAATCCCTGCGTTATTGACCAGTATGGTGATGGCCCCAAACTCCTTGGCAATATTGGCAAGTACCGAATCGGTCTGGGCGACATCGCACACATTCAACGTAACACCCTTGCCCTTGATGCCTGATTCAGTCAAATAGGCCGAAATTTTGCCGGCGCCGTCATCGCTGGTAGCCGTACCGATCACGGTTGCCCCCAGCTTCCCCAATTCCAGAGCGATGGCACGACCAATACCGCGGGTAGCGCCGGTGACCAAGGCAATTTTGTCGTTCAGCATCAATTACTCCAGGCCCAGATTGGCTTCGATTGAAGCTGCATCAGCCAAGGCGATTCCAACCACACCATCGGCACAACGCTTGGTCAAGCCAGCCAGCACCTTGCCCGGCCCGCATTCTGCGACGGTAGCGACTCCCAGCGCAGCCATCGACTGAATTGTCTCGACCCAGCGTACTGGATTGTAGGCCTGACGAATCAGTGCATCCTTTATCTGGGCTGACTCATTTTCGATGGCGACGTCAACGTTGTTGATCACCGGGATTTGCGGGGCATTCAGGGTGAGCTCGGCCAGACGGGCAGCAAGCTTGTCAGCTGCCGGACGGATCAGCGAAGAGTGAAATGGGGCTGAAACCGGCAGGGCCTTGGCCATCTTGGCACCACGAGCCTTACAGGCTTCCATGGCTCGCTCGACCGCTGCCTTGTGGCCGGCAATGACGGTTTGGCCGTTGGCGTTGAAATTAACCGGTTCGACCACTTGGCCCTGACCAGCTTCGGCACACGCAGCAGCGATACCAGCATTGTCCAGACCAAGAATGGCGGCCATGGCGCCCGTACCGACCGGCACCGCTTCCTGCATTGCGGCCGCGCGCAGGCGAACAAGCGGAACGGCATCCTTGAATTCAATGACGCCGGCAGCAACCAGCGCGGAATATTCGCCAAGGCTGTGTCCGGCAACAACGGCGGGCTTTCTGCCTCCCCTGTCCTGCCACAAACGCCAGGTAGCGATGCCGGCGGTCAACATCACCGGCTGAGTATTGACTGTCTGCGTGAGCGTTTCGGCCGGACCGTCGGCAACCATGGCCCAAAGGTCATCGCCAAGTGCCGCCGAGGCTTCATCAAACGTTGCACGAACGACTGCCGAGTCGCCGTAGGCAGCCATCATGCCAACGCTCTGGGAGCCCTGGCCGGGAAATACGAATGCAAAAGACATGATTTCGTTCTCTGGTTCAGAATTCGAGAAGGGCCGCGCCCCAGGTAAAACCGCCGCCTACACCCTCGACCAATACTTTCTGGCCGCGCTGTATGCGCCCATCGCGCACGGCCTCATCCAGCGCTAGCGGCACAGATGCAGCAGAGGTATTGCCATGACGATCAACGGTAACAATCACCTTGTTGCGGTCAACGCCCAGTTTTTTTCCCGTCGCTTCAATGATGCGAATGTTGGCCTGGTGGGGAATGAGCCAATCGACATCGCCAGTTTGAATGCCGGCAATCTGGCAAACCTCTTCGGCAATGTCAGCCAGAACACGAACGGCAAATTTAAAGACCGACGGCCCATCCATGCGCAGGAACGGATCACCGGTCACTTGCCCGCCGCAAATCTGGCCCGGAACGTTCAAGATACCGTTCTGGCTGCCATCAGCATGCATTGCGGTAGCCAGAACACCAGGCGTGTCGGACGCCTCCAGCACGACTGCGCCAGCACCATCACCAAACAAGACGCAGGTTCCCCGATCATTCCAGTCGAGAATGCGCGAAAAGACTTCCGCCCCGATAACCAGTGCTCTTTTGTGGCTACCTGAACGGATAAATTTTTCGGCAATGCCGAGAGCGTACGTAAACCCGGCACATACCGCTTGCACATCGAAGGCTGCCGCGCCTTTATTGCCAAGATTTGCCTGAATCAGGCAGGCGGTACTTGGAAAAATGAAATCAGGTGTCGACGTGGCGACAATGATCAGGTCAAGATCGGCGGCAGACACACCGGACATTTCCAGCGCCCGTTGGGCGGCAATCAAGCCAAGCTCGCTGGATGTTGTGCCGGGAGCGGCGAGATGGCGACTGCGAATACCGGTTCTGGTAACAATCCACTCATCATTTGTGTCTATGCCACGAGCAGCAAGATCATCGTTTGTTACAGGGTTGCCAGGGAGATAACTACCCGTACCGATCAAGCGTGCGTACATTCAGACATTCTCCACAACAGCAGCCGGAGTTGGCGACATTTGCGCCAACCGACTGGAAATGCGTTCCAGAACGCGGTTTTCTGCAGCATCGTAGGCGCGAGATATCGCGTTACCAAAAGCCAACACGTCGGCAGATCCGTGGCTTTTGACCGAAACGCCCTTGAGGCCGAGCAGGATCGCGCCGTTGTAGCGACGATGATCAAAGCGCCTCTTGAAGTTATTGAGTACCGAAATAGCTATCAGGGCAGCTATTTTGGTTAGCCAGTTGCGCTTGAACTCATTGCGTAGCGACGAGGCGAGCATTTGGGCCAACCCCTCGGAAGTCTTCAGGGCAACGTTACCAACGAAGCCGTCGCAGACGATAACGTCGGCATCGCCGCGATAGATTCCGTCACCCTCAACGTTACCGATGAAGTTAAGACCGGAGGCACGTAACAACTCGGCGGCCGCCTTGACAACTTCGTTGCCCTTGATCTCTTCTTCGCCAATATTGAGGATACCAACCGTCGGTGCTTCCTTGTGTTCCATGGCTGCCACGAGCATCGCTGCCATGACGCCGAACTGCAAGAGATGCTCCGGGGTGCAATCAACGTTCGCGCCAAGGTCCAGCATGTGCGTATGGCCATTGACCGTAGGCAGCGGCCCGCAAAGCGCCGGCCGATCAATTCCCGGCAACATTTTCAGGACAAAGCGGGATATCGCCATCAGCGCACCAGTATTACCGGCGGAAACACAGGCATCAGCCGCGCCTTCCTTGATCTGGTTGATGGCTACGCGCATCGACGAATCTTTTTTATTGCGCAACGCGAGCGCCGGCGACTCGTCCATGCCGACGATCTCCGAGGCATGAACGAGCCGAATGCGGGAGTCGCTGGCATGTTCACGGAGCAATGGACGCAAAACATCTTCCTGACCAACCAGGACGAGATTAGCTGACGGATGCTCCGCAAGAAATTGAATGGCCGCCGGCACCGTCACCGACGGACCGTGGTCACCCCCCATGCAATCAATGGCAATGCGGGTTGTCATGGCAAAATAAAAGGCAGGCGGCTCGTCACGAACCGCCTGCCCTTCATTAAACGATTACTCGCCCTTGCCCTTGACGACTTTCTTGCCGCGATAGAAACCGGCCGGCGAAATGTGGTGACGCAGATGCGCTTCACCGGTGGTCGGCTCAACAGCCAACGGAGGGGCAACAAGGAAATCATGAGCGCGATGCATGCCACGCTTCGACGGGGACTTTTTGTTCTGTTGAACGGCCATTTTCTTACTCCAAAAAAATCAGTTCGGCTTACCTTTTAGCCCGGCCAATTTCGCGAACGGATTGATCCGATCGCCAGCGTTGGCCGCGCCAGGTAAACCACATTTTTCATGCCGCGGTGCCACCGGCAGACCGAGGAGGATTTCATCCTCAACCAACTCGACCACATCCAGTTCGCGTACCACCGGCAGAAAATCCCGGGTATCGTCTTCCAGTTCATCTTGCGACAACTCGGCACCCTCAGGAATCAATTCCAGAAGACTGTCGACATCAAGATCACAAGGCACGGCTTCCAGGCAACGCTGGCAGGCAAGCGGGAGGACTCCCGACACCACCAGATGCAACATGGGTTCTCCGCTATCACCCTTAAAACCCGCCAGACGGAAAGTAACCTCTCCCCCTATCTCTGCCAGCAAATCATGCAGGCGACCAAGATCCTCGACAACCAGCGTTCCCTCGAGAACACGACCATCTCTGGCAAAAGCAAAAGCGTCCGAAATCCTTTTCAATCTTGAACTGTTCCGACCTAAACATTGAATGATATTATTTTTGGCTTTCCAAGTCAAAACAAAGTGCTGCTTCAAGTAATCATCGCAACGCTTTGTTGTAACGGATTTTTCATGCCTCAGAACCTCATTCTCGCCTCCACATCGCCATTTCGCCGCGAATTGCTCAGCCGCCTCGGCCTGCCGTTCGATGTTGCCAACCCTCAAACTGATGAAAGCGCTCTCCCCGGAGAAGCCCCCGAGGAGATTGCCCTGCGGCTCTCTGAAGCGAAGGCAAGGGCTGTTGCGACAATCCACCCCGACGCGCTGATCATTGGTAGCGATCAGATTGCTACGGTCGACGGGAAAATATACGGAAAACCTGGCACGCACGAGCGCGCCGTCGAGCAGTTGCGTGCCTTGTCCGGAAAGACCGTCAATTTCTTCACGGGGCTTTGCCTGCTCAACGCCAGGACTGGCGAAACCCAGCTTCGTGGGGTGCCAATGCTGGTCACCTTCAGGCAATTAAGTGATCAAGAGATCGAAAATTACTTACACCGGGAACCGGCTTACAACTGCGCCGGATCCGCCAAGTCAGAAGGCTTGGGAATTGCGCTTCTGAGCAGCATGCGTGGCGACGATCCAAATGCGTTGGTGGGGTTGCCGCTGATTGCTCTGTGCGACATGTTGCGCAACCAGGGCATGGCAGTCCTTTGATGGCCGGTACGCTCTATCTGATCCCCGTGCCACTTGGCCCGAGTGCGCCGCAAGAGTCACTGCCGGCCAATGTGCTCGCCACCGTCCGGCCATTGACGTATTTTGTTGTCGAGCAGGCAAAAACCGCGCGTGCCTTCCTGAAGGCCGCCGGCACCGACACACCGCTGCAAGAGTTGCAACTCCAGGAACTGAACGAGCACACCAAAGCAAATGAACTCAACCGCCTGCTCGAGCCATTGCGCTCCGGCCACGATGTTGGTTTGCTTTCAGAGGCCGGCTGCCCGGCGGTTGCCGACCCCGGTGCCAATCTGGTGGCGTTGGCGCAGGCAGAGAATATTCGCGTTGTGCCGCTCATCGGCCCATCTTCGCTCTTGCTCGCTCTGATGGCTTCCGGGCTTAACGGGCAACGCTTTTCCTTTCAGGGCTACCTGCCCGCCAAGGAAGCTGAACGGACGAAAATGCTGCGCGACCTTGAGGCGGAATCGAAAAAGCGCCAGCAGACGCAGATTTTCATAGAAACACCGTACCGTAATCGTGCGATGTATGAGGCAATTCTCCAGTCCTGCCAACCAAACACTCGCCTGACCGTCGCTACGGACCTGACCTTGTCCGGTGAGTCCGTGCTGACGCGCACGATCGCTGCCTGGAGAAAACAAACGCCGCCCGAAATCGAGCGGCGTCCAACGGTTTTTTTGCTGCTGGCCTAAGTTTTAGCGAAGGCTGACGCCAGCGGCACTTTCCGAGAAACCCTTCCAGAAACCGGCGAAGGTACTGGCGCCGAGACGCTTGGCGAAACGCTCGGCGATATTGTCCTTGACCGAATAATCAAGCACCTTGTCTGCCTTGATGACATCGCGCGCCACCGATTCGACGCTACCAAAATCGTCGGCCAGGCCCAGTTGTACGCTCTGAACCCCGGTCCACATCAGGCCGGAGAACATTTCCGGAGTTTCCTTCAGGCGCTTGCCGCGGCCGGTTTTGACGACATCAATGAATTGCTGGTGAATATCATCGAGCAGCGCCTGGGCATGCGCCTTGTGCTGCGGCGCCTGCGGTGAGAACGGGTCGAGGAACCCCTTGTTTTCACCAGCGGTCAGCAGACGACGTTCGACGCCGAACTTGTCCATGGTACCTGTAAACCCGAAACCATCCATCAGCACGCCGATGGAGCCAACAATGCTGGCCTTGTTGACGTAAATGCTGTCGGCTGCCGCCGCGACGTAATATCCACCAGAGGCGCACATGTCCTCAACCACCGCATACAGGAGCTTGTCCGGATACTTGCTACGCAGGCGGCGGATTTCGTCATTGATGATGCCGGCCTGAACCGGGCTCCCTCCCGGACTGTTGATGCGCAGGATGATGCCGGCAACGTTCTTTTCTTCGAAGGCGCTGTTCAGTGCGGCGACGATGTTTTCAGCATTGCTCTCACCCTTGGCCTCTATGACGCCATTCAGCGTAACCAGGGCCGTATGGCGCTCCTGATGCTCGGCGCCGGCGCCCCAATCAACGACGGCAACCAGCACGACAAGCAAATAAATAAAGCCCAGGGCCTTGAAGGCAATTCCCCAGCGCCGACGCGTCCGTTGCTCCTCGAGCGCAGCGAACACCAATTTTTCCAGGGTTTTCCGCTCCCAGGCGGAATCGTTGTTGGGCGTTTGGGGGCTATCCATGGGTATTTTCTTGCTCTATAAAAATCTGACCGTTGATCTCGGTGACCTTCAGGGGCTTCAAACCCTTTCCCTGACAGCGGCCAGCAAGACATCTGCCCGACTCCGGGGCATAAAGCGCACCATGAATCGAGCAAATCAAGTATAGCTTGGAATCATCGAAGAATTGGCCGGGCAACCAGTCGAGCTCGGCCGGAACATGGCCGCACTCGTTCAAATAGGCGTAGGCCTGACCATGAAAACGTATGACAAAGGCCGGCGTTGGGCGCCCGTAGCGATCGACCGTAAAACGAATGCCTTGACCGCCTTCTGCCAGCTCCTCGCTGAGGCAGATCAGGCGAAGTCCTGAAGCCACCGATCAAGTTCCTCAACGCTATGCAGACAGGTCACCGGCTGGTGATCCAGGAGATGGTTGTGCGGATGGGCACCATAGGTCACCGCCAGGCTATCGACGCCCGCGTTCCTCGCCATCAGCAGGTCATGCGAGGTATCACCAATCATGACTGTCGATTCGGCGGGGATGCCAAACTCGACCATCAGCTCCAGCAGCATTTGCGGATGCGGTTTTGAATGACATTCATCGGCGCAACGCGAAGCCTGGAATAGCGGACGCAACCCCGAATGATCGAGCGCCCGCTCCAGTCCAAGCCGGCTTTTGCCGGTAGCTACTGCCAGAATGTGCCCGGCGGCCTTCAGCCGTTGCAGCATGTCAGGCACGCCGGCAAACAGTGCCAGACTATGGTCACCCGCCAAGTAGTGAAAACGATAGCGTTCAACCATTGCCTGAGTGCTTTCGGGCGGCAAGTCTGGCACGGCATGGTGCAAGGCATCGGCCAACCCAAGTCCGATGACATGGCGGGCACGGGCGTCGTCCGGGACGGGCAGATTCAGGTCGCGGCACGACGCCTGAATGGCATGAACAATCGCACCAGCCGAATCGAGCAGTGTGCCATCCCAGTCGAACACAACCAGTTCGTATTTCATCGTTTATTCAGTATTTCTTCCAGGTTGTCGGATTTGAATTCTGGGTCTTTTTTCCGGTTGACCGTAGCAATGTATCTGGCGAAGCTATCCGGCAGCGGCGCGATGCATTCAAGCGGAGTTGCCGTCAGCGGGTGGCGAAAAGCCATCCGCCAGGCATGCAACGCCATGCGCTTCAGGCCGTCTCGCTTGAGGTTCTTGTTCAACGCGAAATCACCATATTTCTCGTCGCCGAGAATGGGAAAACCGAGGTGCGCCAGATGAACACGAATCTGGTGCGTGCGCCCGGTTTTGAGCTGAGCCTCAAGCAGACTCATATCCGGCCAACGCGCCAGCAAACGGAAGATGGTATGCGAAGCCTTGCCTTCGGGATTGACCGAAACACGTCGTTCGCCTCCCTCCGTCAGGTATTTGTGAAGCGGCAACTTCACGTGCTGAGTCGTATTCATCCAGCGTCCCTTGACCAGAACCAGATAGCGCTTATCAGCACCAGCCCCGTGTTCGCGGAACATGTCGTGGAGTGCAGTCAGCGCCAGCCGCTTCTTGCCGACCAACAGAACACCCGAGGTTTCCCGATCCAATCGGTGTGCCAGTTCAAGGAACTTGGCCTGGGGCCGCTGCCGACGCAAGGCCTCGATCACACCAAAACTGACGCCACTGCCACCATGGACCGCGATGCCTTCCGGCTTATCGATGACGAGCATCGCCTCATCTTCATAGATGATCGGCAGATCGACACGCTCCTTGGCGGCTTCATCAACCTCATTCTGCGGCCGCTCGGCAATGCGTATCGGTGGAATTCGAACGTTGTCGCCGACGCAAAGACGATAGGTCGCATCAACCCGGCCGCTATTCACCCGTACTTCCCCGCTCCGCAAAATCCGGTAGATATGACTCTTCGGAACCCCCTTGCAACGTCGAATCAAAAAGTTGTCGAGGCGCTGCCCCTCTTCTTCTTCGCTGATGACTGCATGCGTGACTGAATTGTTACCTGCTCCGGTCATTTTCTAATATACTGCCTGCGTTCTACGTCTCGGTTTGCAAGAGATGCCGAACCGTCAGACCGTTTATGCCCTCGCGCTAAAAGCGCGACCGCCAGGCGGCAGGCTCGAAAGTCTCACCTGTGCCAACTGCCCAGGCCAGACCAACGTAAAACGACTGGTTAAGTTCACTCACCAAAAGTAGTGATGTTAATGGATAAGCCCACTGTAAGCACGCACGGATTGCCCGTTGCAGGAATTTTCAGGTCACGCATTTCAATAAAAAGCACGTGACCGTTTGTTGATCAGCACATTCACCATCGCCTTTGCCAACCATCTCTCATGACGCAACCCGATAACTGAAACTGTCGCTGCCTGCCCGGGCGTTTCGTTGCAGCGTGCTGCTGTGCGCTGGAGCCCGAATACAATGAAACGCATGCTATTCAATGCGACACAGGCGGAAGAACTCCGTGTCGCCATTGTCGATGGTCAGAAACTGATTGATCTCGACATTGAGTCCGCCGCCAAGGAACAACGCAAAAGCAACATCTACAAGGGTGTCATCACCCGGATCGAACCGTCTCTCGAAGCCTGCTTCGTCGATTACGGCGCCGATCGCCACGGCTTTCTGCCGTTCAAGGAAGTCTCCCGAGCCTTCTTTCAGCCGGGCACAGAAGCCGGCCGGGCCCGAATTCAGGATGCGCTGAAGGAAGGCCAGGAACTGATCGTCCAGGTCGACAAGGACGAACGCGGCAACAAGGGCGCCGCCCTCACCACCTACGTTTCCCTGGCTGGTCGTTATCTCGTCCTGATGCCGAACAACCCGCGCGGCGGTGGTGTTTCCCGTCGCGTCGATGGTGACGAGCGCGCCGAACTGCGTGATGTCATGGATCAGCTTGAAGTGCCCAACGGCATGAGCCTGATCGCCCGTACCGCCGCCATCGGCCGTCAAGCCGAAGAACTGCAGTGGGACCTGAACTATCTGTTGCAACTGTGGACCGCCATTGATGGCGCCGCCCAGCAGCAAAGCGGCGCCTTCCTGATCTATCTCGAAGGCAGTCTGGTGATCCGCGCCATCCGCGACTACTTCCAGCCGGATATTGGCGAAATCCTGATCGATACCGACGAAGTTTACGAACAGGCCCGCGCTTTCATGGGCACGGTCATGCCAGGCAACGTCAATCGCGTCAAGCGCTACCGCGACGACGTGCCGCTATTCTCGCGCTTTCAGATCGAACACCAGATCGAGACTGCCTTCGCCCGTCAGGTCAACCTGCCGTCCGGCGGCGCCATCGTCATCGACCACACCGAAGCACTGGTCGCCGTAGACGTGAACTCGGGTCGCTCGACCAAGGGTTCCGACATCGAGGAAACCGCCCTCAAGACCAACCAGGAAGCAGCCGATGAACTGGCCCGCCAGTTACGCCTGCGCGACCTTGGCGGCCTGATTGTCATCGACTTCATCGACATGGAAAGCCAGAAGAACCAGCGCGACGTCGAAAATCGTCTGCGCGACGGCCTGCGTTTCGACCGCGCCCGCGTTCAAATGGGCAAGATCAGCCGCTTTGGCCTGATGGAACTGTCCCGTCAGCGCCTCCGCCCCGCCCTCGCTGAAACCAGCTACATCCCCTGCCCGCGCTGTACCGGCACCGGCCACATTCGCTCGGCCGAATCGGCGGCATTGCACATCCTGCGCATTCTCGAAGAGGAGGCAATGAAGGAAAACACTGGCGCCGTACATGTTCAGGTTCCAGTCGATGTCGCCACCTTCCTGCTCAACGAAAAGCGCCCGGACATCCAGGCAATCGAGTTGCGTCACAGGGTCACCATCCTGCTCATTCCCAACATCCACCTCGAAACGCCGGCCCACACCATTACCCGCCTGCGCCATGACGATCTGAATCATGATGACCCGCGGGCCCCCTCATACCGTATGGTCGACATGCCTATCGAGGAAGCCATCAAGCAGGCAACCCAGCAGGAAGCCGCCAAACCACGTCAGGAAGCTGCGATCAAGGGCATTTCTCCGGACCAGCCGGCACCACTGCTTCCGGAAAAATCGGACACTCCGGCTGTGGCATCCGCTCAGCCGGAAACCGGCCTGTTCTCCAAGATATTCTCGTGGTTCCGTTCGCCGGCCAAACCGGCCGAACCCGTGGTTGCTCCAGAACCAGCCAGGAAGCCCCGCGAAGGCCGCAGCGATGGTCGGCGCGACCGCGACGGCCGTCGCGGCGGACGCAATGCCAACAAGCGCGATGAAGAACGCAGCGAACGTAATAAGGATCGCGGCAATCGCAACGAGCGCAATGTGGAAAAATCGCCATCCGAGGAGGCGGGTTCTGGCCATAACGAGCGCCAGGAGCGACGCCCACGTGGCGAGCGGAAGCCGCGCGGCGAGCGGCCGCAAGCAGAGGCCAACGAAAACAAACTAACCCAACAGATGGTATCTGCGGATCAAGCCGGATCAATCGCGCCACTGACCGGTAACGAAGCCCAGGACGCCGCAGGCGAGGAGCAAGGGAACCGCCGTCGCGGTCGTCGCGGTGGCCGTGGCCGAGGCGAGCGCCGCAACGAGGCAGAGACCGTCGCAACCACTGCTGTTGAAGTCAGCGAAGTCGCAATACCGGCTAACGCACCGGCCGAACAGGTCAGCCACGAACCGGTAGTCGTGGTGATTCCGGCCATCGAGCCTGTTGTGTCCGCCCCTGAAGCCGAAACGCCTGTCCCGACACCAGTCGCAGAGCCCGTTGCGGTCGCGATTGAAGAAGTGGCGCCGTTTACACCATCTCCGGTGGCGGAAGCGGACTTGCCTGAAATTGCTACGGTCGACGTTCAGGAAATCCCGAAAACCATAGCGCATCCAGTTCCAGTCGCTCAGGAACCAGTGGATATTGAATCCACCTTGGCCGAAAGCGGACTTGTCCTGGTTCAGACGTCAGCACCAGCGAACACCATTGCTCAAGCCGAGCCACCGGTGAAACTGGGGCGTCCGCGCAAGCAGAAGTCAGTCAGCGAAGAGACTGAAAATGAACCATTGGTGATGGTTGAAACCGGAAAATAATCGGGAAATCAGTCTCGCTATCCAGACAAAGAAGGGGCTCTTACGGGAGCCTCTTTTTTTATGCCGGATTCAGGCGTTTCCCAATTTCTTTTTTATCGCCTCGACCAGCCCCTGCGAGGCATCCTCCACCATATCAAGGACAAGATCAAAGCCATGGCCCAGACCGTAATATGGGTCGGGAACCTCGTCATCGTCGAAATTTTTTGAGTAGCTCATAAACAGCCCGATACGTTTTTGCTGATCAGGCGTTGCCATCCGCATCAGGTTGTCGAGATTGCTCTTGTCCATGGCCAAAATCAGGTCGAAATAGTCGAGATCCTGACGAGCCACCTTTCGGGCTCGCAACTGTGAAAGATTGTAGCCCCTTGCCGCTGCGGCTCGTTGTGTCCGAGAGTCCGGTGCTTCGCCCACATGGTAACCATGCGTCCCTGCAGAATCAACTTCAACTAAACTTCCCATATTATTGATTTTTATGAAATATTTAAAAACACCTTCGGCTGTCGGCGATCTGCAGATGTTGCCCATGCAGACAAGAAGCACGCGATAGCTCATTTTGTCTCTCCATCCGGGTCGTGTCGCGCCACACCGAATACCCGCTCCTTCAGTCGGAACAGGTCGTCGCGGGCTGCCGCCGCTTTTTCGAATTCCAGGTTCTTCGCGCACTCCAGCATTGATCTCTCAAGGCGCTTGATTTCCCTGGCCACTGTCTTCTCGTCCATGGCGTCGTAGACTGCCAACTGCTGGGCGGCCTTCCGTTCGGTCTGGGCCGATTCAGCATCATAAACCCCGTCAATGATGTCCTTGATCTTCTTGGACACCCCGCGCGGGGTGATGCCGTGCTCCAGATTGAAGCTGATTTGCTTTTCCCGGCGCCGCCCGGTTTCAGCAATTGCCTGCTGCATGGACTTGGTTATCGTATCAGCGTAGAGAATCGCTGTGCCATGAATATGGCGCGCGGCACGCCCGATTGTCTGAATGAGTGATCGTTCCGAACGAAGAAACCCCTCCTTGTCGGCATCGAGGATCGCCACCAGAGATACCTCTGGAATATCCAGCCCTTCGCGCAATAAATTAATACCAACAAGAACATCGAACTCACCAATGCGAAGATCACGAATGATTTCAACGCGCTCAACAGTATCGATATCCGAATGCAGGTAGCGAACCTTGATATCGTTGTCGGCCAGAAAGTCTGTGAGGTCCTCTGACATGCGCTTGGTCAGCGTGGTGACCAGCACCCGTTCGCCAACAGCCACGCGCATACCAATTTCCGCCAGCAAATCATCGACCTGAGTCGAGGCTGGCCGAACGATGACTTGAGGATCGATCAAGCCTGTGGGGCGAACCACCTGTTCCACCACCTGACCGGCATGCTGTTGCTCATAGTCTGCAGGAGTGGCCGAGACGAAGATGGTTTGGCGCATATGCGCCTCGAATTCGGCGAATTGCAATGGCCGGTTATCCAGAGTAGATGGCAGGCGAAAGCCGTAATCCACAAGGTTCTCCTTGCGCGACCGATCACCCTTGTACATGCCGCCAACCTGTCCAATACCTACATGCGACTCATCGATGAACATCAGGGCATCTGCCGGCAGATAGTCGATCAATGTTGGTGGCGATTCGCCGGCCTTGCGCCCGGAAAAATGTCTTGAGTAATTCTCAATGCCCTTGCAGAAGCCAATCTGGTCGAGCATTTCAAGGTCAAATCGGGTACGTTGCTCGATACGCTGCGCTTCGACCAGCTTGTTGTTCCGGACAAAAAAATCAATCCGTTCGCGCAACTCGTCCTTTATCGCTTCTATGGCGCGCAGCACGGTACCACGCGGCGTGACGTAATGTGATGCCGGAAACACAGTAAAACGAAGCGCCTTGTGCAGCAGGTGCCCCGTTAACGGATCGAAAAACTGTAGTGCCTCAATCTCATCATCGAACAGGGAAACACGAATGGCGTGCTCGGCATGCTCAGCCGGAAAAATGTCGATGATGTCTCCCCGAACGCGGAAGGTGCCGCGATGAAAATCCATCTCATTGCGTTCGTACTGCATGTCGGTCAGGCGTTTGACGATGGCTCGCTGATCCAGCCTATCTCCGACGCGCATGGTCAGGATCATGTTGTGATACTCGTCGCGATCACCGATACCGTAGATGCAGGAAACCGTGGCGACAATGACTACATCTCGCCTCTCGATCAGGCTTTTCGTCGCCGACAGGCGCATTTGCTCGATGTGTTCGTTGATTGAACTGTCCTTCTCGATGAACAGGTCGCGCGACGGAACATAGGCCTCCGGCTGGTAGTAGTCGTAGTAGGAAACGAAGTACTCCACTGCATTTTCCGGAAAAAACTCCTTGAATTCCGAATACAACTGCGCCGCCAGCGTCTTGTTCGGGGCCAGCACCAAGGCCGGACGACCGGTACGGGCAATGACGTTGGCCATCGTATAAGTCTTCCCGGAGCCGGTGACGCCAAGCAAAGTCTGGAAAGACAGACCATCCTCCAGTCCCTCGACAAGTTGCCTGATCGCCTCAGGCTGATCGCCCGCTGGAGGAAAAGGTTGATGCAATCGAAAAGGGCTACCATCAAAGCAGGCAACCGGAGTGATGTTGTTGGTTTCGCTCATGCTAGAATTCTTCGGTTTTTTCGTCGCGCAGCAAATCGGCTGCGCGGACATTGTTTGTATTATTTCACGGAGTTCCTATGTCCTCTTCGATCTTCGCAGCGGTGGAAATGGCCCCGCGCGATCCTATCCTCGGCCTGAACGAAGCTTTCAACGCCGATGCGCGCACCACCAAGGTTAACCTCGGCGTTGGTGTGTATTTCGACGACAACGGAAAGATTCCTTTGCTGGCAGCCGTCAAAGCTGCAGAAGACGCTCGCGTGAAAGCCGCCTTGCCACGCGGCTACCAGCCGATCGAAGGCTCCCCAGCCTACAACCAGGCAGTTCAAAATCTGCTGCTGGGCAAGGATTCTGCCCTGATTGCCAATGGTCAGGTTATCACCGCTCAGGCTCTGGGTGGCACAGGAGCACTGAAAATTGGTGCCGACTACTTGAAGCGCCTGAACCCCGATGCCAAGGTCTATATCAGTGACCCGTCCTGGGAAAATCACCGCGCCCTGTTTGAATCGGCAGGTTTCGTGGTTGAAAGCTACCCTTACTATGATGCCGCTACGCGCGGTGTCAATTTTGCCGGCATGAAAGCCTGCCTGAATGGCCTGGCTGCCGGTTCGATCATCCTGCTGCACGCCTGCTGCCACAACCCGACTGGCGCCGACCTGTCGGATGCCCAGTGGGCCGAAATCGTCGCCATCTGCCAGGATCGCGGCCTTGTTCCTTTCCTCGACATGGCCTACCAGGGTTTTGCCGACGGCATCGATGCCGACGCCGTGGCAGTTCGTGCCTTCTCAGCTTCCGGTCTGCAATTCTTCGCTTCCAGTTCGTTCTCCAAGAACTTCTCGTTGTATGGCGAGCGCGTCGGTGCGCTGTCCATCGTTACCGCCGGCAAGGAAGAATCAGCCCGCGTCATGTCGCAAGTCAAACGCGTCATCCGCACCAACTACTCCAACCCGCCGACCCATGGTGGCGCATTGGTAGCTGGCGTACTCGCCTCGGCAGAGCTGCGCCAGATGTGGGAAACCGAACTGGCTGGGATGCGTGACCGCATCCGTGCCATGCGTACCGGCCTGGTCGATGCCATCAAGGCCCAAGGTGTCGCTCAGGACTTCTCCTTCGTTGCACAGCAGCGAGGCATGTTCTCCTACACCGGGCTGACCGTTGCCCAAGTTGATCGTATGCGTGACGAGTTTGGCATCTACGCCGTGTCAACCGGCCGAATCTGTCTGGCTGCGCTGAACACCAAGAACCTGGATTACGTAGCCAAAGCAATTGCCGCCGTCACCAAGGGTTGATCGGCTCAGCAAGTAAAACATGAAAGGGCGGAACCTCGGTTCCGCCCTTTTTTCATTTCCGCGTCGTTGCACTTAGGTCCGGTAAGGTGCCAAAAACACGAACCGACGCATTCTGGCTGGACACCGACGTTTGCATCGTAACGGACATATTCGCCTCGACCTCCCCGTTTCGGGCTGAATTGAATTGCCCTGCCGCAGTAACCATCCCGGCATCCATTCTGATCTCTCGACCAACAACCCGCCCGGGGCTGATATTGATTGTCGAACGCAGGCGATCAAACTTGGTCAAGCCGCCCCGCACCTCGGATACGCCGCTACGGCGAACCGCCTCGCCAAGATCGACACCGTGGAAAGCACCACGGGTGATTTCCATAACCAAAACTGCTTCAAGATTACTCCACAAGCCTTCCATTTCACGCCCGCTGGAACGCAAGCGTACCGAACCGCTCATATCACCCTCGATCATTAACGAAGGGGCGAAAGCTGCACCTACCTTGCGGCTATCGAGCCGGCTATATGTGCCATCACCCGCCATCGACAAGCCGTTGCTCCAGTCGAGAAGCCAGTTGCCGCGCAGAATCCCCCCAAGGAAAGTGGTATCGATGTTCTCGATCAGTAATTTATCTTTCTGCAACAGCCCCTTGGCCTGAAGCGAGGCGAACGAAATCATGCCTCCTGCCGGCGACCACGCCCGCCCTTCGATATTCAAACCGAGACCCTGACTATTCGGTTGTGCGTTAATGAGCACACTACGGTCCACCGACTCGAAGGTTGCATTTTCGACCCTGCCATCCTGCGCCATTGTTATGTCGCCAAAAAGGTCATCGATAGCAAAGCTGTCACCGAAGGTAAGTTGCAGATGTTCGATCACCAGCTTTCGAGCGATTACCTCCTGATTGCCTGCCACACCAGTCATGAACATCGGCATGGCGACAAGGCTGTTGGCTGGCAATCTGGCGCGGGAGATTTCAATTTTTGCTATTTGATACGGTGCGTTGCCCAACAGCATAAGCGGCGAGAATATGCGCACTTCAGCAACATTGCCGTCTCCCGACTCTCCGAGATGAACTCCTGTCAGCTTCAGCGCCGGACTCGGGAATAAAGCGATGCTGACAAGATCGATTTTTACGGGGGTCTTCAGCATTCGCGCCGCCGACGCCTCAAGTGCTGGCTTGAACTGCTCGTAGGGATAAAAAACGACTGCGACGACAAGAATGGCCAGTAGCGCCGCGATCCCCAGCAACAACTTGCGCCCTGCTGACGTGCCTTGGCGGTATGGCTGGGGCTCCAACTCTCGCTTGTCACCCATTACCGCGGTCTCGGTAGCAATGATGGATGGTGACGGAAGAATAGGCTTGCCGAAGGACGAGAAATTACTCGCGGCGCTCTCACCCCGTCTTGACTCGGGGACTCCCAGCGATCTTGGCCCGAAAGTAGAAAACTGTGACATGGGAGCCGCCGATTCAGGCGTAGCCAATTCCTTCTCTGCCTTCTTCCTCTCTTCCCGCATCGACATTGCAACAGCCGATGGTGCGATATACCCGCCCTCTTCCAGTTCCCGCAACGCAGACAGAACCAGCCGAGGATTGCCGATCTTTGCGGTCAACTCCTCAACAGTCATCTTTCCGTCGACCTGCACCAAGACCATACGCAGATTGCGCTGGACTACTCGTGTGCTCTGACGAACAGCCTCGTCGCCTGTCGGCGTTTTTGCATAAACCAAATTGGAATCCATAAACCCGTATTTTCTTCTTAAAACACCACAAGACGCTTGACACGAGGGGATTCTACTCCTATAATGCACGCCTCTGTTCCTCGATAGCTCAGTCGGTAGAGCGCCGGACTGTTAATCCGTAGGTCCCTGGTTCGAGCCCAGGTCGGGGAGCCAGAGAACCAAGCACTTAGCCCAGCCAATTTGGTTGGGCTTTTTGCTTTTCCGGAGCATCTTAGCGGAATCTCGGCCTAGAAATGACTCAGGTCAAACCAACCGAACTTGCCCCCTCATGCCGCGCCATTCAATATCTTTGAACCGAAAGCCTCGCTTTCTTGGCGAATGATAATAGCATGCAGCACTTGATCTCACGGATGGAAAGCGCTGACCGTTTCTTCTACTTCGACGCTTAAATCCATGCCGAAGTTATTTCGGACTTCATCTATGGCCATTCGAACCGTAGGCGCTGCCGAGGTCGCACACTTTCCTTGCTCATGGCTTTGTGCTGACAGAACATGTCCCCCTGCTATTCGATCTGCTCGCTACGCTCGCGTATAGTTGAGCGGCGCCTGCTCGCCCCGACATCCAACGGCTCCATGCGATACGCCGGAATGGTCTGTGATGCCGTAGCCGGCGCCCGCGGAGTGAGCCGGACTGGCAACTGCTGAACAAAAGGAACATCGGTTGATATCGCACCTCTACCCACTGGCAGCATTGCTTGCCGGAGTTGCTTTCCTGCTCCTCGGCAACGGCCTTCTCGGCACCTTGCTCGCTGTGCGAGGCGGCATCGAGGGCTTCAGCTCTCACGCACTTGGCATGTTGGGTTCGATGTACTTCGTCGGTTTTTTGGCAGGCACCTATCTTGGGCCGTTGATGATTCGGCGAGTCGGGCATGTCCGGGCATTTTCCTTCTTTACCGCCACCATCGCCGCTGCCGTACTTCTTCACGAAATGCTGCCGATTCCTTGGGTATGGGGATTGTTGCGAGCGCTGACCGGCATGGCCATGGTCGGCCTGTACACAACCATCGAGAGCTGGCTGAACAGCTATGCGCCGAGCGCCCAGCGTACCCAGATATTTGCCGCGTACATGGCGGTTAATCTTGCTTCACTGGCCCTCTCGCAGCAGTTGATCTACTGGGCAACCCCGCAGGGGCACACGCTTTTCGCCATCGCCGCGCTGAGTTTTTGCATGGCGGTGCTGCCGGTTTCTGCCACCCGGCTGACCCAGCCGGCTATTCATCAGGTTGCGGCGCTTCACCTCAGACACCTTTACGACACGGCGCCGGTCGCCGTCGTCGCGGCGCTGATTTCCGGGCTTGCCCAAGGGGCTTTCTGGGGTCTTGCCGCTGTCTGGGCCGACAAGATCAGTGCCAGTACCGAAGGGATCGCCTGGTTCATGAGCATGACCATCGTCGGCGGCGCCGTCTTCCAATGGCCGATCGGTTACATGACCGACCGCCTGGAGCGTGCCCACGTGATCACCGTGGTCTCGCTGATTGCCGCGGGGCTGGCCATCCTGCTGCTTTTTGCCGGGCAACATGGCGGCAAGGTGGCAGCCATTGCGGGCTTCGTCTATGGCGGCTTCGCGTTCTCCCTTTACCCGATGGCGGTGGCGCGCATGATGGATCGACTGGACCCCAAAGATGTCGTCTCTGGCAGTGCCGGCCTGCTCCTCGTGCATGGCTGCGGCGCCATCGTCGGGCCGTTGATCGCCGGGATCGGGATGACCACCTTCGGCCCCGAAGCACTGCCCGCCTGGTTTGCGATCAGCGAGGTCGGACTGGCCATTGCGGCGTGGATACTGGGCCGAAAGATTCCCGATGATGTTGAGCACCAGACCCGCTTCGTACCGATGGTGCGCACCGCATCAACCGCCTTCGAAATGATCAACCCTGAGCCGGCGAACGGCGCCGAAAACCGTTAGCGCAGCCCGGCTGGAAGTAGCGGACCAGGTGGCCGGTATTTGACGCCCGGCGCTATGCTTTGGGATACTTTGGACGCGGGGCCTTGATTTCTCGGCTGCTCCACCTCAATCAACGACCGGACAAGGCGGTATTTTCCGGTTGCATCCAATCCGCACGGGGCTTGCAGGCCACACCGACGATGGTCGGTCCCGGATGATAACGAAGCGCGTGCCCCGACTACCGACTTTGATGTGGGCGGGAAGCGCCAGATCATGAGGAGACGAACGATGAACAGACGGTTCATGAATTTCGTCGGCAACTGCGGTCGGCGATGGGGGCTTTCAAGAATCCGGGCGGGCTTTCTCGCCGGCCTGCTTGGCGGAATCCTGAATGCTACGGTCAACGCCGAAACCCTGGCCTTTTCCTGCGGTGCCGTCGGCCAGGAGTTGCAGTTGTGCCAGGAAGGCGCTGCGGCCTGGGCAAAGCAGACGGGCCATCAGGTCAAGGTGATTTCGACGCCGAACTCGGCGACCGAGCGGCTGGCCCTCTATCAGCAGATTCTCGCTGCCCGGTCGCCGGAAATCGATGTTTTCCAGATCGACATCATCTGGCCGGGCATCCTCGCCAACCACTTCATCGATCTCGGCAAGCGCATTGACCGAAACACCATTGCCGAGCATTTTCCGGCCATCGTCGCCAACAACACGGTCAAGGGCAAACTGGTCGCCATGCCGTGGTTCACCGATGCCGGCGTGCTCTATTACCGCCGCGACCTGCTCGACAAATACCACGCCCAGCCGCCGCAAACCTGGATCGACCTGACCGCCACCGCGCAGAAGGTTCAGGATGCCGAACGCGCCGCCGGCAATCCGCGCCTGCAGGGTTTCGTCTTTCAGGCCAAAGGCTACGAGGGTCTGACCTGCAACGCGCTGGAATGGGTGGACAGCTTCGGCGGCGGCACGCTGGTCGACGCCAAAGGCAAAGCCAGCATCAACAATCCGCAGGCGGTGGCAGCGCTCCGCATGGCGGCTGGCTGGGTCGGTACGATCGCGCCGCAGGGCGTGCTCAATTACGACGAGGAGGAAAGCCGCGGCGTCTTTCAAAGCGGCAACGCGGTGTTCATGCGCAACTGGCCCTATGCCTGGGCGCTGGCCAATGCCGCCGACAGCCCGGTGCGCGGCAAGGTTGGCGTCGTTGCCCTGCCCAGGGGCGGTCCCGACGGCAAGCACAGCGGCGTACTCGGCGGCTGGAACCTGGCGGTGTCGCGCTATTCGGCCCACCCCGCACTGGCTGCTGATCTGGTCCGTTACCTGACCAGCCGGGCCGAGCAGAAGCGGCGGGCCATCGCCGGCTCGTACAACCCGACCATTCCAGCCCTCTACAAGGATGCCGACGTGCTGGCCGCCGCGCCGTTCTTCGGCCAGCTCTACCCGACCTTCGCCAACGCTGTCGCCCGTCCGTCGCGCCAGACCGGCGCCAGGTACAACCGGGTCAGTGCCGAGTTCTACAACGCCGTGCGCGTGGTGCTCGGCGGCCAGCGCCCGGCCGGGGAAGCGCTGGCCGGGCTGCAACGCCGGCTCGATCGACTGTCGCGGGGTGGACGCTGGTGACGGCCAGCCAGCTCCAAACGCCGCCCGCCCGCCATTCGCCCCTGACCCGGCAGCGCATCCGCTCAGCCTGGCTGTTCGTGACGCCCTTGTTGCTGGTCCTGGCCCTGGTGGCCGGCTGGCCGCTTGGGCGCACGCTGTGGTTCAGCCTGACCGATGCCAATTTGGCCGAATTGTCGGCCGCCCGGTTCATCGGTCTCGACAATTACCGCTATTTGTTCGACGACCCGGACTGGTGGCAGGCGGTGCGCAATACGCTGATTTTCGCCGGCGTCTCGGTTGGCCTTGAAACCGTGCTTGGCCTCACCATCGCGCTGGCGCTCAACGCCAGGTTTCCGGGCCGCGGCCTGCTGCGCGCCGCCATTCTCGTGCCGTGGGCGATCCCGACCGTGGTGTCGGCCAAAATGTGGGGCTGGATGTACAACGACGTGTTCGGCATCATCAACCACCTGCTGCTTGCCGCCGGGTGGATCGCCGAGCCGCAGGCGTGGACGGCCTCGCCCGATCTGGCGCTGGCCGCGATCATTGCGGTCGACGTCTGGAAAGCCACGCCGTTCATGGCCTTGCTGCTGCTCGCCGGGCTCCAGATGCTGCCCCGCGAATGCTATGAAAGCGCCGCCGTCGATGGCGTGCATCCGGTGAAGGTTTTTTTTCGCATCACCTTGCCGCTGCTCAAGCCGGCGCTGGCCGTCGCGCTGATCTTCCGCCTGCTCGACGCCCTGCGCGTTTTCGACCTGATCTACGTGATGACCGGCAACAGCCAGGACACCATGTCGATGTCGGTCTACGCCCGGCAGCAACTGGTCGATTTCCAGGATGTCGGCTACGGCTCGGCGGCGGCCACCCTGCTCTTCCTGCTGATCGCCTTGTTCACCGTCGTTTATCTGACCCTGGCCCGGGTCGGGCGGGAGGCATGAGCATGCGCAAAGTCCGCCGCTGGCTCGGGCGCCTCGCCTTTTTCCTGCTGCTTGCCGCCATCGTCGTCTATTCGGTGTTCCCATTTTACTGGGCGGTCGTTTCCTCGCTGAAATCGGGCTCGGCGCTGTTCTCGACCGATTTCTGGCCGTTCGACCCGGCCTGGTCGAATTACTTGGCAGTCTTTCGCGAGCAGCCTTTCGGGCAGAACATCCTCAACTCGCTGCTCGTCGCCCTGACCACGGTGCTCATTTCGCTGGCCCTCGCCCTCGGCGCCGCCTTCGCCTTGGGGCGGATCAGCTTTCGCGGCCGGACGCCGCTGCAGTTCCTCGTCCTCGGCATCTCGATGTTCCCGCAGATCGCCGTGCTCTCCGGCATGTTCGAACTGGTCCGCGGACTCGGTCTGTACGACAACCTGCTATCGCTGGTCTTTTCCTATCTGATCTTCACCCTGCCCTTCACCGTCTGGGTGCTCACCACCTTCATGCGCGAGTTGCCGCGCGAGCTGGAAGAAGCGGCCATCGTCGACGGCGCCGGGCCGTTCACCATCCTGACCCAGGTCTTTCTGCCGCTGCTGGGGCCGGCCATGGTCACCACCGGCCTGCTCGCCTTCATCGCCGCCTGGAACGAATTCCTGTTCGCCCTGACCTTCACGCTGTCCTCCGGCCAGCGCACGGTGCCGGTGGCGATTGCCCTGATTTCCGGCGCGAGCAGCCACGAACTGCCATGGGGCAACATCATGGCGGCGTCGATCATCGTCACCGTACCGCTGATCCTGCTGGTGCTGATCTTCCAGCGCCGCATCGTGTCCGGCCTGACCGCCGGGGCCGTCAAAGGTTAAACCAAGGAAAGCCATGGCCGCCATCAGCCTGCGCCAACTCGACAAACGTTTCGGCAAGACCGAAGTCATCCAGCACGTCGACCTGGAAATCGCCGACAAGGAATTCGTCGTCTTCGTCGGCCCCTCCGGCTGCGGCAAATCGACCCTGCTGCGCCTGATCGCCGGCCTCGAGGATGCGAGCGGCGGCGACATCCTGTTCGACGGTGCTGCGGTCAACGACCTGAAACCGGCCGAAAGGGGGATCGCCATGGTCTTCCAGTCCTATGCGCTGTACCCGCACATGAGCGTCTATCAGAACATGGCCTTCGGGCTCAAGCTCGGCAAACTCGGCAAAGCCGGTATCGACGAACGGGTGCGCAAGGCGGCCGGCATCCTGCAGATCGATCACCTGCTCGAACGCAAGCCGAAGGAACTTTCCGGCGGCCAGCGCCAGCGCGTCGCCATCGGCCGCGCCATCGTCCGCCAGCCGCGGGTGTTTTTGTTCGACGAACCGCTCTCCAACCTCGATGCCGCGCTGCGCGTCCAGATGCGCATCGAGATCGCCAAGCTGCATCGCGAACTCGACACGACGATGATCTACGTCACCCACGACCAGGTCGAAGCGATGACCCTGGCCAACCGCATCGTCGTCCTCAACGGCGGCCGCATCGAACAATGCGGCGCGCCGCTCGAGCTCTATCACCACCCGGCCAACCTGTTCGTCGCCGGTTTCATCGGTTCGCCGCAGATGAACTTCCTGGCGGCCACCGTCGCCGCGGTCGCCGACCGGGAAATCACCGTCGAACTGGCCGACGGCTTGCGCCTGCCGGTCGCCGTGGCCGATACGCAGAACGCCGCGATCGGGCAGTCCTTGACACTGGGCCTGCGCCCGGAACACCTGCAGGTCGACGGAAGCGGCCCGGCCAGCCTGAACGGCCGAATCATGGCCGTCGAACATCTCGGCAGTGAAAGCTATCTTTATGTCGAACAAGCCGGCGGCGCCCCGCTCGTCGTCAAGTCCCCGGGACATTCCGGCGCCGGGGTCGGGGATCACGTCTCGGTGGGCATTCCGGCCCATGCCTGCCACTTCTTT
>Ga0209211_10002299_pt1 | contig 33356 bp, 23 predicted proteins | sample RifGroA2_FD_183992 | JGI IMG/M metagenome (GOLD analysis project Ga0209211, IMG submission 183992) | Groundwater microbial communities from Rifle, Colorado, USA - Groundwater A2 (SPAdes) (version 2) | ecosystem: Environmental > Aquatic > Deep subsurface > Groundwater | place: Rifle, Colorado... | reverse complement strand
CCTGCCCCCCCACTAACTAAAACAACTGATTTCATGATCTAATCCATCCTTTAATTTTTCTGATAATTTTTAAAATTGGGACATTATAAAATAAGTAAATCAAATTAAACAAAGCATAAACCAAAACCAATAAGCCAGTAAGGCCGAAGCGCAGAGCGGCGGTGGATTTAAAATCAAGGTGATTGACGATCCGCTTGCCAAAGACGGTTGAGGAACCGAAAGCAAAAGCGGCTAGGGCGGCGTAAAAAGCGGCGTTATGCAGTAAATTTATTTCTCCCAAACCGGTTTTGCCAAAAGCCAAAAAATAAGCCGCCACAATCGCCACCGCCGCCCAAAGATAGAATGATCTTCTTAAACGCTCGCCTAAAATCAATCTGGCCAGGGCCAGGGCGAAAACCGGCTGGAGTTTTTGCAAAAGCACTACGGTAGCGAAAGTCACTTCCCCGCCCATGGCCGCGAAAAAAGCTTTAGTAATCATAATCGTACCTAAGGCGCCGCCGAAAAAGCAAACCCAGCCAATGGCCAACCAATCTTTCCTGCTTAACAGTTTTATTTTTGTCCAGCCGAGAAATAAAAACGGACTTAAAACAATAAAACCCAAAACATGCTCTAACAGAACCACTAAACCGGCTGGCAGGACATAAAATTTAGGCCTGATAAAAACCCCATCCAGACTCCACAGCAAAGCGGCGATCATTATGGCCAGGGCGCCTAGCGACCACTGTTTATCTAACTTAAATAATCTTTGCATAATATTTTTTGTCATTGCGAGCCGCCCCCGTAATCAGGGCGGCGAAACAATCTCTGGTTAAAAACGCTTCACCAATTCAAAGGTAGACTCTTTAAGCAAAATCTATTTTGTTAATCCATGTTTTTTTCTTTTTGTTGTCATTCTTTCTTAACAGAGATTGCCGCGCTTGCCTATCGGCAAGCTCGCAATGACAAACAAAACATTACAATTTCGCTTCTTTTTTCAACAATCTCGCCTTATCCGTCGCTTCCCAGGTAAAATCCTTATCCGCCCGGCCAAAATGGCCGTAAGCCGCGGTTTTTTGATAAATCGGCCTTCTTAGGTTAAGCGCGTCAATGATTCTTTTTGGCCGAAAATCAAAATGCTTATTTATCAATTCCAAAATCTTTCGCTCGGATATTTTATTGGTGCGGAAAGTATCAATGTAAATTCCCACCGGCTGGGCCACGCCGATAGCGTAAGCTACCTGCAATAAGCAGCGCTCGGCCAATCCGGAGGCCACGACATTTTTGGCCACATACCTGGCCATATAAGCGCCGCTCCGATCCACTTTAGTCAGATCCTTGCCGGAAAAAGCGCCGCCGCCATGCGGTACGGCTCCGCCATAAGTATCAACAATAATTTTCCGTCCGGTCAAGCCAGTATCGGCCGATGGGCCGCCTAAAGTAAATTTGCCCGTGGCATTAATGAAATACTTGGTCTGGCTATCCAGCAGTTTGCCCATAACTGGTTTAATCACCCTAGCTTTAATGTCAGCTCTTAACTTTTCCAGACTGACGCTTTCACTGTGATGCGCGGCGATCACCACGGTTTCGGCTCGAGTGGCTTTGCCGTCATGATATTCAATGGTCACTTGGCTCTTGCCGTCCGGCCTTAAATAAGGCAACAGGCCACTCTTCCTAACAGCCGCTAATTTCGCGGTTAATTTATGCGCTAAAACTATCGGCAGAGGCATTAATTCTTTAGTTTCATTGGTGGCATACCCGACCATTAGCCCTTGGTCACCGGCTCCCTGCTCTTTGAACTCGCCCTTGCCTTCATCAACTCCCCGGGCGATATCCGGGCTCTGTTCATGGATAGAGACCAAGATGCCGACGTCGGTTGAGCAAAAACCGTATTCTTGCTTATCATAGCCAATCCCCCGTAAAACTTCGCGCACAATTTTATCAACATTAACATAGGCCTTGGTCGTAACTTCGCCGCCCACCACCACCAGCCCGGTAGTACAAAAAGTTTCCACCGCCGAGCGGCTCATCGGGTCGACTTTCAGCATGGCATCATAAATGCCGTCGCTGATTTGATCGCAAACCTTATCAGGATGGCCCTCCGTGACTGACTCTGAGGTAATTAAGCGCACATTTTTTTCTGGCATAATTTTGTCTAGCATCGTTTAGATGTTTACCCCGTTTAAAAATCTATTTTTAACGGGGCAAAATAATTTCCGTCTTTGTCGTTCTACCCGCTCTCTCCTTGGAACCCATCTTAGCGGGAAAAAAATATTTTCTGAATATTTTCCCTGAACTTTTAAATTTAAAAGCTCAAAACGACAAAGATTAAAATTAGAAATAGTTTTATAACTATCTCATTAAACAACTAGAGAATGCTTTATTATTTAATTAATATTTGAATTGTCATTGCGAGCCGCCCTTGTACTCAAGGCGGCGAAGCAATCTCACGAACGACTTATTTTACTAAAAAATATATTTTATCTCTACTGATTGTGCCTGAGATTGCCGCGTCGCCCTGATTACAGGACTCCTCGCAATGACAGCACGGCGTTAGGTGCCAATTTCCCACGAACTTAAATACTTCTTCTGCTCGGGCGTCAATTCATCAATGCCAATCCCCATGGCGCTAAGTTTCAGCTCTGCCACCCAGTCTTCAATCTCGGCCGACACATTATATACTTTTTTGCTTAATTTTTTATAATTTTTCGCTACCTGCTCGCTGGCCAGCGCTTGCGTGGCGAAACTCATGTCCATAACCGAAGCCGGATGGCCTTCGGCCGCGGCCAAATTTACCAACCTGCCTTCGGCTAACAAATATATTGATTTGGTATTTTTGGCATTTCCCCTAATTCCTAATTCCTTATTCCTAATTCCTATTACATATTCATCCACATGGTTTCTGACATTTTTATTCACTTTCACGGCTAATTTCTTAAGTTCAGGAATATTTATTTCCACGTCAAAATGCCCGGAATTAGCCACCATAGCGCCGTCTTTCATGACTTTAAAATGTTCGCCCCTTAAAACATCCTTATCGCCGGTTAAGGTGCAAAACAAATCGCCAATCTTTGCCGCTTCATTCATCGGCATAACTTGAAAGCCGTCCATGGCCGCTTCCAGGGCTTTAATTTTATCCACTTCGGTAACAATCACTTTAGCGCCCATGCCTCGAGCGCGCGCGGCAAACCCCCGGCCGCACCAACCGTAGCCGGCCACGACCACATTTTTTCCAGCAATTAAAATATCCGTAGCGCGAATAATGCCATCAATGGTTGATTGGCCCGTGCCATAACGGTTGTCAAACATATTCTTAGTTTTAGCATCGTTGACGGCGATAATCGGCACGGCCAGCTTACCGGCCTTTTCCAGGGCTTTAAGCCGGATCACGCCGGTGGTAGTTTCTTCCATTGACCCCCAAACATTTTTAGCTTGCTGTTTATATTCGGTATGGAGAAGCGACAATAAATCAGCGCCATCGTCCATGGTGATGTTAGGTTTAAAATCCAGCGCGGCGCGCAAATGAGAATAATAAGTTTCTTTGTCCTCACCGTGAATGGCAAAGACACTAATGCCATATTCCTTAACTAAAGCCGCGGCCACCTCGTCTTGGGTGGATAAGGGATTGGAAGCGCAGAGCAGAACCTCGGCTCCGCCGGCTTTTAAGGTACGCGCCAGATTCGCGGTCTCGGCCGTAACATGCAAGCAGGCCGCCAGTTTCACGCCCTTAAGCGTTTTTTCCTTAGCGAACCTAACTTTTAATGAATTTAAAACCGGCATGTCCTTAGCCGCCCATTCAATTCTTTTTTTTCCGACTAAAGCTAACTCGATGTCTTTGATGTCGTGATTCATAGATAACAATTTTTAAATATTATAATTTATTATTGTCATTGCGAGGAGCGCCTTTAGCCCCGGGCTTGACCCGGGGGACGAAGCCCGCCCGCCTCGCAAGCGAAGCATTGCGGGCAGGCAATCTCACGCACCACTCTTTGAGTTGATAAGTCGTTCCTGAGATTGCTTCGTCATTACGCTTCGCTTCATTTCTCGCAATGACAATCTATAACCTCTCGCCATAATTCTCCCTATACCTCTTAATCAACTCTTGCCAACTAAACCTATGCGTTTGCGTGCCGTATTTTTCTACCGTGTACACGGCCGTTACCGCGGCCAATCTACCACACTTAGCTAGCGGCCAGCCCATAATCAATCCCTTAATGAACCCGGCGCGGTAGGCATCGCCGGCGCCAGTCGGATCTAAGACTGATTTGGGTTTAGCTGCCGGTATGGTTAGCTTCTTGCCTTGATTATAAATTTCTGAACCCTTGTCTCCTTTAGTAATTACTAAGGTTTCCACTATCTTCGCCAGAACCGGCCGTTTCAAACCAAGCTTCTTTAAAATCAACTCAATTTCATAATCATTGCCGATTAAAACTTTAGCCGATTTAACGGCTAAATTCAATTCTTTGGGGCTAAAACTCGTAATCTGCTGGCCCGGGTCAAAAATATAAGGAATTTTAAATCGTTTAAATATTTTAGCATATTCTACCATTCTGGCAACTAGATCGGGTGAAACGATCGCCAGAGTGCCCCCTTTAACAAAGGGACCCGCCTGCCACTGCGAGGCACGAGCGGGCAGGGTTAGGGGGATTTGTATTTTACTGCCCGGATAAAAACCCGCAATCTGATTATCCGCCCGGTCAGTCATGATATAGGCGCTGGCCGTCAGTTCTTCATTGGCAATTTTAACATTTTTAATATCCACCCGATTACCTTTTAGCCAGTCGGCGTATTTTTCAAAATCAGCTCCGACCACGCCGTAGAGCTTCGGCCGTTCCCCGAGAAGCGCCAGATTATAAGCGATATTGCCGCCCGTGCCGCCAAAACTCTCGCTTAAACGGTTTAGCGTGAATGACACATTTAAAATATGAACTTTATCCGGCAAAATATGGTCGCTGAATTTACCGGGAAAATTCATTATTCTGTCATAAACTATGGAACCGCAAACTAATATATTACTTTTCCCATTATTCATATTTTTCCGTTTTTTGCTTTCAGGCTTTGAACTTATCACAAATTGCGATAAGCTCGTTATCAGTTTCGTAATATTTGCCGTCAGCCGCTTCCAATTTCAGTTGTACCAAAATTGGGGACAACTGAAGATCAATGGACTCTCTTTGTTTAACCTTACTCCAATATTGCCTAGGAGTGGGACTATCCGTCAAGGCCTCAACCACATCAACAAACGAAAACCACCATTCTTTATGATAAATGGTTTTTCTGATTTTTTTGCCCTTAAATATGGCGAGATGATTATTTTGCATATCAGTATTTTCCATAATTCATAATTCCTTATTCTTGCTTCCTAACTCCCCCTTCCCCATCTCCTCCTCCACCGCTTTCCTCTCTAAACTGCCGGGCGGACAAATTTTCAATATTATAGTACGGCCGTAATATAAATTCATAATCAATATAATTATATGCCCAAGGGCGGTATTTTACTTTTTATCAATGCGGCGCATTTCCCTAATAATTTTTCCGCGTCTTCAATGGATTGTTTTAGCTCTCCTTCAGAGATAGATGTTAAATTTCCATATTCCAATTTATTCCTTTTTTGCCTCATTTTCTGCATTCTTTGAAACTCACTGTCTAGTCCCGATCCCGCTAACTCTTTGGCGGCCTCGATAACTGCTTTATGTCTTGCTTCCGAGCTGGCTTTTACCCTATAGCCATGAAAAAGTAAAATTGATTCGCATCCTATTCTTATCGCATCATACACGCTGGTATAAACGGGCTCATTTTCCCCTGAATAAACAGCCGCGTTTTTCGCGAAATTTAAATATGAATAAGCCTTATTCGTCTTATTCTGAACTGCCGTTATCAAAACCTCGATTTTTTCTACTTTATTTTTACTAAGCAGGGATTGTAAATTCATTTAAATTTCCCTTTAAAATAATTTTTGGTTCGGAAAAAATATTAATAAAAAAACTGTCTTTCTGCCTGATTTTTTCTAAGATCTCGTCTTTGGTAAAAACATGATAATTGATTTCTCGACTCAACTTTTCTTCCGCCGCGCTTACCGCCTTGATTAATTTATCTTGATCAGCGCTCCCGATTAACATTAAATCTATGTCGCTATGGCTATTTTCTTTCCCCTTAGCCATGGAACCAAAAATAAAAGCCGCGCCTATGCCGACCAAAGAATCAGCAATGGCCTTTATTTGTCCTTCCAGCCCGATAGTTTTGGAAATAATTTTTTTTAATTCTTCGTAAAGCGGATGGTTTTTATTCAACTTAAAAAGACGCAAGTTGCCTTTACGCTCATCTTGCAATATGTCATCCTCTACCAGAGCATCTAAATATCTTTGATAATGAGCCGGCTCTTTATTTAGAATTTTCGCGATCTCTCTTAGATAATAGACGCCATCAGGATTCTTAAAAAATAAATTTAGAATTTCTCCCTTGCCATTTTTTATAAAATCCAACATAAATAAATTATAGCGCTTTTATCAAGAATTGTAAACAATTTGTTTACAATCGTAACATCTAAAATTAGCAAATTATAATAAATATATCAACTTATCATTGCGAGCCGCCCATGTAATCATGACGGCGCGGCAATCTCATTAATTTGTCATTGGAAATTTGTCATTTGTCATTCTTTCCATCTCCTCCTCCACGGCTTTCCTTTCTAAACTGCCGGGCGGAAGCTATCGGCCAATTTTCACCCTCCCCCTTGACAAACATTTTTAGCTTGATATACTAATATAATAGTTTTACAGTACGCCCTGATCGGCCTTCGGGTCAATCGGGGCGGTTTTTATTTACAAAAAATTTCTTTATGTTTTTCCAAATATCTGAACTGATTGGCCGCTAATTTTAATTCCCAGGATAAAACTTTTTTTGAGGAATAAACGGTTACCGTCCTGCCAACTGATCGCAACCGTTTTACCGCGTAATCAAAATCGCTGTCGCCGGAAAATAAAATATATTCGTCAAGATTGCCGCGGTCAAAAATCATATCGGCCGTTATCTCAACATCAAAATTGCACTTGTAGATTTTTTTATAATGATGGAGCAAATTAAGCGGATGTTCGCTACCGATTCTAATCTCTTTCAGCGGTTTGGTTATAACATTCACATGCAGCTGATCTAAATATTTTAAATAATTCTTTATTTTATCATCGCCATCCTTTATCCCCTGATAATAATTAAAACCGATTACCTCATACTTTTCTTGAAAATATTCTTTAATTTTACGCCAATCCAATGTCCAGCCCATCTTCTTTTAGGCATAAAAAACATTGGCGTCATCTATATAAATTTTAATTTTTGTTTTCCCCTCCATATTTAATTCCTCCGCCTTATTCCTGATTCCTAATTCCTAATTCCTAATTCCATCTTCCTTATTTCTTCCTCCACCGCCTTCCTCTCTAAACTGCCGGGCGGGTAGTTAGCGGCCAATTGCTTTGTTTTACCCTTTAAAGCCTATTTCCAATTTTTCTTTATCATCATTTTTATTTTTGGTTAATCCATCCAATATCTTAAAAATTCTGCCGATCTGTTTCTTCGTTTTTTCCATCTCTTCTGCCAAATCTTTATAAGAATAAATCAAATTCCTTATCTTAACGAACGCCCGCATAATTATAATATTCATTTCAATCGCTCTCTCGCTTTTTAGGACGGAAGATAACATGGCCACGCCCTGCTCGGTAAAAACATAAGGTAAAAATTTAACATGAAGACCTCTCATGCTCTTCTTGTTTAAGATCACAAATTGTGATCTTAAAGATTTATTCTTATCTTCGCCATTTTTTTCATTTAAGGTCGCGAATTGCGACCTTAAAGGTATCACATTTTGTGATACCAATGATTCAGTTTCCATCCTGGTTAACTGAAACATAAAATCAGCCGGGAATCTTTTCTTGTTCCTACTAACCGCTTGATTCAGAGCTCTCGTTTCCACGCCGTAAAGCTCGGCCAGATCCCGATCCAGCATAACTTTCAGGCCTCTCATTAATAATATTTTATTTTCAATTCTTTCTTCGGGAATTATATTTAACATATCCCTCCTTAAATATATTAAGTTTTTTCATCTAATCATTTTTTGTCATTGGAAATTTGTCATTTGTCATTCTCTCTTTCTCCTTTTTCTTACTTCTTACTTTCCCTATCTCCTCCTCCACCGCTTTCCTCTCTAAACTGCCGGGCGGGTAGCCGGCGGCTAATTGCTTACTTTATCCTCTAAATCCTATTTCTCGCTTATTTTTGTCTTCTGTCTTATTAAATTTGTCCAGTGTCTCAAAAATTTTGCCAATTTTTTTGTCATACTTTTTTTCCAATTCGGCTATTTTCATGGCCAATCCCTCATAGGTGGAAACGAATTTTCTAATATTTACAAAGGTTCGCATTATCGCGACATTAACTAAAATTGCCCTTTCGCTATTTAAAATGCTAGATAGCATGGCCACGCCTTGCTCGGTAAATACATAGGGTAAGCTGGAAGAATGTTTTAATGTTTTGAACCGGTCACAATTTGTGACCAGTACATCTGTTTCCGCTTTACTTAGCTGAAACATAAAATCATCCGGAAATCTTTTTCTATTCCTTTTGACGGCCTGATTTAAAACTTTCGTTTCCACGCCATAAAGCTCAGCCAGATCCCGATCCAGCATAACTTTCAGGCCCCTCATTAACAATATTTTATTTTCAGTTCTTTCTCCGGGTATTATATTTAACATATCCCTCCTTAATATGTCATTGCGAGCCGCCCCTGTAATCAGGGCGGCGCGGCAATCTCATTATTTTGCCATTGGAAATTTGTCATTTTTCTTTCTCCTTTTTCTTACTTCTTACTTTCCCTATCTCCTCCTCCACCGCTTTCCTCTCTAAACTGCCGGGCGGGTAGCCGGCGGCCAGTTCGCGAAGTTCGGTTAGGTCATCCATTGCTTTATTAGCGTTAGCTCCTCTAGCTTTATTCGCCTTGACCGCCGGTTTGAAAATATCACCACTTTTATCTATTTCTACTACCTTCTGCTGACTAGAAACTATAGTAGGAACATGCCCAGTGGCCTTAACCTCGCTCTTTTCTGCCGAAGGGAAATGTAAAAAATTATAAATTTTAATAATAGCAATAATAACTTCTACTTCCTTCTTTGATAATTGTTTAATATTCTTACTCTGATTTATATATATACTTAGTGAGAGATCATCTCTTATTCTATAATTTACAGAAAAATTAATATAATCTTTTAGCCAATTCTTAACCAAAGGATCAAGCGGTTTTAATTCTCCTTTAATTTCCAGCGATTTACCGCCGATTCTTTCGCTATTCTCGCTTAACGATTTTAAAATTATTCTGCTTAACCGTTCCGCAAAATCGTTGGTACTAAAAAACATTATATACAATTCTATTTTACCTTTAACATCAATTCCATGATAAATTGCTATAAGTAAATTCTCCTTAAATAATTTACTAATAACTTCATCCGTTTGGAGTGGTAAACTGATGAATTGCAATAAAACCAATAACTTCTTATATTTGCCTAAAAGTTCTTGGTCAAAATCAGATCCGGCGCCTTTAAGAAGCAGGGTTAGTTTATTATATAAACCTTGAGCTTCCCCAATTTCACCGGCCAAATCAAAACTTAAAACTAAGTCGTGAAGTGCAAGATATATATCATGATCTTTTAACTCGCTTAAAATTATTTTTTCAGAATCTATTATAAACATATAAAAAATCGTAAATTGCCCGCGGCTCAAAACCGTGGCGTGAGATTATTATTTATTTTTTTCTTCATTTGAGACCATTCCTCTTTAATTCCGCCTCTTGTGCTTTTTTAAGGTTTACCTCCCCTGCCACTCAATTCACCAAAAATTGACTTTGAAAAATCCGCATTAACAGTTGATCCTATTAATGTCAATGCTGTATTTAGATGTGTTTGCACGTTTGTTAATTCATCTTTTGATAATTTAGCTTTAGTAAGCAACGATTCCGTTAAATAGCTGTTTAGATTGTAGCATTCGGCCAATTTTCCGTAATCAATTGATTCCGAGCTAATTTGCTTTGTTGCCGAGTCTGGTTCTATGCCCGCAACCTTCATAAACCTAACCTGTACTTTACGGGATTTATTATATTGTTCGGCCACCCCCGGCTGTAATGCTTTAAAAATCAATTTACCCTCGTCAGTCATTTCAGAAAAAGATGAATTAACAGTTTTACCAGTAGCTATACTTGTCGTCGATTTCTCGCCCGCCTCTTGCGTCCTAAATTGAGCGGTTTCAAGAGCGGCAGCTAACCTTTCAGCGTCACCTCTACCCATCCTCATGGTTTGCAATTCCAATGCTTCTTCCGGGGTATTAATAGGCACAGCTTCTCCGGTTTCAGCATCAGTTTTTCCCAACGCAAAGCCCCTCGGCTTGCTAATATCTTCACAATATTCCGCTAAATGCGCCATAAATTCATTTGCCTTGTCCTTGCCAAATTCTTTAAAAAAATCATCCCGTAAAAATTCTCTAAAAGCCGGACCATTATAAGCTCCGCCCCTGCCTATTAGACCCGGTAATTCTTTTTTAAACATTTTACCTAAAACCCTGGCTACATCATCTCCCCTGTTAAGCGCCATAATTTGCCTAGTCCAGGCTAGTTTTTCTACCTCTCCTCTAGCGCCAACCATTGCTTGCGCGGCTCCCACTTCTGGCAGATTAGCCTTGGCTATCTCGTTCTGTTTTGAGGCGACTTCGGACTCAAAAGCGATTTTTTCATTATAAGTTTTCTTGCCCGAAGCGGCTCTGGCAATAGGGCCTAAATATGGAATACTTTCAAGTTTTTGCTTCATTCTAGCGGTTTTTTCACCAATTTTGCCTTTTCCTTCTACTCCCATGCCTAATAATAGATTGAACCTTTTGTTAAGAAAATCTTGAAATTTCGCCGAAGCTCTTGGAAAGGCTTCTTGCTCGTCCTCTTTTTTGCGCCTGTCCCAACCTTCTTTTAAGGTTCTTGGACTGCCGAGCATGGCCAAACTCCAGAGTCCACCCTTTTGCGAAATTTTAGCCATCTTCCTTGAAGCCCAAGGTCCCCATGTCTTGGCTATTCCACCTGCCGTCTTAGCTGGCGCCGCCAAACTCTTCTTCGCCCAATCCAAACCCTTGCCCGCGATACTTCCGGCCGCGCCGCCCATAGATTGAGCGACCATCAAGCCGCCCATTAACAGGCCGATGACGATGATAAATTGCTGAAAATTACCTTCACAAAAAAAAGCGCCTATGCCAGCGCAAACTTCCTCTGTTTTTGTTAATCCTCCTGATAATAAACTGGCGCTCGGAACGGCTGCAGTCAAAGCCAACCAAAGAAAAAAAGCCAAGACCGGGCCAACGACTAGTTGCTTAGTAAAATCCTCCCAAAGTTTACCCGTATATTTCTGCAATGGCGTAAAAGCAAAACCCAAAAATATTAAAGGAGAAAAAATCGTATAAATCCACAGCATAACGATTCTCGCGACTAAAACCGCCAGCATTACGGACACGACTATCAAAGTAATAATTGCGGCTAGAACCCCGGCAATCATGGCCACAACGATGGCCCATTGATCGGCTGCCTCCGCACCCTTAGGTCCGCTTGTTGATTTTATTGCAAACCATTTGTCAACCCTAAAAGCATCCATAAACCAACCGCCACCAGCGGCAAAGGCATTAACGAAAGTTAGCATAATCACTTGAGAAAAATCAATCAATAAGCCGAAAATCGTCCGCGAAAAATTTATTAAAATTGCCATTAAGAGCAGTTTAGGCAGCATTTTCTTGGCGCTGAAATTTTCCTGCCGTAAAATCGTGGCAAAAGCGATAATCAGTAAAATCAAAATAAACGACATGTTGCATAAATCTCTAACAATCACCCAGCCCATAGTAACTACTGGCACATTGATAATATTTCCATACTGCGCCACCTGAATTAAAACTTTTACCAACATGGTTAAGATAAAGCCGATAACCGCGGTTATTATATAAGATATAATGCCAAGAACGAGCGCGACTGCCCCGCCCACCGTTCCAGTACCCCAATTAACCCAGGTAGGACTAACATCTACGCCTCCGGTCGTGACCGCCATGACATATTTTATATTAACAAAAAACACTGCAATAATCATTACAAAAATCATCATTCTGAAAATTCGTCTGTTGCTTTGCACTTTTTTAAAAATATTCAACATTCTTTTATTTAAAACTAAAATAGATTATACAAAGCCGAAATCCCCGACCAGCCCAATTTAGTTAATCCGCCGATGAATAAATAAATTTTTTCATACCAACTCGCCTGCATAAAATCAACAATCATGACTATCAACGCCAAAACTGCAATAATGACAAACAAAATTATCAAATCCAAAATTAACAAAACGACAATCTCCAGTAAACCAAAGCCCTTGCCCGCGGTTTTAGCCGCGTCGCCGCCGGCCGCCGTAACCTGCTTCGGCAGCCACTCTTCGCCTAAGGCGCAGAATAGCTTATCGCTTACGCTCCAGCGCAGAAAAACATGAATATTTATCCAAATCAGGGTTAAGCCGAAACTATCAATTAAATTCAGCCAAGCCGCTTTTAAAAGATAACTCAATCCCTGCTTAGCCGGCGCCAGTGTTTTCTTTGCTAAAGCCCGTTTCATCCTGGTAACCATAATCCGTCTTGCCGCAGTTAATTGCTCTCTAAATGATTGATCAAAACCCTGCCCCGCATCAAGGAAGGAAAGATCTTTCCAATTCTTCGCACTCTTTTTCTCCCTTAACTCCCCGGCCGCTTCGCCTTCCTGGTCTCTATCCAATAATAGATTGCTGTCAAAATCATTAGTTGTGCCCGCTCTTGACATAAAAATTTACTATGCTACACTTAAATTGTGATAACACTCTGGAGTGTTCCCGCAAGGGGGCAGCTCCAGATTTTTTATACGCGGAAAATTAACTTGCTTGGCATATCTCATGCTTAATCTTGCGTAAGTCAACATATTTAGCCCGTTCAAGCAATTCTTTGGAAATATGGCCCCTGGTAGATATAACAATAATCCGTTTACCCGCGCTTTTAATTCTATCAATGGGCATGGAAAAATCGCTGTCTCCGGACATTAGAACGGCGGTATCGTATTTTTCTTTGGTGTCAACCATTTCGAAAGCCAGTTCAATATCAAGATTATTCTTCCACCTGTATCCGCCATCAAGCATAAAAAATATTTTCCGCGTCTATGAAGACATAAATTTTTCCCTTTACATATCGTGAAATCATAATATCAATTAAACTGACTGAATGATGTGAAAAATGCCTTCGACATTGGCGCAGTCGGTTTCCCGGCCGCCTCGCCTTCCTCTCTCGGCGCGAGAATGTTGCCCATTAATCTTTCATCAATGCTATTTGCCATAAGTTTACCCCGTGAAATAAAATTTGAGCCTTTTTCTCAAAAACATTTTACCGTAATGTGTTTTCAAGTACTTCTCTCTTTTTGTTGCATCTTGCTGATTTAGGCATGCTTCATAATATATTAATATCAACGGTCTCCTGTCTTCAGTGGATTGAACCAACCCTTTGCCATGTTGCTCAAATCTTAATTTTAAATTTTTAGTATAACCAACCTATTGTTTTTTATCTTTTTGGCTTAACAAAATATAAACCTAATACACACTAGCAAACAAAATTTAAAATTATTTCACGGGGTGAATTTATTGAACAAGCTCCACTGCCAAAAAGGAACAACCGCGATGCTTACTCCATTTTTAATAAACGCCTCGGCTTGATTATAAGTGATTATTTTGGCCTTGGTTAGCCTATAATATTTGGCGGCGGCCAAAATCCCCCTTACTTCCCGGTCTTTATTCTCCGCGTTAAGCTCCCAGCAGATCTGCAGCGCCTCTTTTTTAGGCACCACGAAATCGCATTCAAATTTATCTTTAAAATAATAAATTGATTCTTGCCGGCGCAATAATTCTATTAGCGCCAAATTTTCCAGCCGCCGGCCCTTTTCTTCTCCCCCGAAGACTCCGTCATTCAAATAAACCTTTCTAATCCGATCTCTTGACTTCTGGCTGGGCAAAAAATGGAAAAAAAACGAGTCGGAAAAATATTCCAAATAATTATAAAGCGTTGGCTTGCCGATGGCGATATTCTGGGATTTTAAGTATCGGTAAAATTTGTCAAGGCTGATCTCTTTAGTGAACAATGAAATCAGATATTCAAAAAACCTTTTGGCCACATAAAGATTCTTTAACCCATGCCGCTCCACTACATCGCGGAATAAAACCAAATCTTTATAATCTTTGACGATTGAATCTTTTAACCTCGGCTCCAAAAATATTTGCGGATAACCGCCGTTGGCCACATACTGGTTAAAATAGAAAATAATTTTATTTTTCTTTTCCGTATTAAGCCGTCCGTCCGTTAAAATCAGCTTCTCCCGCTGGATTATTTCTTTAAACGACAGCGGAAAAAGATTATAAGCTATAGCCCGTCCGCGAAGCTCGGTGGCCAATTCGCGGCTTAATAATTTAGAAGAGCTGCCGGTGATAAAAATAAAATATTTTTTTTCCTCATAAATCTCCTTAAGCCCCCTCTGCCAGTTGGGCAAAACCTGTATTTCGTCAAAAAATATATATTTCAGCCGACCATACAGCTGATAATGCAAATTAACTATTTCTTTTAGGCGGCGCCCGTCAAAATCAATGAATTCCGGGGAATCAAAATCAACATAAAGCGCTTCACGGCGGTCTTTAAGCCGGTTGATCTGATCAAACAGGACATAAGTTTTGCCGGTTCTTCTCGCCCCCACGATAGAAGAGATAAACTCCCGAGACGGTTTCAGCTTCAACTCTCTGGCAAAAGTTATAAATTTTCTGCCCTGAAAATCCACTAAATATTGTTTTATTTCATCCATAATATTGTTTTATACATAGAACACTTTTTACATATTATTGTTTCGTCTATAATACACAATCTATTTTACCTTAGGCGGATAATTTTGTAAAGATAGCCAGCGGTATTTTATTATTTATACCTAAAACTTTTGTCAATTAATTACATCTTTTAGCTATGCCTAAAACTTTCTCATCAGTAAATTCTCTGAATTTTATTCTAAATTCTGCCAAACGACATTCCCGGTAAGGCCAAAGCTGTCCAATAAATTTATCCAGGCCCGCTTAAGCAGTTCGTTTAAGCCCTGTCCGGCTTTCTTCGTCTCTGTTTAACAATCCGCTGTCAAAATCATTAGTTGTGCCCGCTCTTGACATAAAAATTTGCTAGGCTGCGCTTAAATTGTGATAACGCTCTGGGGTGTTCCCGCGAGGGGGCGGCTCCAGATTTTTTATGCGCGATAATTAATTCATGACGAAGCCGCGATAATTCTCCCGGCTGACCGTCTCAAACGCGCTCCCCGGATAAGCCTCTAAAAAAACTTTCGGTCTTTTGGCTTTGCCCTTATTCCATTTGAATTCAAAGGCTGATAATTCCCCGTTTGTTTCTTCAAGGTAATCTATCTCCGCGCCCCGCTTAGTCCGCCAAAAATAAATATTACCGTTAAGGCCGCGGCTGGAATTAAATTTTATCCTTTCGCTGATTATAAAATTCTCCCATAAACCGCCGGCATCCTGCCTTAAATGCAAAGGATTCAAATTATTGATCAAGGCGTTTCTTAGACCCGTATCATAAAAATATATTTTTCTCAATTTTTTAAGCTCATTTCTTAAATTGCGGCTAAACGGCCGTAGCCGGAAAATAATAAAATTTTGCTCCAGTATCCTGATATAGCTGGCAACGGTCACTTTATCAATCCCGACCAATCCGGACAATTCATTATAAGAAACTTCATTGCCGATTTGCAAAGCCAGAGCCTGCAATAACTTCTCTAAAATTTCCGGATTTTTTAGGCGCTGGAAAGACAACATGTCTTTATAAGAATAACTTTTGGCGATCAGTTTAATCTTTTCGCCAGCCGCCTCTCCGCTTTGTGCCACATCAGGATAAGAGCCATACACCATAAAATGCTCCAATAACCTTTCTATCTCCAAATCATTATACAATAATTTCAATTCTTCCAGGGAAAAAGGGTACAAATAGTATTCATAAACGCGGCCGGTAAGCGGCTCGGCAATTTTATTCGCCAGCTCAAACGAAGACGAGCCGGTGGCGATAATTTGAATCTGCGGATTATTATCAATCATCAATTTCAAACTCAAGCCGATATTTTTAATCCTCTGCGCTTCATCAATCACTACGAATTTCTTATTTTTAAGAAAAGAGTTTAATTGAGCCGATGTTTTATCGGCCAGTTTATCTCGGACATCAAAATCGTCTCCCGAATAATAGCTTAATTCATCGCCGTATTTTTTAATAAGCTCTTTAACTAGCGTGGTTTTTCCTACTTGTCTGGCTCCGTAAATGATTATTATCTTGCCTTGAAATAACCTTTTCTCTATTATATCTTGAATTTTCCTTCTTATTATAGTCATAAAACTATATATTTAGGTTAATTAACTATCCTAAATATATATCATTTCGGTTAATTTGTCAATTTATTAACTTTACTGAATGATATTTGCGTTATACGTCTAGTAATACTATCTGTAAACACCTTGTCCGAATAACCTTTTAACTTATACAGCATCCTCGTTATTTTTTACGCCTTAAGACAAAAATCTTTTAATAAAATCAACCAGCTCGCGATATAATGGTTCTGATTCGGCCGCAAATTTTTTTAACTGATTAAAGCGCAGGTCAAGATATTCGTGCGCCAGAATATTTCTTAACTTGGCGAATCGCGCCAATTTTTCAGCCGTGGCCGGATTAAAATCCTTTAACAGCGACAACTCAACTAATATTTCCCGGCAGGTTTGCGGAATTTTCTTTTTTTCCGAAGCCAGAATAATTTTAGCCGCGTCAATTGAAGAATTTACTATGTTTTCCGCCCATCTCTCCAAATTTCTTCTCGCCGCCGCGTCGGCTTCGTAAACTTTTTCCGTCAGGCCGGTAAACTTAGAATAATCCGCCAATTCGGCTTCTAAAAAATCAACCGTCCTGATCAGCCGTTCGCGGTCAATTTCATTAAGCGATGCCGAGCGCTGTTTAATCGCCCAAAAATCTCGCGTAAAATCCCGAAAATATTCGGCCGCCGAGCTGATCGCCAAAAAAAATCTTAAATATAAAGCATAGTCTTTAATTATTAGCGGTTCGCCTTCCTGGATAACCGCGAAGGCGACCGTGGCCGGAGCGCGATTAAGCACGACCAAATCAACGCGTCCGCCCGCTATTTTTTCCGCCGCCAGCCAAATTTTATCCTCATTGGCGTAATCAGCCGTTCCTTCCCATTCCAACTCCTTAGTTTTGGGCTTAAAATAAACGGCTATGTCAAAATCCGACTCGACGGTCGCCCGGCCTTTAGCGCGGGAACCGAAAATAAAAGCCATAACAATGTCCGGCTGTTTGGCGAAATAAGCCTTTAATAATTTAATTTTCTTTTTAGTCTTTGGCATAAATTTTTCTCTCTTTGTCATTCCCGCGCAGGCGGGAATCCAGGAGTAAGAAGTATAATCATCGTTTAAAGCATGTCCAGAAACAAATCACGCCAAGTCGGGTTATCTTTTTCTATTAATCTTATTTTCCATTGCCGATTCCATTTTTTCAGCTGTTTTTCTCTTAAAATAGCGTCTTGAATGTATTGATATTCTTCAAAATGAACTAATTTATCAACTTTGTATTTAGCCGTGAAACTGTTGGGGCATTGCTTCAACTTGTGCTGGAAACTTCTATTAAATAAATTATTGGTTACACCGATATATAATGTGCCGTTTCTTTTATTGGCCAGTGTGTAAACATAATAAATGTGCGCTTTCTTGGTTTTACTATACATAACATTCCTACTGTTCCCTCCTGGATTCCCGACAGCCTGCGGCTTCGGGAATGACAACTAAAAAGGAACTTCCTGCTTCCTACTTCTCCTTCACCACCACCCAGCCGGCAAAACTATCCCATTGATTTACTCCGCAAGTATTAATCAGCTGACCTTTATTGCACCAGCCCCAGTTATCCTTAATTTGAATTTTCGGTTTGATAACGCAGCAAGCCCCGTCGACCGGGCAGATATAGCCGCTAACGATAGCATTATAATTCCTGGCTGCCGCGCCGGCCGCGCCGCAAGCAATGGTATTGCTGCCGCCCGATGGTACCTGATTGGTAGAATGCTTGGCCTTTAAATCCCAATAACTGTAAAGATGATAGACGCTTTCCGGCTGATCTGGATTCTGCTTATCGCGCATTTCCACGCCCGTGACCATAGTATTAGAGCCATCACCCCAATCAACTCCATACATAACTAAGGGCAGTTGATTGGAATCGGCCTTGGTGTTAAAAGTTAAATTGACAAAACCGTTCTTTCTTAAAGTAACATCAGTGGTACCGGAATTAACTTTTACATTAGACACGGTCGGCGGGATGGCACAGTAGTCAGTTGCTCCTCTAGCGCCTATTCCATTGACAACATTGCACCGGCCAAAATTTGGCCCTCCTTCTCCGTTAGCCCCCGGTGGACCCCAATCAGCAGTAGAAGTATCTTTGCTATAACGACTCTCACCGCTTCTCAATGCAACAACTTGACTGATACATTGTCCCCCTACGCATGTATGGCCCTCGCAATATTGGCCATCTCTTAAACCGCTGGAGCACTCCTTACCGACTACTGATGGATCCACCAATGAGGAGATTGCCACACAATTGCCTTCGCCAGTGAGCGGGTCGGGGTTGCAGCAAATCTCACCGAGATCGCTTGAGCCATCACAGCTATAATTATCGTTATAAATTGTCGCCGCTCGGCAAATTGAACCGCTGGTGCCGCAACTGGCGCTAGTTACGCCGGTTATGACTGTGTTATCCGCGCAAATGAAACAAGCGGTTCCTCCCGGACAGCAGGGAGCGCCAATACCGTCACATCTATTTAAACCAGACTCGTTCGCCAGCGTACTTGGACTACATGATGCTCCGCTACAACTTGTTACGCCCGACCTGGAGCCTCCTCCTACGCAACATTCATCGCCGGACTCTACGCCGCCGCACCGGTTTTCTGTAGTAGTACCCAGACGACATGTCTGCCCCGCCGCGCAGGTTTTACAACTAACGCCGGGGCTACGGAAACAAACATTCCCCGTCTTCACGCTGCACGCGCCGCCAGGACAATCATTGTTATAGAAAGGGTCGCAAGCACCTGAAGATGTCCCGCCTGAACAATTGCTATTTACCTGGGTTGCCGGACTCCACTTCCAGATGCCATAGCTTTGCGCGAACAATCGTTTCACCAATTCTATACCCGTCATACCCGTTGGATTTGACACACCCCCATAGGCATAAGGAAAATTATCCTTTGACGCATCATCCACCACAAGGTTACAATCTCCGGAACAGCCATAGCCCTTGCCAGATCTAGCCGCGTCTTCACCGGTTGAATAAGATATGAGCTGAATGCCGTCTTTATCGGCTTGACCGTCCCAATCATAAGGATTAAAAGCCGAGGGCGGCACCATGGAACCAAACGGCGCCGCATCGGTTCCATATGTATAATTTAGACCTCCAATTCTCTGATCAACGGTATAATCACTGCCTTTATAAACCCGGCTGGCCCAATATTTATTTTGGCCCATCAGACTAACGGTCTGAACCACCTGGGTACAATTCACTTTTGAACGAAAAAGTTCACTGTTTAAAGTGCATGATGCCGCTCCGTTACAAAGATATTTCGCGTACTTATTTGAAGAACGTATTTGGACTGGATTGGTAAAAGTCATAATCCCGTCATAAAGATACCAGCCATCATCAGAACTAGTAACCGAAAAATTTTGACTGCAATCAAAGCCGGCTGACAGACTACCGTCTCTAACAACTAAGTTGCTGGCAGGATTTGGCACGCAATAACAATAGCCTTTTTTGCTGAAAAAACCACAACTTCCGCAACTACCAGCCGTCTTCTTAATATAATTTAACGGGCAATTTGCGCTACAACCTGATCCACTGCCTCCGCATTGATATGCGAGGAAAAACGCATGCCTATATTCATACACTCTTTCCGTTTGGCCGGCGGTACAGTAATACAGCGGCAGTCGATCCGCGTAGCCGGCGCCTTCTTCTATGCCGTCGCCTTTTACTTTATCAATCGGATACCAGAGCAAGCAAGTATTGGGATCCCCTGGCCGGCGGTCGTATTCTAAGCAGTAGCCGGGCCAGCCCTTCTGCCGGATGCCTGAATCTTCATAGTAATCGCAAGCCAGCGAATCCGACTGCGGATAGAGGCGGCAGGATTGCGGCGTGTACCAGGCATTATATGGCGAAGTCTTGCAATCACCATCGGCTTCTAAACATTTAGATTCTAAAGCCGGCCTGATTTTTATGTCATCATAATAGAAATTACCTTCTGAACCGGCCGCGCCGCCGGCCGAACTATAAAGTTTAATTTTAATTTGGGAATTGGTTCCGGTCGGAAATTTACCCATCTGAAAATTCCAGTCATTGCCTAAATCTTGCTTAACTACTTGGGACGCTATTGGACAATCATTATCAGAAGTACAACTGCTTCCAGAGCTTCCAGGCCCTTGACAAATTCTTGGTGCGGTTAACCTGCAAATATTATTTCCTAAAATATCTATTCTGGCCTCTCCTTTCTTTAAATTCTTAGTATTAAGATAAGCCGTAATCGTATAGTCGGCTCCCGGAATAACATCAATTTGTTCGCTCACGGCCGTGTAAGACGAACCCAATTTTAGGAAGGACGCGCCTTCGCGGGCGTAGCCGATGCCTTCGGTTTGAGCCGCGATCGGGTTGCTCACTACCGAGAAAATATTGGCGTTCCATGATGCGCCGGCCTGATTACCCCAGTTCCAGCCGATCGGATAAAGATTAGAACCGTAATATTCAAAGCCGCCGTTGGCGAAATTGGCCATCTCGCCCTTTTGCTCCATAGCGCCGAAAGGATAATAATCGGTCTTTAGTGTACCACCGCTAATACCGACTTTAGAATAGCCGGAAAGATTACTGATTTTGGCCGAATCCAGATTACCTCCAACCGCCTGGTTCTCTTTTTTGCTGGCTATAAAGCTCTGGCAATTGCCGTTAGCGTCAACCCCGTCGCAGAGCCCGATATCAAAGCAGACATTATCTCCCTTAGCGTCCTTAATATAGCTCTTGCAGGCCAGCCACTTATCGCAAACGCGGTCAGGCGCGACTTTCAGAATAATGTTGGAATCTTTGCCCTGGCAGGTATTACCCGCCGGGCAGTCCGAGTCAACCGTACAGGTGCTGCCAGTAAGACTGCAATGTCCTCCGACCGGTTGCCCGCCAGGAGCCGTAGTATCCGCATCCCAATTTAAAGCGGCTAATCCGTCTCCCGATTGTTTTCTTTCGTTAAATAAAACACAGCCCTGGCCGGTATTAACTATGCCATTGCAGGTTTTTCTATCTAAATTTTGCGCCAGCTGATAATCAATCGCCACCGGCTTTAATTCCACGGCGCCGTCAGAATTTCCGGCCGTAATCGTACAGCTGGCCGAGGCGGCGGCTTTATAATAGAAAAGTTGACTATTACGATCATTAGTTGCTGTAACAGTAACATCCGTACCCGGGTTGCCGGCGGACAACTGATTGTCTTCGCCGAGCGCATAAAGCGTGCTGTTCGGACAATGGATCTTAAGATCAATGGGCGAAAGGCCATTAATCTTTTCCGTGGCTAAGCGATAAACCGTATTGGGCTCTATAGTTACGCTCTGTGTTAAACTGCTACTCCAGCCGTCGGTTTTGCTCGTTGCCAAAAATTGGAAACTGCCGTTAAATATTAAATTAGTATTAAATTTTGCCAGCGGATCAATATATTCCGTACAGCCCGAATCAGAAGCCGCGCACAGTCCAACCCAATTAATATCATCCGTCGTATCAAGCGGCGTGCCTCGATCGTCTTTTGTGGGCTGGCTGATGCTGCCGCCGGCTCCGCCCAAACCAAGAGTTTTCATGTCAGAAGTTGAGCAGGTATAATCATTATTATCAGCCAAACACGAATAACGACAAGATCCGCTAATGCACTTGGTTAATGAAGCGCAATCATTTGTAGTGTTGCAGCTATTTCCAGAGACAGAGCATTTGCCGCTTAAGCATTGATTGGCATCATTATTTTTGCAGTCGCTGTCTTTACCGCACTTAATATTATTAGCAATTAAACAATTTGAGTCTGCTAAGCAGACATTTGTTTCAACCGGAGCCAAAGGATTGCCCGAAGCGTCTATTTTTCCATTAACATATCCCGATCCTGAACCATCATCGCACCGCTTAACTTTTTTCTTGTACCAATTATAGCTCTGGCCCGTGCCGGACTTTTGCTGGCGGTATTCGCAAACCTGATCGCCCGGATCTTTAAAATATTTTTCGCCCTGATCATAAGCGAAACCGTCGCAGCCAACCGCGTTGGCGCCGCAAAGAATTGTCTTATATTGATCCGGATTATTTTTCAAATAAATGTCCCCGTAAAGCGCGGTGTTTTCATATTTATACGGCTTGCCTAAACGCTCACAGCCCTTTTCGTCCGCGCCGCATAATTTCTCCGCGTCATAAACCGCGTAAGTAAAGCTGTCGGCTGGCACGACCACGCAATCGTCCGAAGCCGTCGGACCCGTCGGGCAACTTAGAATATCTTCTTGCTGGCCATCTACATAAAAGCTCGCGCCCGGATCGCTGGAATTCTCCGTGTCAATCATCAGCTCGCAGCCGACGGATGATTCAGAGCATAATTTATTAAATTGCTTTAAATTATGGGTCTTGTCCGCTCGGTCTTTATATTGGGCGCAGCCCAGCATATAGAGCGGACGCGGATTACCGGCTAAATCCTCATCGCAGGCAGCTGGCGTGCGCCAGGAATTTTTAAGCAGATAATAGCGATCCGTGATTTCGATCAGCGCGATGCTATCAATATAAAAAGCTTGAGCCGCCGTTAAGCGTAAAACTTCGCCGGCGCCGGCTTCATGGTTCAAACCGGTTAAATTAATTTCAAAAATCTGCCAGCCAGTGGTTAAAGTGGGCGTGGCGGTAAAAGTTGAAGTGACTAGGCCATTGCCCAATTCAACGGTTAAAATTGAACTTGTCGTCTTGGCTCTGGCCACAAAATTTATAACATAATCCAGTCCTTGACTGACCGCGCTGCCGACTGGGCGCTCGGCTATGTTCGCGACTTCAATGGAATGGCTTTGGTTATCCGGGCCTAAAGCAATGCCTGCGTTAGCCGGCGTTGCTCCGGTCCAACCGCCAATCCCGCCGGAAAAATCATCGGTAAAAATCTGCCTGACATTATTGCCCGTGTTGCCCGTGTATTCGCGGCAACCGTTGGCTTGGGCCGAGCAAGATAAACCCTGGCCCGGCACGGCCATATAAATACAGGCGTTATTGTCAGTACTCCAAACCCCGCCGCTTTTGCAGACCACACATTGATTAGAGTCGCCGTCCCAGTGAGTGTCGTTAATAATCGTCGAGGTATAATTATTACAATTCCCCTCGGTAGTTAAATTGTCATCAACATTCATTTCCGTGCGCCGATATGGATGGCAGTTGTCAGAGCAAGCAATAGTGTTGCTATATAAATGATAGGAGATGCCGCCGGCTTTGTTATAAAACTGCCGGCAGTCCGGATTATAAGCCGGGTCAGGCGGCGGCAGGTTATAAATTGCTTCGTCGCATAAACTAGCGTCATTTTCAGTCACTTCCGGATCGTCCGCGTATCTGGAATCGTCATTATCAAGCTCTAAACTTTCCACTTTTAACTGATAGCCGGATTCGTCCGACCCTTCCCAACTATAAAATTCGGCGCAGTTGTTTTCGTTGCCTGTCTTTTTTAAACACTGCCTTAAATAAGAATAATATTCCACGCCCTCGCCGCCTTTTTTAACTTCGTCTAAGTTAGTGAACTGGTCGCAGCCGGCCGCTTCGGCCGAGCAGGTCTTAGCCGTTTTAGGAATAAAATAACCGTCGCGCTGACTATCAAAAGTCGTGGCGCTTTGGACAAACGAATTATAACCCACGCAGGCGGCCGGACAATAATCTTGTGCTACTGCTTTGGCTGGAATTTTAATTTCAGTCGCTACATTAGTATACAATTCGCAGCCGGCCTCGTTAGCCGAACAAGAGCGGGCAAAATTCTGGCAAACGCTCGGCGGGTTGGCGCCGCCGCAAACCGTGGTCAAATACGGCGGCATGATCTTTTCATAAATTAAGCCGGTCGGCTTAAATTTATTATAAGCCGCTGCGACAAAAGATGCCGAGCCATCGTCTTTAATGCTTTCGTAAGTTTCGTCTTGCCCCGGAGTTATTCTGATAAGCTCATGGCAGCCCTCGCTCGCCGCGTCGCAAGACTCGGTCTGCTTATTTAAATGGATATAATCGGCGCTCTGGCTCCAATCTACGGCTTTAGCCGCCGGGTCATAACTGCCGCTAACGCTTGAGCTTCGGGCATATTTCTGGCAGCCGGCATTGCCGATGTTGCAAACGGCAAAATCCAAAGTATTTTCCAAATAAGAATTTTGCTGGCCGGCTTCCGAACTGAAAGTCTGGCAGGTATTATAGCGCGGCTCGCAGCCGTTGGCGTTAAAATCCCATTTTCTTCTTTCCTCCGTGCAATAGCCATAGAGCTGGCAGGACCCGTCGATTTTTTCTTTAATACAGCTTTGCTCATCCGCGCAATAAGTGTCGTTCCGCAATACCGCCAAACTTGAACCCGAGCCCTCGCCCGTAACCTGCTCGGAAATAATTTGCGAGCCCGCGCCTTCTTTTTTGCAAAAATTCTGCGGCGCCTTTAAGACCCAGTCCGAATCAACCAAGTCCTTGCACCAAGCCGGCGCGCTGGCTTTAGGCCCATACTCATCGCTCCCGCTAAAACACTCCACCAAGTCTTTTAAATTTTTTGTGCCGTCAATTCCGCTTGTCCCTTGCAAATCTTTAATTTTTTGCGCCGCCGCCTCCCAGCCCACCGGTATAATCCGATATTTTCTTAAAATCAGCATGGAGCGGTAAGGATAGCCCTCGTTAAATTTTGGCTCCAGACCGTCCGAAGTAAAACCAAAAATGCCGTTGCCGTTTAAATACCCCTGCTCCAGCGCCTGCCCGACCGTCAGTTTTTTTTCTATGGCTTGCCGGAATTTTTCGTCAATCACGCAATCGGTCGGCCCGGCTTTGTTCGGATCCGGGCAAGTTACCAGTTCGGCTAAAATATCATAATCCGCCCTGACTTTAAAATTCGGCTCCACAATAGTTTTCATTCTGTCCTTAGCTCCGGCCGCGCCCTCACTCTGACTCTGGGCGTTGGGGTTGGTTAAGCTGTCTAATTTATTGGTTAAGCTCGGCATTTTGCTAACCAACCCCTGCCTTAACCATTTCTCAATCAGCTTGCCGGCTAAAGTATTGATAAAAATATCGATGCTGTCAGCCACAACTGAACCGGTATAGGCCAGTGCCGATTGCTTGGCCGCGCTTTGCGCATCCTTGGCAGCCGCGCCAACTTGATCAGCTGGCGTCAATATTCTTCCGCTGATTATATCTCTGACATTTAACCAACCCTTGCCTTCTTCCCGATCTTTTGTAGCTATAGTGGTTTTTTCGTTAATCGTAGCGGTCATGCCGGTCTGCAAAGTCAAAGCCATGCCCAAGTCATTAGACCAGGGATTAAACATATCCTGAAATTTCGGCAAAAAATTCTTGTCTTTTAACGCTGTCTCCCAATTTTTTGTCATCTGACTAAAGGTGCAAACCGGCTTCTTCGGCCTAACCGATTGCACCAGGCCTAAATTTATTCTTAATAAAACATTAAAATTCGGACTGCAGAGATTAAACTTTGAGGCGCCCATGTTTTTACCCAGCTCTTCAATAAAGGTTCCGGCCGCGTTATCCGCCGCGTTCTGCAGGTAACCGCCCCAACCCTGGGTTTGAAACATAGGCATCTGTCCCTTATCGCCCGTAGCCAGATAAGTCGCCGTGTCATAGGCCAAATTATTTAAAAAATTCTTTAAGGCCGCCTTCCAGGCGATGTCGCCGGCAATTTTTAATTTTTCCTTAGTCAAATCTTTGCCCCAGGATTTTATTTGATCTAATGTCCTACCTAAAAAACCCTTCTTTGCTGTCAAGGTTGCCTTCTGGTCGCTGACATTTATATTTAACGGCCTACCCTCATAAAAATCCTCCCCCGATGTATCAGCCCCACTAGCCGTCGGCACCTGGTTAAAAATAATCAACGCCAAACCAACCGACAAGACGGCTACTTTTAGCGCTTTATAGAAAACTTTTGCTTTGGCGGTTTGATTATTCATAAATAGAATTTTCAATTTCTAATTTTCAATTTTCATTGAATTTACAATTAGCCAATTATCAATTATTTCCTCTTAAGGTTGTAGTAATTTTTTGAAATATTAAGGTTAATTCTTGACATTCTTTCCATAAAACTCTTATTGTTTCTTTCTGCTCAGAGCACTGGGCTGCCATTCTCAACCAATGCTTTGTTTCTTGAGCTTCTTTTTTACAAATAAAAATTTTGTTTTTAAAATCTTTTTTTGAACTGGCGCCGTTAGCTTCACAATAATTAGCTCCAATACTGGTGGCGGAACGAATTAGTTGATTTATTATCGGTTTACTAATCGTGTCTTGTTTTAAATTCCGGCATAATTTTATAACTTCTTCGCCGAATTTAGCCGTTCTTTCTTCCAGATTATACTTATTTGACAATTGTTTCATTGAAAATTGATTGAAAATTAGAAATTGAAAATTGAAAATTTTACTTAGGCTCCTCGCAATGACAGAAAAAAGCGAGCCCGCAATGACAAGCTATTTTTACCGCAAGGTTTCGCTATAACTCTGCATTAAATCGGTATCGCTAATTTGATCTAAGGTCTGCTTATCCATGCCGGCCTCTATAAGCAGCTGCCTTAAACTGGCCGCGTCCATTCCTTCTAGCGCCTGCTTCTGCTCGGCGGTTAAATCTCCGGTTCCACTGTCGGCGCCGGCAGCCGGGTTAGTGGCATTAAACTGATTTAATAAACCATTTAAAGCCGCGCTCTGATTTGATAGATTATTCAAAGTGTCGCTTGACGAAGTCGGCGGATTGGCGCTATTGCCCACGGGCTCGGTCGCGGCGCAGGTCCGGCCGACCGGACAATTCGGGTCAGCGCCATTTTTCACTTCCGCGCCGTCAGCCAAACCATCACTGTCGCTATCCGCCAGATAGGGCGATGTCTTATAAATATTCAATTCATCATAATCGGACAAACCGTCGCTATCCGTATCTTTATTTTTTAAAGCCAAGTCGTTAGCCGTTTGGCTGTCAATTTGCGCTTGTTCATTCGTGGCCGGCGCCTGGCCGTTAAGCGGCCCATAAATATTATTTTTTAACTGCACTGACCAGAGGATTACAATTAAAACGGCAAAAACAGCCAAACCGGCCACCGCCCATTTTTGGTTTTTGCTCACCTGGTTTAACGGCGGTTTAGCGCTGGAATCATCTATAAAACCGTCATTTTGCTCTTCAATTTTAGGGTCGTCAGGCATGGAGAATAAATATTATTTGTCATTGCGAGCCATCCCTGTAATCAGGGTGGCGAAGCAATCTCTGATTAGAAAGTTCTAAAAACTTAAATAGCAACAAAGTTGTTCAGATAGATTAACCAAAGATTGCCGCGTCGTCGCTAACGCTCCTCCTCGCAATGACAGACAAGTGAGATTGCGAAGCTTGTCCCGAGCGATAGCGAGGGATCCGCGTTTGCCCACGCTCCTCGCAATGACTATTTCTTCATATTTATTATACAATATTTTTTCATTTACCACAAACGACTAAAAACCAAGAACTTATTGGTCAATATCATCCAGTTTAGTATCAACGATTGCCCTGGTCCGACCGTAACTTAACAGGAAAAACTCTAGCATGGACAAACCGACAATTAAAATTAATAAATTCCAACCGGTTAATAGGCCGCCAGACAGCAAAAACAGCGAGACCGCTAAAAAGCCGGCAAATAAAAACGACTGGCGGAAAGCAATCTTAACCTTATTGCTGACTAATTCATGGCGCAAACCAACAAACCTAACGAGAAAGCCGATGATCGCCGCCGTACCGCTTAAAGCTAAAAATAAAGATAAATAAAACAGCCAGAAACCGACCGCGTTGGTCGTTTCCGGATTGATCGTCCAAATAATATAGCCGAACACCAGCCAGCAGAAAACCGTCATCACCGACATGATTAATAGATAAAGGCGCAGGGGCATATGAAACTATGTCATTGCGAGCGTCAGTGAAGCAATCTCAGGAACAACTTATTAATTAAAAAGTGGTACATGAGATTGCCTGCCCGCAATGCTTCGCTTGCGAGGCGGGCGGGCTTCATCCCCCGGGTCAAGCCCGGGGCTAAAGGCGCTCCTCGCAATGACAAAAAAGATAAAAGTGCCGCGTCGCCCCGAGTACGGGGCTCCTCGCAATGACAATCAAAATTTATAATCTTATTTTACCATTTTCAACCGCATTATTCAAACTGAATTATCAACTAAATTATCACGCGCGATATTCGCAGATTTCCCGAAAATCGCACCAGGCGCAAAGCTGGCTGGGCCGGGGCGGAAATTCGCCGCGGCTAATCTCTTTAATAGTAAAAATTATTTTTAGCTTAATTTTCGCCAGTTCGGCCGGCGTACCAATAAATTCCACCTCGCTGTTATTGTCCAAATAATAAAAAGCCAAACCGCTGACCGGCTGTTTAAATAATTCTCCGGCAGCTAATTGATAAATAAATAGTTGCTCTTTGTCTTGAAAAATCAATTTGGCTTTGGCTCGGCCGGTTTTGTAGTCCACCAATTTCAGGCCGTCACCGGCTCGGTCAATTCGGTCTATCACGCCGCGCACAATATAGGTATCTTGGCCATCGACGATTTTTAAATTAAAGCCCTTTTCCAAAAATAAAACCTCCGGCCAGTTATGGTTATATTTTTCATGGAAAACTTTTAAAATTTCTCGGCCTTGTTTTTTGCGCTCCCGCTTCTGCTCTTTAGATTCATACCAATCATCAAGCCAACTCTGCTCATAGAGTTTTAAAATTTCCTCAAAAGTAATATTGCCCCCTTTAATAAAGGGGGGCGGGGGGGATTTAAACACGGACGACTTAAACCCCCCTTTGTTCCCCCTTATCAGGGGGGAATTACCCTGCTGCCCCCCCTGACAAGGGGGGGTGAGGGGGGAGTTTTTTTCAAACAACCCCGGCTGTCCCAATCCTCTTTTCTCGTTAACCAACATAAATAACTTTTGCAAAGTGGCGTGCATGGTCTTGCCGAAAGAAAATTGTTCCTTGCCCATGACCGGAATTTTTAAAATGTGGGCGAAGCGATACTGGTAAGGGCAATTGGAATAAGCGGCCAGCTGGGAATAGGAAAAATGAGTCGGGATTTCGCCCCCTTTAATAAAGGGGGTTGGGGGGGATTTAAATAATTTTTCCTCTTTCAGAATTAACCCCCCTTTATCCCCCCTTATCAGGGGGGATTTCTTCTCCAGCCCCAATTCCATTAAAAATCTGGATGGCTTTTTTTCTCTTAACCCACCGTAATCGCGCGCCCAGGAAAAATACAAGCCGAATCTGGCGCGCGTCATGGCCACATAAAAAAGCCGCCGCTCTTCTTCTAAGTGCGTATCGCCAACCGGCAAAATTTCTTTAACCAGCGCGTCCGGCAAACTGATTTGCTCGCCGCGCTCGAGCGTGGGAAAACGCTTGTCCACTAAATTAGCGATAAAAACATATTTAAATTCCAAACCCTTGGCCCCGTGCGCGGTTAAAATCTTAATCGCTTCCGGACCGGCTTCCAGATCGGCGGCCAAACTACCCTCTTCGCCGGCCTCCATCTCTAAATTCAGCTCGGCCAAAAAACTCTTAACGCTTTTATCGGTACTGGCGGCTTCAAAATCTCGAATTCGTTTTAAAAATTGGTTGAGCAGGCCGATAGCTTCCGCGCTCTCCCGCTCGGCTTGGCCTGCCAAATATTTCAGATAACCGCTATCGTTCATGAAAGCCAAAAAGATTTCACTCGCAGCTTTTTCCCGCGCCAAGCCAGTATGTTTAGCAATCAAAGCCAAGAGCGGCCGTATTTTCTTTAATGTTTCTTCACTGAATTTCAGCCTGTCCGCGCGGTTGAGCGCTTCATAAAGCGACCAGGCCTTCTGCCGCGCCGCCTGATTAAAATCCGCCAGCTCCGTAGCGGTAAAGTCGTAAACCGGCAGATTTAAAATCCGCCATAAACTTATACTCTCATGGTAATTATCCAGTAATTTAAAATAAGCGATAATATCCATGATGACCGGCTTAGCGTAAAGGCCGCGCCGGGCGCCGAAAATATAGGGCAGCCGGCGGCGATCCAGTTCATTGATAAAGACATTGGCCGAGTCGTTAGCCCGGACTAAAATCGCGAAATCGTCCCAGCTGGCGTCTTGATCTTTATTTTTTAATTCCCCAATTTTATCCGCCACCAATCCCGCTTCCTCGGCTAAATCAGCGCCTGCTATCACCTCTATTTCGCCCCGACCGTCATTTTGCGCGATTAATTTTTTATTTAGTTTTTGACTTTCGATATCCCCTTTGTCATTGCGAGGAGCTCCGTACTCGGGGCGACGTGGCAATCTCTGGTTAAGTTCCGAGTCCGTGAGATTGCTTCGCTCCCTCCGGTCGCTCGCAATGACAAATAACTCTTGGTTCTCTAATTGCCATTCCAGCCGGTTAGGATTATTCTGTTTAATAAACTCATAGGACAAGTCTAAAATATTCTGCCCGGAACGGTAATTTTTCGTTAAAATTATTTTCTTGGCCGCGGGATAGTCCCGGCTAAACTGCAAAATATTGCTCATAGACGCGCCCCGAAAGCGAAAGATTGACTGATCATCGTCGCCGACAACCGCCAAATTGTTTTTCGGCTCGGCCAAGAGCTTAATCAGTTCATACTGCGACCAATTGGTATCCTGAAATTCATCAAGCATAATATATTTAAACTGTCGGCGATATTTTTCCAGAATTGCCGGCCGCTCGCGAAAAAGCTTTAAGCAATAATTTATTAGATCGCCGAAGTCCAGGGCGTTGTTGTCTAAAAGCAACTGCTGATAAACATGGTAAGCGTTAGCCGCTTCATTAATTCGCGCCGTTTCCTGCCGATCTGTCATATCATCCATTATCTCTTTGTCATTCCCGCGCAGGCGGGAATCCAGAACCGTGTTCTTGCCTCTTTCTCCTGGATTCCCGACAGCCTTCGGCTTCGGGAATGACAAATGAGAAGCGGGAATGGCAGGATTTCCGCCCAGCATCCCGTCTAAATCCTCTTTTAGCTCTCCGGCATAGGCCAAATATTGCGCCGGGCTAATATCTTCGTCCTTGGCGCGGGAAAAATGCTTTAGGAGCGCGCGGATAAATTTAGTCGGATTGCCGAGCGGCCGATAATAGTCCAAGTCAAATTTAGCCAAATTCTTTTTTATTAGAGCCCATTGTTCAAATTCATTCAGTAATTTAAAATCCGTGGACAAGCCGATGCTTAAGCCATGCTCTTTTAAAATCCGTTCGGCAAAACTGTGGAAAGTAGAGATCCATAAATCAAAATAGCCGTAAGGCAGAAGCGACTCTACCCGCTCGGCCATCTCGCCCGCGGCCTTTTCCGTAAAAGTCAGAGCCAATATTTCCTCCGACCCGGCCTTACCCTCTTCAATTAAATAAGCGATCCTTTGCGCGATGACCGTGGTCTTGCCCGTACCGGCTCCGGCCACGATTAACAGCGGCCCGTCCTGATGCTTAACGGCCGCCAGTTGCTCGGGGTTTAAATCTTTAAGTAAATCCATATATAAAAAACGCTATTTCCTCGCCCCTGAATACGCGATCGCCCTTACTATATCCCAGTCCGCGGCCGCCAGCGCGCGCTTGATAGTACTTAAATAACAAAATAGCGGTCTTTTAGGAGTTTAAATTTCTCTTGGCCGGATTAGGCCATATGGCCTAATCCCCCATCCCAATCTTCCTGATATTCCCATTAGTGATGCCGAGCGACAAATAGCGCATAATCTCATAGGCGGCCGGGCCGTCTTTCAGGTAATATCTTCGGCCGTCGGCCGGGTTCAAATACCAGGCCTGGCCGCGCTTCTCCACTTGCAGAACAATCCGGCCTCTTAAGCGGTTTAACAGCTTGCTGTCATAGACTAGCTTGCCCGCTCCCAGCGGGTTAAAACCGCCGGCTATCTCGGCGCCGTCCTTAAAACCATCGCCGTCAGTATCCGGATTGTTGATGTCTGCGCCTAAACCCTCTTCCAGCTTATCGGCCAGTCCGTCATTGTCCGTATCAGTATCCATAAACCTGGTTTCAACGCCGACCGGAATCTTAGCCAAATCTTTGTCCGTGATGCCTAAGCCGAAGCGGCGCAGAGCGCCGTAGGCCGCGTTGCCGTCAGCCAGGTAGAATCGTTTCCGCGCCAGCGGCTCAACATACCAGGCCTGGCCATGGTCTTCCACCTGCAGAAGTATCTGACCAGAGAGGCGCTTAACCAGCGTCTGATCTATTTTAGTTAATAATTCTTTTTGTTCATGGATAAAATTGGTAAAAGAGGCAATCGGCGGTATCTGCGGAACCGTGGGGGTGAAGGTGCCGATGCTGGGCCGGAGATTAGCGAATGTGCTCGTGGCCGTGGCCGGCGGCGTGGGAGTAGCCCGCTGTGAGCCGGTCGAACCAGCCGCAGAACCGGTTCCGGTGTTTCCTCCGCTTGATGAACCGCCGCCGCCCGTGGTTCCGCCAGACGGCGGAGTCGCGGGAGGAGGAGACGAGACCGAGAAAGAGATAATATAGTCGCCGGTAGCGGCAGAGCCGGCCGAATCGCAGCGGATATAATAGGTGTAAGTGGTGCCGTTAACTAGATTGGCAACTATTGTTGAATGAGTGATGCTGCCGGTGATGGTGAAGCTGCCGGCCATAGAGCCGTAGGCCGTATTGGCTAAAGTAGAATATTTACAGGTAGCGGCCTTGTCGGTAGCGAGCGAAATGGCGGTTTGAGCGGTGCCCGCGGCCAAAGCTGACGAGGGCAAACCGTTAGACGGAACTGGAGGATTATTGGCCAGAGCAGGCGGAGCTTGAGTGGTGGTGGAGACAGACAGAGATTCTATGGAACTGTTTCCCGCGCCGTCGAAAGCGCTAACGGTGTAGCCGTAGAGAGTGGAGGCAGAGAGGCCGGTGTTGGAGTAGGCGGTGCCGGTGACGGTGATCAGAAGCGTGCCTCCCCGGTAGATTCTGTAGCTGGTGACGCCTGAAGTAACCGCGCCCGCAACCGCCGGATCGGTGGATGCGTTCCAGGAAAGGTTTACCTG
>Ga0209211_10002298_pt1 | contig 33358 bp, 23 predicted proteins | sample RifGroA2_FD_183992 | JGI IMG/M metagenome (GOLD analysis project Ga0209211, IMG submission 183992) | Groundwater microbial communities from Rifle, Colorado, USA - Groundwater A2 (SPAdes) (version 2) | ecosystem: Environmental > Aquatic > Deep subsurface > Groundwater | place: Rifle, Colorado... | reverse complement strand
CATGTCCATGGTCATAGCTACAGATTATGGACGGAATCCAACGCTTTTTCAAGATTGCGCCAATTTCACCATCATGTTGCGTTGGAAATGGGGATATTTTCACCATCATCTTGCATTGGATAATTCTGTTTACTGATGCGCGCTGCCGCTTTTGATATAATTACCGATATGAAGTCTCTTTCCCGGTTCCTTGATTATCTTGACGGCCTTTCGGCGCACGAATTGGCGCTTAAGGCGCTTTATCTGGTGGGCGCCTGCTCGGCCGCAGCCATTATTGCGGCCTCACTGATGATGCATAAGATCGTCTCCGATATTCCCTCTATAGACAAGCTTGATGAATATACCCCGTCGCTTGCCACCTATGTGTACGATGTCAATAACCAGATCATAGCCGAATTTTCGGTGGAGAAGCGGGCTATACTGCCGCTTTCAAAGATCCCGGTGGACATGCAGAACGCCGTTATAGCTATGGAAGACCAGAATTTTTTCCGGCACTGGGGCATATCGCCACGCGGTATTTTGCGGGCCTTGCTGCGTGATTTGCTGCACCGCCGCAGCGCCCAGGGAGGGTCCACCCTCACCCAGCAGCTTTCCCGCGGCATTTTTCTCAAGCCGGAGAAGACCATTACCAGGAAGGTAAAGGAGATCTTCCTGGCGTTGCAGATAGAGCGTAATTTTTCAAAGCCTGAAATACTGCAGATGTATTTAAACCAGATTTATCTGGGCAACGGCGTTTATGGCGTGCAGTCGGCGTCTAAGCTTTATTTCGGCAAAGATGTGACTGAAATGACCCTGCCGGAATGCGCGCTGCTTGCCGGCGTCATTCCTTCTCCGGAGCGTTTTTCGCCTTTTAATAATCCGGAAAAGGCAAAACAACGGCGCCAGCTGGTGCTTCAACGGATGCTTGCTGAAAAGTATATCACTTCAGAAGAAGTGGCGGAGGCGCTTAAAGTTCCCATTCCTGATTCCAAGTCAACGCTGTTTTCAAGCCACGGCGCCTATTTCGTGGAAAATGTCCGCCAGCAGCTTGAACCAAAGTACGGCATAGACCAGCTTTGGAAGGGCGGTCTTAAAATTTACACTACGCTTGATTTGTCCATGCAGGTGCCGGCCGAAGAGGCGATGGAAAAATATCTTTCAAAGTACGATCAGGACGCGGCCAGGCTGAAAACTCCCGGGTTGCCGGACGTTCCGGTGGTTTCCTCAGTCGCTCTCCAGGGGGCGTTCGTAATTCTGGATGTCAAAACGGGAGCCGTAAGGGCCATGGTGGGCGGCAGGAATTACCGCGACAGCAAGTTTAACCGGGTCACGCAGGCGGCAAGGCAGGCCGGCTCGACGTTCAAGCCGATGGTGTGGATGGCCGCTCTTCAAAACGGCTATAACCCTGCGACCATAATTCAGGATTCTCCGATGGCGTATTATTACGATGGCAAGGATTGGCGCCTGCTTGAGGGCGCTACCGACCAGTATTCAATAAACCTGGCTATTCAGCCTTTTGCCGGCAACAAAGACTTTAAAATATGGGTGCCGAATGATTTTGATAATAAATTTCTGGGCGGGATAACGCTTCGCCGCGCGCTTGAACTTTCAAGAAATCTGGCTTCCATATACCTGGTGACGCGCGTGGGTCCGACACAGGTGGTGGATGTCGCGCATCGCGCAGGTGTAAAGCGCAGTCTGGACGCCGTGCCATCCATAGGCCTTGGCACATCGCTAGTCAGCCCGCTTGAAATGGCCAGCGCCTTTGCCACTTTCGGGAACGGCGGCATTCACACCGAGCCTTTTTCCGTGCTTAAAGTGGTTGATAATCAGGGCAAAGTTTTGCAGGAATATGTGCCGGATGAAACGGAAAGTTTCTCTCCTCAGCTTTCGTATGTGCTGGTAAATATGATGAAAGGAGTGGTGCAGCGCGGCACCGGGGTCTATGCCAGCCGCCTTAAGCGGCCCCTGGCCGGCAAGACCGGCACCACCCAGGACTCAAAGGATATGTGGTTTATCGGCATGACGCCCGATTTGGCGGCCGCCGCCTGGATGGGTTACGATGACTTTATCACCATTAATTCCAAAGACTGGACCGGCAGCTCCACTATCGTCCCGTGGTGGACAGAGGTAATGGAAACCGTGCTTAAAGATCAGCCTGTGAGGGATTTTTCCGTGCCGGACGGCATAACTTTCGCCACCATTGACCCAGAAACGGGAAAACTTGTTCTTCCAACCTGCAAGAAAAGGCTTTTGGAAGCCTTTGTCAAAGACACCGAACCCAAGGAATTCTGCGACGCAGCGCATTGAAAGTGGTCAGTGATTAGTGGCCAGTGGTCAGTTGGGGAGTTTTAGATTATTCTTTACTGTCCACTGTTCACCGGCCACTGCCCACTATTTGTATATTCTGGGTATCCTGGCGTTGGCGGCGGTGCGACGCACGTGCAGGGATACCGGCGTGCCAACTTTAGCTTCAGGTATGTTTGTAACATCAAGCAGACTGTGGGCTATGCCGCACTTGCCCGCGAAGAAAGCTTTTTTTCCGTTTATCAGGCCCCAGTAAACAAAACCAGCCGTTATTTTTATTGAGCGTTCGGCCGGTTCCATGCTAAGCCCGTCCGAGTAGCCCGCGGGTATTGTTGCTATGGTCATGTTTTTGGAAGCGGCGTAGGCGCTTGAATAACCGATATCTTCGTCTTTTTTTACTTTCCGGATAGAAATTATCCTTGAGTAAAACCTCCAGGGCCTGGCAAGACCTATTATGGGGGTGCCTTTCGCTTTTTCTCTGTAAACATCCGTTGGATAAATACCGTAAATCAGGTTTCCTATGCGTGCCATGTCAAGCTGCCAGTGAGGCAAATCGCAAAGAAGCGCGCTGTTGGCGGCGTGCAGTTTAAGCCCGGCAAAAATAGTTTTCGCTTTCAGGCCAAGCCTTTTGAAAACTGCCAGCTTTTCCTCAGCCTCGGTCATGTTTGTTCTGGGAGCGTAGGCAAGGTGCGTTGAGAGGGCAACCGGGCGGGCCCCGCTGAAACCGGCGGCTGTTTTTAGAAAGGCCTCAAACTTGCCGGGGCTCACTCCCCAGCGGCCAAGGCCGGAGTCTATATCTATGTGATACGGGTAGGCGCCGCGCGCGCGGCGGTTCAGGGCTTTTATGAACGCGAGGGAATCCGTTGTAGGGATAAGGCGGTTTTTTATTATTGCCCGCGTTTCTTCCGGCAGGGACGGAGCTAATAAATTTATTTCCGCGTTGGGCAGGGCTTGCCTTAAAATGGAGCCTTCATCCGCTGTCAGCACCCCCAGGCAATCGGCGCCGCTTGAAAGGGCCGCGCGCGATACCGCCTCGGCGCCATGGCCGTAGCCATCGGCTTTTACCACCGCCATAAGCTTTACGCCGGGTTTCAAAACGCGTTTAACGGCGCGGACGTTGTTCTTCAGAATCTTAAGGTCAATCTCAATCCATTTGAGCATATGATGGCGCGGCAACCGCCGCGTATTCATAGCAACTGAAAGCGACATGAAGCCACTGAAAGCAACGTTAAGGTTAAAAAATATTAAAGTATTGCGGAACTTTACTTTATATTGCGTTCTTTTGCTTTCCGTAGCTTTCCGTTGCTACATTTTAAATTATATCATTAAGTATGGATTTTACGGTCGTTAAAGGGGCGCCCAACACAGGCGCCAGGGCGTGGTTCCTCCTTAAAGAAATGCAAAAGGAGCCTTCCTGTGTTTTTCTGCTCACAAGTTCGGAGGAACTAGAGCCTTATTCAAACGCGCTCGCTTCGCTGTCCCGGTTTGCAGGAAAGCTTCCGGATTTTGAAACGGTTTTGTGGTCCCAGTCACCAGAGGTTAAGGCGCGCGCATTGAAGACTATTTACGGCGGCGCCTGCGCGACAAAGAAAATAATTTTTATTTCCTCGGTTGAAGCTTTCGGCGAAAAGCTGCCCTCACGGGCGTCCTACACTGCGCTGGGCTTCAGTTTTAAAATAGGATTATCTTATTCGCGGCAGGAAATGCAGAACAGGTTTTTAAAAGCCGGTTACAGCCGTGTGTCGTTTGTGGAAGAGCGGGGGCAGTGCGCCTTCCGGGGTTCGGTGGCGGATTTCTTCGCCCCTGACCTTGAAAAACCGGTGCGGCTTTTTTTTACGGATTCGCTTGAAAGTATAAGGTTCTTTGAAATAGACACCCAGCATACCTCAGGCTTCCTTGAAAGCGTAAGCGTGGCGCCGGCGTGCAGTGAAGATGCCTCGCTCAGCCCGGCCTCCCTGATGGACGGCGGTTGGAAGTTTTTTGCGGATGACTGTGTGCCTGTGGAGGTAGTGGGCGGAAGTCAGAAGTCAGAAGTCAGAAATCGGAAGTTGGAGTTCCGAAAGCAATCTGACGTCTGTCCTCTGACGTCTGACCTCTTTCTTGTCCCTGACGGTGTTCCCTCTTTCCGGTTTGCCGACCTGGGCCGTTTTGTGGACCAGAGGCCTTTGGGACGGCACCTCCAGGGGATTGCGGAAAGCGGAGAAGCGGTTGATTTCGGAGCGGTGAAAAACCTCAATTTTAATTCCGATACGGCTTTGCTTGCGGGCGAGATATCCCGGCTTAAAGCGAAGGGTCTGGCTGTAACTTTATTTTGCCTTAACCGGGGAGAATCGGAACGCCTGGGCGAAATGCTTTCGGACAAAACCCCGCCCTTTTGGAACAATCGTCCGGAAGTCGGAAATAAAGGCCGGGCTTTAGGCGACGATTCACAGGCCAAAATGGCTGGGCAAGCCAACATAACTTTGGGCTATCTGGAAGAAGGCTTTGTGCATCCGGGGTCAAAGACGGCTTTCATCACCTCCTCGGAGCTTTTCAAGCGCAGTTACCGCCTGGGGCCGGCTTCCGGCGCGCCTAAAGCTAAATTTTACAAGTGGACCGATCTTAAAATAGGGGATTTTGTGGTGCATGAAGATTACGGCGTGGGCCGCTATCTTGGCGTGAAAAAAATATTATACCGCAGCCCGGGCGGAGAAGAAATTGAGGACGCCGACTGCCTTTCAATTGAGTACAGCAGAGGCGATAAACTGATGGTGCCGCTTTATGAATTCGGCCGGGTGCAAAAATATCTCAGCTCGGAGGGAAAGACGCCGAGGGTGTCGCATATGGACACCAAAACCTGGCACGAGATGAAAAACCGGGTTAAAGCCGAGGTCCAGCTTCTGGCAAAAGACATACTTCGTCTTGAGGCGGAACGCGCCGCGCTTAAAACCGAGGGTTTCGCCGGCGGAGGACATCTGGAAGAAGAATTCGCCGGCGCTTTCCCTTTTGAGGAAACCCCCGACCAGCAAAAAGCCATAAACGAGGTGCTAGGCGAGCTGGAAAGCACCCTCCCCATGAACCGCCTGGTGGTGGGGGATGTGGGTTTCGGCAAGACAGAGGTGGCCATGCGCGCCGCTATGCGGGCGGTTCTCGCGGGCACTCAGGCGGCTGTGCTTGTGCCCACCACTATACTGGCCGACCAGCATTTTCGCAATTTTTCGGGCAGGTTCAGGGAATTCCCGGTGATAATAAGAGTCATTTCCCGTTTTGAAACCAAAGCGGCGCAGAAAAAAATACTGGAAGAGCTTTCACGCGGCAAGGTGGATATTATAATAGGAACACACCGGCTTCTCCAGAAAGACGTTAAATTCGCCAATCTCGGTCTGCTTATTGTGGACGAAGAGCACCGTTTCGGAGTGAAGGACAAAGACACCGTAAAAAGCATGGCCAAAGGCGTGCACGCCCTGATGCTTTCCGCAACTCCCATTCCGCGCACGCTTTACCAGTCGCTTTCTTCTCTCAGGGGAATGTCCGTAATTGAAAGCCCGCCCGCGGGGCGCCTGCCTATTTCCACTTTCGTGCGGCCTTACGACGACAGGACTGTTGTTGACGCCGTGCGTTACGAACTCGCGCGCGGCGGGCAGGTCTATTATGTGCATAACCGGGTGCGCACCATAGAAACCAAGGCCGCCAGGCTTAAAGAACTTATGCCGGAGATCAGGGTCGCCGTGGTGCATGGACAACTGCGCGCGGAAAGCGTTGAAAAACATATGTGGGATTTTTTAAACAGGAAATACGATGTTCTGCTGGCCTCCACTATAATAGAATCCGGCCTTGATATTCCAAGCGTAAACACCCTGCTGGTGGAAAACGCGCACGAGCTTGGTCTGGCCCAGCTTTATCAGCTGCGAGGGCGTATAGGCAGAGAAAAACAAAAAGCGTATTGTTATCTTTTTCATCCCGCCGGGATGAAAAAGAGTTACAAGTCACAATCCTCTGGAGGTGCCGTCTCAAGTGGCCTCTGGCCCACAAATGGCCAGGTCACAGGTCACAAGTCGGAGAAGATTCTGGCTTGTGACTTGCCACTTGTGCCATGTGACCGGCAGCCGGAGGCTGCCATAAGCGAAGATGCCGCTAAACGGCTTGGCGCCCTGGAGGAGTTTACCGAGCTCGGATCCGGGTTTCGCCTGGCCATGCGCGACCTTGAAATCCGGGGTGCGGGCGAGCTTCTGGGGGTGCGCCAGCACGGTTTTATAAATACCATCGGCCTTGAAATGTATATAAAACTTTTAAACGGCGAGATAAACCGCCTTAAAGGGCGTGAGGACCCTAGGCAGGTAAGCGAGCCTAAAATAGATCTGCTCATACCGGCGTTTATTCCGGAAGATTATGTGGGAGATGAAATGGAGCGGCTTAATTTTTACAAAAAACTGCTTAATGCCGGAGAGGGAGGGGTGGACAAGGCGCTTTTGGAACTTGAGGATATTTCAGGGCCGGCTTCGGCGCAGCTTAAAAATCTGGCGGAGATAATAAAAATCCGTAAACAACTCGGCCGCTGCCTGGTGCGCTCCGTTACGCAGAAGGAGGGGGGAATGGAAATATTGTTCCTTCCCGGGGCGCAGGTAAGCGCCGGTGCCATGAAAAAATGGCAGGAGCTTTTTGGCCCGCGTATTACTTTTCTGCCGTCTCGTCTTGGCGACGGGTTGCGGATAAAATTTTCCGGCGACCCCCTGAAATTGCTGAACCAGGTGGTAGCGGCTGTTTAACCTGATTATAAAGTTTTCGCAATAGGTTCCTATAAGATTCGGAGGGCAGATGATTGCCCTCCCGCCGCGTAGGAAACCGTCCGCCTAAGGCGGACGCCCGCTGAAATAGCGGGCGGTTTCCCTCCCATCCGCTAAGCGGCTTCAGGGCAATCACCTGTCCTCCTTTTGTCATTGTTCACCTGAAAAATAAAATATTATTTCCCGCCCTTATCATAAGACATCATAATCACCCACCCGACTCAACCTAACAAGGAAAACGCTATAGTCCGTACCAGATTATACGCTGGCGAGTCCTGATTTCTCGTGGTATAATATGTTTAAAGGCGGCTGGTGTCTGTATTCTATTAATCGCCAGCCGGCGATGATCGTCCGCCTTAGGCGGATGCGACAGAGGGGGGCGAATAGGTTCGACGTTAACTTGTTCTGCCGGATCAGCAGGCCATGGTTGACCAGGCCATGTAAAACAGGGTCAAAAAAACAAAAGCCAACTCCAACGAGATGGCCTGGGCGCACGCTTAAGTGCGCCTCGCTCGCAGACTGCCGCCCGCGCGGAATGTAGAGCGTTACAATGCGGGATGCTGTCTTTTGGGGCGCGCTTCGTCCCTGGAAGGCAAAAGACTAAACGGAGCTTGGCCGGTTATTGTCGTCCTGAACTTATGCCGGCCGAGACACACTCAGGGCTAAGCCTGTAGCGGTTCCGACAAGCTGTTGACGGACCCGGGTGCGAATCCCGGCGCCTCCATAAATTTTAAGACCAGCCTCCCTGTGGGGCTGGTCTTAAAATTTATGGTGTAATAATTACCTCTTATGTTCTCTACATAATATTAGAAGAAAACTAGAGAGTGTGGTACGGGTTTTTGGGACAAATAGCTTTTTGGACTTTATCGCTGATTGTGAATTTGGGATCGCGCGCAAAAGTATTAATTTGATTTTTAATATCAGGATAATCGGTATAACCATTTGTGCCGTCAATCCAATATTGAGTCGCCTCTTCTTTGGTAAAACCGCAAAATTGCATTAAAGCCACGGCGCTAATCATGCCCGATGCGTGCCAGCCATGCCAACAAGCATTATTTAAGGGCCCTTTAATGTTTCCCTGTATTATCGCATAAGCCTGGTCTAAAACCTTGTTTATATTTGAAGCAGAGTCAAGAACCGAAACTTGTCTGTATTTAAAAGTTTGTGTTTTGCCCCAACGGTTAGTGCAGGAGATATCATAAGGTTTATAGTTTGTGCTATACAGGTAGTTAGCGCCGGAGAAACCTTCCTGACATAAGTTTTCCATGCCTAACATCGGCAAAGGGTTTGTAATGCTGAGTTTGCCGTGTTTACTGTATTTGTTGTACATATTGTTAGCGCCGCTACGGTACATTACGCCATGCAAAACCACGCGGAGATTGCGAACTCCATATGCCGGCTCATATCCGTCCCCATGATCGTTGACTATTTCGTCCATTAAATCATTGCCGGTTTTAAAGAAAGGCGAATAAAGAGCTTTATATTTATCGGCTGCGGCAATAATGTTTTGTTGTGCGTCTTTATTCCCGCAGCCGTACATCATAAAGCAGCAAATTAAGGCGATTACGGGAAAATATAGTACCGGCAGTTTCATACGAAAGCTCCTTTTTACTTCTTGTCAATGGAACAACCCGCTCCCATCTCATCCCCCGCATGAAACCGCGCGGTGCGTGGGGGGGAATTTTATAAAAACGCCACCGCTTTTGTATTATAGCGCTAGGGGGGTGTTTTTGCAAATTTTTTTAGGCGTCGGGCCGGAGCCTGCCCCTGTTTCCCTTTTGGAACCTTTGGCTTATCGGCCAAAATGCTAAAATTTAGCCGCTATGCCATATCCCGAATGTCCGCTTTGCGGCGGAGAAGCCGGTTTTCTGTGCGGGGCGGCGTTCTACAGCCATGTTCCAATGGCGCTTTTGCGCGCTGGCGCGGACTTTTCCGGATACCGGTTCGCCAGTTCTGCGGGGATTTTGATATGTTGTTACGAGTAAAATGAAAGACAACAGGGCTTTTAATCTGCTGGTCGCTTTAGGGCTTTTTGCGGCTGTTTCCTGGCTGCTGTTCGCCCACAGGCGCTGGTTTTTCTGGATTTTTCCGGCTTACGGGTCGGTTTTCCTCTGGTTTTCATGGCGTCCGGAAAAAGAAGTGAAGTTTATTTTTCTTTTCCTCGCTACGGTTGCGGGTTTTATTATGCCCAGGTTTTCCCTGGGGGCCGATTCGCTGTCAGGCGCCGCTCTGACGCTTGCGGAAATACTTTCGCTTTGGCTTTTATTTTACGCCCTTTCAAGTTCTGAAAGCGGACGCGCCTCAAAGCGGGAAAAAATTTCAGCCGCTCTCGCTCTGGCCTCCGGGCGGGAAAAGAATCTGCGGGAGGAACTCCGGCGCTACCGTGAACACAAGGCGGTTCTGCTGGGGAAAATACAGCTTCAGGAGGAAATTGCCGTTTCCATAAGGCAGATGGCCCAGGCCTCCGGCGCCGCGGAAATAAAACTGGCTTTGGAAGCCAGGATGAAAAGTGTTTTTGCCGGCTGCAATTCCCGCCTTGACTCCGGAGCGCCCGCCGATTTTATTGAAACCTGGGTGTCGGAGCGTAAAATCCCGCTTTTAGTGCGGAACAGCGAAGAGGAAACACGGTTTTCCCGCTCTCTCTTCGGGCCGGAGCAGCGTTCACTGATGGCTGTGCCTCTGTATTTTTTCGGTTCCATGGCCGGATTCCTGCGCGTTTCCTCGCTTGAGCCCGGGCGCTTTACGCAGGAGGATCTGCGCGCTGCCGAGCTTCTGGCGACGCTAGCCGGAGTCAGTATGGAGAATATTTACCTGTTTGAAAAGGTGCGGGAGCTGGCTATAAAAGACGCCTTAACAGGGCTCTACACCCACCGCGCTTTTCAGAACAGGATTGAAGAGGAAATACTGCGTTGCGCCCGCGCGAAGGCGTCTTTTTCGCTTGTGATGGCCGATATTGACCACTTTAAGGCTTACAATGACAATTACGGCCATCAGGCGGGGGATGAAGTGCTGAAGGCCGTGGCGGAAATTTTAGCTTCGGGAGTGCGGGACGTGGATTTTGTGGCGCGCTACGGCGGAGAGGAATTCGCCATAATATTTGCCGGCGCGGATAAACTGCAGGCCGCGCAAGGCGCCGAGATGCTGCGCGAGCGCCTTGAAAGCAGGAGTTTTTCCTTTAATGGCCGGAACGTGGGGGTAACGGCCAGTTTCGGCGTGGCTGAATTTCCGTCTGACGGCGCCATAGCAAGCCAGTTGGTTCGAGCCTCCGACGAACGCCTTTACAAAGCCAAGGAAGCGGGCCGCAACAGGGTGGTGTATGTATAAAGCCGAACTTCTGGCCGTTCTTGTTTCTTCGGCGCCTCTCGTATCTTATTTTTTCGGCCGCTTCAACAATTACGCCGGTTTTGCGGCGGGGGCGGTCTGTCTCGGCGTTCCGGGTTTTCTGCTTCTGACTTCCGGCTCCGGCGCCGTTCCCGCCATAGCGCTTTGCCTCTGGAGCCTGTCGGCCCTTTTTTATTCCCTTGTGCTTAATTCGGCGCAGGAGCGGGTTCCGGCGGATATGGCCGGCATTTCGGATGAAATTGAAAAACTTGAAAAATCTCTTGCCGCTGAAAAATCCGCCCTGACACTCGCGTCAGGTTCCGAAAAAAAAGCCCTCATACTATATTCCACCATCAAGCTGCTGTCCGAGACCGTGGACCCTGAAAGCGCCAGGAGCAGGTTTTCCAGGTATCTGGCGGATTATTTTGAAACAGGGGATTTCGCCTTTTTTCTGAAAGATTTAAATTCCGGGGACGCCGCCATGGAACTTTTTGCCTCGGGCGGAAATAATTCAGGGCTCAATTCATGGCAAAAGCTCAACCTAGCTTTAACAGCTGCGGGGCGTGACACCGGCTCGCCCTGCGTGCTGGGCTCCGCCGGACCTTATGTTTGCGTGCCGGTGACTAATTCCGGAGAAATACTCGGGTTTTTCGCTTTCAAGCCGTCCGAGGACGCGTCTCCGGAACAATTACTCGCGGTCTCCGCCAAGTTCGTTTTCGATATTTCATTCGCGGTTAAGCGCATACAGCTTTTCCGCAGGGTGGAGTGGCTTTCCCTGACGGACGGGCTTACCGGGGTAGGCAGACGCAACGCTCTTGACGAAAAGATGAAAGAGGAAATACGCCGCGCCTCCGCGTTTAAGACCACTCTTGGCTTTATGATAGCCGATATTGACCATTTCAAGCGCGTAAACGATACCTACGGCCACCAGTTCGGCGACGCGGTGCTGAAAAAAGTCGGGGAGCTGCTGAAAGACGGCGTTTATGAAACCGATTTTGTCGGCCGCTACGGCGGTGAAGAATTCGGCATTGTCCTGCCAAGGGCCGACTTTGAGGGTGTTTTCAGGAAAGCGGAGTCCCTCCGCCTTAAAATAGCCGGAGAAAATTTTCAGCATGGCTTTGAAAGTGTTAAAATAACGGTGTCAATAGGCATAGCCCATTTTCCGCGCGACGGCCGCGATGCCTCTGAATTATTTGCCAAAGCCGACGCCGCGCTTTACGCCGCTAAGGAAGGCGGACGGAACCGCGTGGTGGACGCGGGCAGTGTATAGAGCCATAAGCAGTAAGGGCGCCGCGCCCGCCATAGGCAGAATGAATGCCATAGGCCAAAGGCCGTAAACCATAAGCTTATAAGGAAACTCCTAAAAAGCTTATGGCCTAAAGCGTATGGCTTATGGCATCAAAGATAATTTTGGAGGACTAAAATGGAAGTAAATAACACAAACAATCCTGTTCCGGCGCCGCAGCAGCCGGTTTCAAGCCAGAACGCGCCCAAGCCGACCCCGGCCACTCAGACAAGGTTTTGGTTAAAAGCGGTAGCCGCGCTTTATGCCCTGTCGCTATTGGCCGCTTTTGCGGTTATTTCAAGGTACGACAACGCCAGAAAGCCCAGGTCAAATAATAATGTGGATGTCTCCGAGCTTTCGGGCCTGCTCTCGTCCAAAAAAGCCGCGGTGGCCGTTATTCCTGTTTATGGCGTTATTTCACAGAGCGATTCTTCCAGGGTCTGGGAGCGCGGCAGCCAGCAGATAGCCAGAAAAATTAAAACCATGTCCGCAAAAAAAGAGGTGAAAGCCATAGTGCTTGACATCAACTCGCCGGGCGGTTCGGTAGGTGCCGTGCAGGATATCTACACCGCTATCAAGAGGGCCAGAAGAGAAACTAAAAAATTTTTTGTCGCCAGATTCGGCGATGTATCGGCGAGCGGCGGCTATTATGTGGCGAGCGCCTGCGATAAAATAGTGGCGCAGCCGGGCACCATTACGGGTTCCATCGGCGTTGTTTTTAACTCCAGCAACCTGGAAGGTCTATTGAAAAAAATAGGCGTCAGAAGCGAAGTGATAAAATCCGGCAAATTTAAAGACATCGGTTCGATGTCAAGGGAAATGACTCCCGAGGAAAGGAAGCTTTTACAGGCCATAATAGACGATTCTTACGCCCAGTTTGTGGACGCGGTGGCTGAAGGCAGGAAAATGCCGGTAGAGAAAGTTAAGCTTGTTGCCGACGGCAGGATTTTCAGCGGCCGTCAGGCCCTTAGTGAAGGTTTGGTTGATTTCCTGGGTGATTTGCCGGATGCCTTAAACCTCGCCGGCGAGCTTTCCGGACTTGGCAAGAACCCGCGCGTTATAAGGGACACGGATCCTTTTGAACAATTCTTTTCCCTGATGGACTCTAAGTTGTCTTTTTTGGGCTCAAAAAAATTTGAAGAAGCGCTGGATGTCTCTCCCAAACTTGAATTCCGCTGGTACGGAAGATAGAGAAGTACGGGGGGATGTAACCAGTATCCGGTATCCAGTAACCGGTAACTGCTGACTAGTAACCGATTGCTTTTATTTCTCGTTACCGATTTACCGGTCACTGGTTACCGATTACCGAGTCGTTACCGCTGTACGAGGAGATTGCATGGATTTTTTAGGCGCGCTTTCGGAGTTGGTTGACTCTCCCAAGGAAACTCTTGAAAACCCCTGCGGTATTGATTTATCCAGGCCGGGGCTGGCGGGTTATGCCGTTGGAACATTAAGTATATTTGTATTTTTAAGGATGGATTCGCTGGTGCCCCCGGGTATTTTTTCTTTCCTGGCCATGCTCACCGCGGTTCTGGCCGTCAATTTATTTTTTTCCGCCATCATTCACCTTTTTCTTGAAATGACAGGCGCGTCCGGCAGCGCGTTCAGATTATTTTCCCTGTTCGGGGTCGGCGAATTTGTCTGGATGTTGCTTTTGCCGTTTGGATTTCTGGCCAAGTTCGGTTATTTGAATTATTTTTTCTGGTTTTCGCTTTGTTTTGTCATTATCCCGATAGTCAGGATTATCTTTGTAAGGCGGCTTTATTTCGTTTCCAACAATAAAGCCCTGCTCGCCGTCTGGCTGCCTTACGCGGGCTCGGCTGCCGCTCTTATGGCGGCCTTCATATACGCCATAGTATGGATGGTCTGGCTTATAATTTGAGATGCCATAGGCTTTAGGCCATAAGCCATCGGCAGAAAAGCTGTAATAAGCAAAACTGCCGTACGCCATAAGCTGTATCTAAAACTTACGGCCTATGGCAGTTTTGCCTATGGCGCGGCAGGAACAGCCGCAGTATGGCTACGGTTAAACTTTTATGTCTAAAATACCGCAGATCAAAGAATATCAGGGCTTGCCGGTGGTGACGGCGGAAAAAATGAGATACCTGGATAAAATAGCCTCCATGGAGTACGCTCTGCCGGAGCTTGCTCTTATGGAAAATGCGGGCGCCGCCGTGGCCCGTGAGGCGCTTGTTTTTACCAAAGAAATTCTTTTGAAGGACTCCGCCGGCCTTAAAGTCGCGGTTTGCTGCGGACGCGGCAACAACGGCGGCGACGGATTAGCGGCCGCGCGCTATCTTAAGGCCTCGGGCGCCGCGCCCGAAGTTTTTATACTGGCTCCGTCCGAACGGGGCTATGGCGAGCTGACGGTGAAAAATATTGAGCGCGCTAAAACTGAAGGTATAAAAACAACTCTTTTGGGAAAAGAAAATATAGAAAATCTTGCGGAGGAATTTCTGCATGCCGACATACTGCTTGACGCCCTTCTTGGCGCGGGCTCGGTTGGCAAGCCCACCGGGCCCGTGCGCCGCGTGATACAGCTTATGAACAAAAGCCTGAAGCCCATAATAGCCGTGGATATCCCTTCCGGCTTAAGCCCCGACACCGGCCATCATAGCGGCGTTTTTATAATAGCGAGAACCACTTTTACGCTGGGTTTCGCAAAATCCGGCCTGATGGCCGCTCACGCCACGCCCAATACCGGAGAAATAAAAGTGCTGGACATCGGATATCCCAAAGAACTGGTGGAAAGGGCAAGGAGATAAGTTAAGTGCAAAGTGTAAAGTGCAAAATGTGATTTTTTGAAAGATCTGAAAAGGGTCCGCTATAACACTCTATGATAAACGCCGAAGTCAGGCTTAAACACATAATCCGCAGGATCCTGAAGATGTTAGCGCTTGCTGCGGAAAAGTTTATGAGCATAGACGGGCCGCAGCGGGCGGAGGCGTTCTCCTATAACGCGTTCTTCTCGCTGTTTCCCCTTATCGTTCTTTTTGTAACCATAGCATCGGTCTTTATTGACAGGGAGATGGCCGGTAAATTCATTATCGGCTATGTTGAAAGATATGTTCCGATCAGCGGCGACATGAACCATTATATCTTTGACACTATCTCCGGAGTAGTTAAAGCGCGCGGGCAAGCCGGGATGATAGCGTTACTTATGCTGGTCTTGGCATCCACACAGTTCCTTACCACTCTTGTACATGCGACTAACCGGGCCTGGGGCGTAGAGGGGGGCAACTGGTGGCGTCGGCCGCTGAAGAGCCTGGGCCTGCTCTGCATAATGGCCGCGCCTGTTTTTGTTGGCATCGGTGTGCTGGTATTGGGGCGGATGGCTAAGGACTTTCTACCCGATCGCGGTTTTCTTCTTTGGGGTCACAATCTGATCGTTTTTTGCCTGCCGTGGCTGACCGTATTCTTCAGCCTGAGTCTTTTTTACCGGTTGGCCCCGCGTCGGCGCACGCGTTTTTCGGAAGTCTGGGGCTCCGCTCTGTGCGCCGCTATCCTCCTGCAGGCGGCCCAAAACCTGTTTGTTATCTACCTTAAAAACTTCTCCGCTTTGAACGCGGTCTACGGGGCGTTCGGCGCGATCATGGCTCTGCTGTTGTGGATATACCTTTCCGGATGCATCTTTATCTTCTGCGCCTGCCTGTGCGCCGCCCAGGCGGAGACGCGCGATCAAAGAAGGGTATAGGGTTTTGGGTAAGGAAGTTTCAGAATAGAGGGGGGGGGAACTTGTGATAAGGGCCCTTATGTTTCCTACAGATTTTACATTATAGTAAAATAGAAGGAAGGGGAGCTCTTTCCGGAAAATTTTCAAGCAGCGGAAAGAGCGAAATTAAGGAGTTAGCTGAATAGATACTTCATTATGACAAAAACGTTCCATCTTTCGCTGCTGAGAGCATGCAATGAAAAGTGCATTTTCTGCGCCAAGGCCGGATATCCGCAACGTGAAATACCAATAAATGAATGCTTGGACATGCTGAAGCAGAAAAGACGCGAAGGGTTCGGCTTTCTCTACTTTGACGGCGGAGAGCCGACGCTCCGGAAAGATCTGTCCGCTATATGCGCCGGGGCGTTGCGGCTCGGGTACAGGCGGATAACGATCAACACTAACGCCACACTGCTTGGAGACGGGAAGTTTATCACGGCCCTTTCCCGTCTGCCGGGTGCGAAAAAGAATATTTTATTCTGTGTTTCGCTGCATTCGCATAAGCCGGCGGTCTCGGACAGACTTACCGGATTTAAAGGCAGCCTGGGAAAAACCCTGGCCGGGCTTGCGCGGATCAAAGAGGCCGGGTTCACTTTTTCTATCTACCACCTTATAACGGCATATAACTACCGGGACCTGCCCGGCTTCTCCCGGTTCGCTGCGGACAACTACCCGCAAATGCTGGACGTCAACTTTTCTTTTATTTTCCCGTCAGGGTCGGCGCTTGAAAATAAGGATATCTACCCTGAAATTTCGCGGGTCGCCCCGTATTTCGATAAGGCGGTGGCGCTGCTTGTGGAGCGTAATATCAATGTCAATCTCATATCCTGCGGGCTTGTTCCGCTTTGCATGCTGAAAGGCCTGGAAAAGCTTTTTATTAACAGCTATGAGGCGGAAAATGCTTCCAATTCACAGGTGGCCGACAGCGAAAAGACCGAAGATTTCCCATTTCACTCCAGTGACGAGATACTGAACCGCAAAATAAAACCGGCAAAATGCTCCAGCTGTGTGGTGACGCAGATATGCGGCGGGCTCTGGCATATTTACGCTGACAGATACGGTCTTGCTGAAATAAAGCCGTTCCGCCGCGTACCACCGGGAGCAAAACGCACCGGGGCGGAGAAAATAATGGCAACCCCCGAAGATAAACTTCAAAACATACTGGTGAGCGTCTATAAAGCGCGGTTGTACGGCGCGCAAAGGTTCGTGTTCTCTCCCGGTGTCCGCAAGCGCGCGGATTTTTTCGCCGTAACCAATTTTGCACGATCTCTCTTGGGAATACGTAAGAACCAGAAAAGAAAACCCCCCCGAAAATAAATAAAGGATCAACTGAACAAATAATACGGGATTTCGATCTCTCCGCGACCGATATGCGCAGCCTTGCCGAAAGCTTCAGATCTGAGGTGGAGCGCGGGCTGTCGGGCAGGGTGAGCTCGCTAAAGATGATCCCCGCCTATGCCGGGCAACCGACCGGCATAGAGGCGGGAGAATTCATAGCGCTCGATCTGGGCGGAATGAATTTTCGCAACTTTCGCTTGAGCTTAAAGGGCGGGGCAGGATCGGGAAAACGGGCATAATGAGTTTTAAGCCCGGCAGAAAAGAGATCTTCGGCAACGGGAAGGACCTGTTTGATTTTATAGCCTCGCGTCTCAGGATGTTTTTATCCAAGAAAAATCTTTCCGGATTCGAACGCGCCCTTGGAGTTGCATTTTCGTTTTCGGTAAAACAGACCGGTATCGCCAGCGGTAAGCTTGTATGCTGGACGAAAGGTTTCAGCGCTAAAGACGTCATCGGCAAAGATGTGGCAAATAGAACCCGCCCCGGCTTTATTTCGCTGGAATTTCTTATGGAAGACCTCTCTTAGTATAACTCCGGCGATATTTTCACCCAGCAATTTGTTGCCGTTGTCTGTGCAGTGGCCGAAATCGCCGGCGAATATATCACGGAAATATGCTGCATAGCCATCTTTCTTAACCGCTTCCCTGAAAATCTTCTCATTATCCACAAAAACAATGTCATCCGCCTGTTCTGCGAATATATTTTTTAACGGCGCGAGATTGCGCATGGGATATTGCACACAAACTAATCGTATCTTTCTTTTATCCAAAATAGTTTTAAGGGCGTGGTAATTATTCGTTGTGAACGGGGTGTATTCTAGGGTTGCCTTCGGGTGGTAAGGCTCTTCTGCCTGGCGAAATCGCCCGCGCTTCCAGTATATCCCTTCAATTCCATAGTATGCCCTGGAATTCCCCGGATTAAGTTTCAGCGCTTTTTTAAACACTTCTTCTGCCTGCTGAAATTTCCCCTGTTCCGTGTATAGTTCCCCAAGTTGATAGTATGCCCGGTCATTGCCCGGATTAAGTTTCAGCGCTTTTTTAAACACTTCTTCTGCCTGCTGAAATTTCCCTTGTTCCTGGTATAGCCAACTAAGTTCATGATATGCATCATCATTCACTGGGTTTATTTGCAGCGCTTTTTTAATATACATTTCTGCCTGCTGAAATCTTCCTTGTTTCCGGTACATCCATCCAAGTGCTAGGCATGTCCGGTCATTCCTTGGATTTATTTGCAGCGCTTTTTTAATATACATTTCTGCCTGCTGAAATTCCCCTTGTTCCCAGGATGTCCCCCCAAGTTGAAGGTATGCCCCGTCATCCCTTGGATTTATTTGCAGTGTTTTTTTAATATATATTTCTGCCTGCTGATATTTCCTTTGATTCCCTGGATTAAGTTTCAGCGCTTTTTTAAACTCTTCTTCTGCCTGCTGCAATTTCCCCTGTTCCCTGTATAGCTCCCCAAGTTGATAGTATGCCCGGTCATTGCCCGGACTTATTTTCAGCGCTTTTTTAAACACTTCTTCTGCCTGCTGCAATTTCCCCTGTCCCCTGTGTATTTCTCCAAGTTGAATGTATGCCAGGTCATTTCCCGGATTTATTTGCAGCGCTTTTTTAATATACATTTCTGCCTGTTGCAATTTCCCTTGGTCCAGATATAGCCTTCCAAGTTTATGGTATGCCTCATAATTCCCCGGATTAAGTTTCAGCGCTTTTTTAAACTCTTCTTCTGCCTGCTGAAATTTCCATTGATGATCCTGGTATAGCCTTCCAAGTTCAAGGTGCCCCCTGATATTCCGGGGATTTATTTTGAGGGCTTTTTTAATATACATTTCTGCCTGCTGAAATTCCGCTTGTTCCCGATATAGCGTTCCAAGTTGAAGGTATGTCTCATCATTCCCTGGGTTAAGTTCCAGCTCTTTTTTTAATTTTTTAACGGGTTCCGCGTTTTCTGTGTCCGGTCCTGTCGCGGGAAGAGCCGGGCGCGTGGTAAGCTGCGCTTGTGTGTTTTCGGGAGGCAGGGCCCACCTGTTGGTTTTGAAGGCCATATGGAATAGAAGCCTTGCCAATTTGTATGTTTTAAATAATTTGACAAACGATGCCGGTTTAGATGCGGGGGGCGTTTCAATCGGCAGGTGCGCCGCCCCGGGGTCATTTACCCCCATCATGGTCACCACCATGTCGGGATGATATTTATCAAGGTAAAACTCCACCTGGTTTAATATTGTACCGGTGTCTCTGCCTCCCCCTGCCTTATCTATCACGGTGAATTGTCTCCCTGCGCCGCTCCGGTTAAGGGCGGCTTCCAGAAAAGGCGGCCATTCCCCCTGCGTGGTGGATTCACCAAGGCAAAGTATGCGGTAAGCGCCCCCTTTTTTAATAGAGACGCGGTTGCTGTGCTCCTGAACGGATAGAAGCGTAAAACTGCCCAGACGCAATCCGGCTTCAAGAAGAAAAAAGGAGAAAAAAATACCAAGGAGGATAAGAAAAACTTTTTGAAAAAAGGTTGTTTTCAGTTTCATCTTACACCGCCTGCAGGAGTGTGTGTTACTTGATTGGCTCGTTCATATCAGCGAGAGGGAAATGTTTTTGCAAATTTTTCAGGCGTCCGGAAGTTTCAGATGGGGGGAGAACTTACGATAAGGGCCTTTATATTTACTACAGATCAATTTTGAAAGTTTTTCGGACAGTTCCAGCAGGCGGGACCGGAAGCGCGGCTGTTTGCGCTCAATTAAGGGCAAAAGGGTTTTCCTGAGCCAGTTGCGGGTGTGTTTTTCGTCTTCGTTCGTCTTATCTTTCCTGAAGGACAGACGGTTCAGCCGCGCGTACTCCATTATTTCCTTCCTGCTTACCGCGAGCATCGGCCTGATCACAAAAACGTTTTTTTTACCTTTCGCGCTCATTTTTCTTTTTACGGGTATGCCCAAAAGTCCTTTCGGCTCCGTGCCCCGCATCAGGTTCAGCATGACGGTTTCCGCGTGGTCGTCCGAGTGATGAGCGGTGGCGACAAGCGCGCACTTTTTTTTAAGCGCTGTTTTCAGCAGGAAACCATAGCGGGCCCGCCTGGCGGCGTGTTCAACGCTCATTTTCATTTTTTTCGCGAGCCCCGGCACATCCACTCGTGCCGTTACCGTTTCAAGACCGTAGCTCAAACCCAGGTTTTTTACGAAACTCTCGTCCGTGTCCGCCGCCCTGCCGCGCAGGCGGTGGTTTAAGTGGGCTACGCAAAGCTTTAATCCCCCGCCCCGCGCGTGTTTGGCGAAGAAATCGAGCAAAACAATTGAATCCGGCCCGCCTGAAACGGCAAGCAGAATGGAATCCCCTTTTTTAAAAAGTCCGCGGCGGCGCGAATGGGAATTTATTTTGTCCCAAAGCCTGAGCGTGGCCATCTTAGCGTGCATAGAGTGAATTATACAATTTTGTATAATTACAGCCATGCAAAGCTGCGAAATACGAAAAAAATTCCTTGGATATTTCAAAAAGCAGGGGCATCCCGTCATCAAATCAAGCCCGCTTATTCCCGAGGGCGATCCCACGCTTTTGTTTACCTCCGCCGGCATGGTGCAGTTCAAACCGTATTACCTGGGCCTTAAAACAGACCTTAAGCGCGCGGCTTCCTGCCAGAAAAGCTTCCGCACCACCGATATTGATAATGTGGGCCTTACTATACGCCACCTGACTTTTTTTGAAATGCTGGGTAACTTTTCTTTCGGAGATTATTTCAAGGCCGAATCCATAAAGTGGGGCTGGGATTTTTTAACAAAAGAACTGGGCCTGCCCGAAGACCGGTTTTATATCTCAATTTACGGCGGCGGAGTAGCTCCGAAAGACGAAGAAGCCCGTAAAATATGGGAGTCGGTGCTGCCGGAACGCCTGCATTCCCGTATTATTGAACTTGGCGACGACAGTAATTTCTGGAGCATGGGCGACACCGGCCCATCTGGCCCCTGCTCTGAAATTTACTGGGATCGCGGTGAAAAATTCTCCCACCACAACTGCCTGGGAGCCGGCTGTTCCTGCGACCGCTACATAGAGATCTGGAACCACGTTTTCACCCAGTTTAACAGGCGTTCCGATGGCTCTTTTGAACCGCTGCCTCGTAAAAATATTGACACCGGTATGGGCCTTGAACGCCTTGCGTTTGTGGTGGAAGACAAACCCTCGCCTTTTGACACCACGCTCTTTTACCCGATAATAGCGGCCTCTGCAAAAATACTAAAAACCGAATACAGCACGGGCTCCGGGTCCGCTTCCGCTTTCCGCATAATAAGCGACCATCTGCGCGCTGCCGCGTTCCTTATATCCGAAGGCGTAATCCCGTCGAATGAAGGCCGCGGTTATGTTTTGCGGCGCCTCGTAAGGCGCGCCGCGCGTTACGGGCGGATAATGGGCGCGGGTGAACCGTTCCTTTATAAACTGGTCCCTCCGGTATTTGAAATTTTCAGGGATGTATATCCGGAAATGCTTTCCGCCGAGCGCCAGATAGTTGACGCGCTGAAATTTGAAGAAGAAGGCTTTATTGAAACGCTTGAAACAGGGGAAGTCTTTTTGAAAGGGCTTATGGAAAAATATCCGAAAGGCATACCCGGCAAAGAAACTTTCAGGCTTTATGAAACTTATGGGTTCCCTTTTGAATTAACCCGCGAGCTGGCTTTGAAAAATAATATTCCGGTGGATGAAAAAGGCTTTAACGAGGCGCGCAAAGCCGCACAGGGCGTTGCCAAGGCCGGCTGGAAAGACTCGGGCGAGAAAAGTTCTTTTATTTTTCAGAGGGCGGAGGAACGCTTTTGCGCCACTAAATTTACCGGCTATGAGGAAACTGAAACCCCGGCTGTGGTGCTGGGCCTCATTAACCCGGCCGGGAATATCACCGAGTCTTTGTTAAAAGGCGCCGAGGGCTACGTGGTGCTTGATAAAACCCCGTTTTACTCCGAGTCAGGCGGCCAGGTGGGGGATACCGGGCTGATAATGGCGGACGGCTTGGAGGCCGCCGAGGTGCTGGATACGCAAAAGCCCATAGGAAAAGTTTTTTTCCATAAAGTGAAGGTATTGGAACCGTTAAAAACCGGTATGGCCGTAACCGCCGTGGTTTCAAAAGCCCGCCGCCGCGTAGCTTCAAACCATACAGCGGTGCATATTGTAAACGCGGCCTTAATGCGGGTTTTCGGCCCCGGTACGCGTCAGGCCGGGTCTCTTGTAACCGCTGATAAATTCCGTTTTGACTATACGGTCGCGAAAACGCCCACCAAAGAAGAGCTCTCAAAGGTTGAAGAAATATCCAACGCCGCGGTGGCCGAAAATTACAGGGTGTTTAAAATGGAGCGTCCTCTTAAAGACGCGCAAACTTTCGGCGCGGTAACCCTTTTAGGCGAAAAGTATATGGATCCGGCCCGTTTCGTGCTTGTGAACAAAGGCGGCTGGGATGACGCCAAAAACCGCTACAGCCTTGAGCTCTGCGGCGGCACGCATATAGACGCCCTGGGCGAACTTGTTATGATTAAAATACTGAAAGATTCCTCGGTCTCCCGCGGAGTCCGGCGTATAGAGGGCGTGGCGGGCCCGGCCTGCGTGGAACATGTCTCAAAACTGGCGTCAATCGCGGAAGAAATTTCTTCCCGCCTTGCCGTTCCGCCCGAAGAGCTGGGAACAAGGATTTCGCAGCTGATGGAAAACCTTAAAAAAAATCAGCCGGGAAAACCAAAAGCCGCGGCCGCGCAGGTTGAAAGCGCCGCGGAGGAAGTAACCCTGAACGCCTCAACCAAACTTGTTATAGTTGAGGCGGCGGGCTCGCAAATATCGGCTTTGCGCCATCTCTGCGACCAGCTTAAGCTCAGGTACAGCAACGCTTTGTTCTTTGTGTTTTCACTCGCTGAAGGCAAGATGTTTTTTGTGGTTGCGGCCTCTTCCGACCTTAAAAACGACAAGTTCAACGCTTCATGCGTGGCCAAGGAAGCCGCTGATCTGCTGAATGGTTCAGGCGGAGGCCGTAAGGATTTCGCCCAGGGCGGAGGCGTTTCACCCGCTAATTTGGGTTCTTATAAAACGCAGCTGATTGAAATAGTAAAAAAACATTTATAAAGCAGGCGTAGAGAGTCTAAATGTCTGGGCGGCGCGGAATGCGATAAGTCCGCGCGAGTACCTTCGTAGTGAGCGCGGTTACCCTGTAAAAGGGGTTTAGTGAGTGGTTCCGGCTTAATGCCGGAAAAGCGAGTGACGAAGGGGAGCTTCACTCCCTTAGAGTGGAGCATCCGCATAAGGCGGATGCGGTGTGGGATGAGACAGATGCGCCCGTGGTGAAATGGATATCACAGGAGCCTCCGAAGCTTCTAGTGCAGGTTCGATTCCTGCCGGGCGCAAACAGTTCTTGGGGTTGCCATAGGCAAGAAAGACTGCTATACGCTTTAAACCACACATTATATGGCGCGGCTGGAACAGTCGCAGGGCCTATGGCAATAGCCGTATCTAAAATTTATGGCTTATGGCGGGCGCGGCGCGCTTACGGCCTATGGCAATAGCCGTATCTAAAATTTATGGCTTATGGCGGGCGCGGCGCCCTTACGGCATACGGCAAATATTTTCATGCAAACCATCCTAGTTACCGGTGCCACCGGCTATATAGGCGGCCGCCTTGTTCCCAGGCTCCTTGAAAAGGGCTATAAGGTGCGCTGCCTGGCGCGCCACCCGGATCACCTTAAGGGAAGGCTCTGGGCCGCGAAAACGGAAATAGTGCCTGGCGATGTTTATAAAAACGAAAACCTTGCCGCGGCGCTCGCGGGGGTAGAAGTTGCCTATTATCTTATTCATTCCATGGCCGATGCCGCAGATTTTGAACGGCATGAGGAAATTTCCGCGCGTAATTTCTCCGCTGCGGCCGTGTCCGCCGGAGTTAAAAGGGTGGTGTATCTGGGCGGGCTTGGTCGAGAGGGCGTGGTTCTTTCAAAACACCTCGCTTCCAGGCAGCGCGTCGGCCGCCTTTTAGCCGAAAGCGGGCTTAGCATAACGGAGTTCCGTGCCGCCATAATAGTCGGTTCCGGCAGCATTTCTTTTGAAATTATCCGTTATCTGGTAGAGCGTCTGCCTTTCATCCCCTGTTTCCGTTACCTCAAGCGTACCCGCTGTCAGCCGGTGGCAATAAGGGACGTGCTGTCTTACCTTATAAACTGCCTTGATAAACCCGAAACAGCCGGCCGCAGAATAGAGATAGGCGGCCTGGGCACATATACCTACCTTGAGCTGCTTGAATTTTTCGCCGTGGCCAGAGGGCTCAAACGCTGGTTCCCCGATATAAGCTGCATGTCCGCTATTATTCCTTCCGCGGCCTTGAGCGCGGACATAATAGGTTTGCTTACCCCGATACCCAAAATATTTGCCCGGCCCCTGCTTGAAAGCCTTGAATATGAAGTGGTATGCACAAATTCCGACGCCCTGGCTCTTTTCCCCGAGATAAAACCGCTTGATTACCAGACCGCCGTAAAATACGCTTTAATGAGGATATCCGAAAACGCCGTTGAAACCACCTGGGCTATGTCGGTAATACCCGAGCAGACCAGGCCGTACGCTTTTATAGACAGGGAAGGGCTTATAGCGGAAGAGCGGACTCTCGGAGTGAACGTCCCCGCGTCAAGGGTTTTTGAGACTTTTTGCGGCATAGGCGGCGGCCGCGGCTGGTTTTACCTCAACTGGCTCTGGACACTGCGGGCGCTTATGGACAGGGCGGCAGGCGGCATAGGCATGAGGAGAGGCAGGCGACATCCGGATATTGCGGCGCAGGGCGAACCGCTTGATTTCTGGCGCGTGGAGCGAGTAATGGAGGGGCGGCTGATACTGCTCCGCGCGGAAATGAAGCTTCCCGGCAAGGGCTGGCTTGAATTTGAAGCTGTGCCCCGCGCGGACGGCGGCTCGGTTTTAAGGCAGACAGCTTATTTTGAGCCGCGCGGATTTATGGGAAATATCTACTGGTACGCGCTATATCCCATACATAAGATAATTTTCGCCGGGCTGATAGCGGAAATTAAAAAACGCTCCGAGAATAATAAATAAAACACCATATGTTTTACGCCATGCGCGGTAGGCGCGTCCAGGAGATTCTTAAAAGCTTATAGCCGAAAACAGTCAGCCTATGGGCGGCTATAACAACCCCGCAATGAAAGGCGTTTTATTCGTATAATTTATTTTCAGCCGCAGCCCGTTTTTTACGCCGGACAGTTTCGGCGGGGCTGTAGGGCGAAAGGGTAGCGGGTAGAAATAAGGAATTCCTTCGGAAAACCCTCCCGCCAAACAGCCGGCGGGTCCGCCTCTGGCGGAAAACCCTATACCCCTGACCCCTGTTATCTTACGGAGGTATTATGTGTAAAACATTTTCTATCTGCGCAATACTTGCTTTGGCGGTTCCCGCTTTTGCTTCGGACGCTAAAACCGACGCGGTTATGAACGCCCTCACAAAAGAGCTTGACAGATCATTCGGTGTTATGAAAAACGTTGAAAAAACGCCGCTTTATTTTCTGGGCTATGAAGTGATAGACACGAAGCAGTACGGCGTATCGTCTTTCATGGGCGCTACAGACGGTGAGCATGAAAGCGAACGCCGCCGCTTTGACATAGATGCCCGCTTTAACGATTTTAAGCTGGATAATACTCATCAGATAAAGGGGGATGCCTCTTTCAACTATCCGGTCAGCTACACGCAATATATACCGATGGAAAACGATGAAAATGCCATCCGGGCCCGCGTGTGGGAGCATACCGACTCCGCCGTCAAGCGTTCATACGAGGCCTTCACCAAAGTGAAGATGAATAAGGCCATTACGGCAAGCGAAGAGGACCCCTCGCCGGATTTCTCTCCCGCCAAGGCTGAAGTGTTTTACGAAACGGCTGTGTTCCCGTCTTTTGATCAAGACGCCTGGAAGGCCAGGCTCAACAAGTTGACCGGGAAATTTTTACCATATCCCTTTATTTACCAGGGGCAGGCCTGGTTCCGTGTTTCGTCCGATAACCGCTATATAGTCAACAGCGAAGGCACGCGTGTAAAAACCGGGAATGTTTATGTGAGTATGGGTTACACTATAACTTCGCGCACCGAGGACGGCATGGAACTTGTGCGCGACATGTCGTATTACGGCGAAACGCCCGGCGAACTCCCTTCCGACGAGGTAATTTTAAAGGACATGGATCGCTCAATAACCGAACTTAAGGCGCTTCAAAGCGCGCCGCTTGTTGAGCCTTACAGCGGCCCCGCCATAATTAACGCCATACCCGCCGGCGTGTATTTCCACGAAATTATAGGCCACCGCCTTGAAGGCCATCGCCAGAAGCTGGAAGATTCGGGCCAGACTTTCGCAAAAAAACTTAACCAGAAAATTACAGCGGATTTTATAACCGTTTACGACGACCCGAATATAAGGTCGTTTAACGGCACGGTGCTGCGCGGCCATTACAGCTACGATGATGAAGGCGTAAAAGCCCAGCGTGTTAACCTGATAGAGAATGGCGTGCTTAAAGGTTTTTTAATGAGCCGCTCTCCCATACGTGATTTCGCATCGTCAAACGGCCATGGCCGCAAGTCGGCCGGCAACCAGGTTGTCTCGCGCATGGGCAACACCATAGTTGAGGCTTCAAAAACCGTGCCATACTCCAGACTCCGTGAAATGCTTATTGAGGAATGCAAAAAGCAGGGCAAAACTTTCGGCCTGGTATTTAACGATATCTCCGGCGGGTTCACCTACACCGGTCGCGGCAGCGGACAGTCTTTCAAGGTACTGCCGCTTCTGGTTTACCGCGTTTACACGGACGGGCGTCCCGATGAAATAGTGAGGGGCGTGGATATTGTGGGCACGCCGATAGCTAACTTCAGTAAGATAATGGCTGCCGCCGACGATACCGCCGTTTTTAACGGCACCTGCGGCGCGGAGTCGGGCTGGGTGCCGGTTTCAGGCGTGGCGCCAAGCATACTGATGTCCGAAATAGAGGTGGAAAAGTCTAAGAAGTCGCAGGAAAAGCCGCCGGTGCTTGAGCCGCCGCTGTATGATAAATAAGTCAGTGGATAGTGATCAGTGACCAGTGGCCAGTAACTGATTACCGGATACTGCAGTAACCGGTAAAGCGGCTAATAATCGGGAAAGAAGGTTAAAGGTTATATGAAAAATATTTGTAAAAATGTTCTTTTATCGGCGCTGATTTCGCTCTCTTTCTGCGTTGCGGCGCCTTGTGCGGCGCCTGAAGGGGACGTTGTTTTTAAGGCCATGAACGATGAAATGGCGCGTTCCATGAATAAGCTGAAAATGGACAATCTGCAAAAACCGTATTTCATGGCTTACACCGTAAGCGAGGGGTCGTCCTGCCACATCAGCGCCACCTTCGGTTCCATAGAGGGGTTTGACTCATCCCCTTACCGGCGCGTGAAGGCTGAGGTCCGGGTGGGGGATAAAAAGTTTGACAATACCAACTACATGGGCGCCGCGTGGGGAGAGTACCGCCCCTCCGTGGATTACGGCATTGCCATGAACGATAACTATGACAGCCTGCGGTTCAGTATCTGGTCGCTTACCGATGCCGCTTATAAGGATGCCCTTGACACCTATTCAAAGAAAAAAGCCTTTAAGGAGTCAAAGAATATTGCCGAACTTTACGATGACCTTACCGACGAACCTGTTTATAAGGATTTTTCGCCCGCCGCAACCTGGCAGTTTGACGGGAATCTTTGGGCTGGGCGGGTTAAGCGGCTGTCTGCGGTTTTCATTAAATATCCGGCGGTAAAGTATTCGCAGGTCTCGCTTTCTTACGATTACGGCCTCTCAAGGTTTGTAAACAGCGAGGGTTCGGAGTTTAAAAAACCGTATTGTTCCGGCGCTATTAATATAGCCGGAGAAACCTACTCGCGTGACGGCTACAAGCTGGATGCCAGCGCGCGTTTCGGCTTCTGCGGAGCGGACGATCTTCCTGCTTTTGAAACTATCGTTAAAAAAGTGGAGGAAACAGCGGAGCGTCTTACCGCCATGAGCAAGTCCGTGCCTATGAAAGCCTACATAGGTCCGGTGCTTTTTGAAGAGAATGCCGCCGCCAGGTTTTTTGAGCACTTCTTTGTGAATAATGTTTCCAATCCCCGCGAAATATGGAAAGAAACCAATAAATGGTCCACTAACTCCGTTTACAGGCGCGCCGGAGAGCTTGTGGAACGCCTGGATATGCGCGTTATGCCGCCGTTTTTAAGTGTGGTGGACGACCCGTTTGTTACAGTTTGCAATGGCGTGTCGCTTATGGGGCATTACGAAGTGGACGACGAGGGGGTGCCGGCGCGGGAAGTGAGGCTTGTGGAAAAGGGCAGGCTTAAAGACATTTATCGTTCCAGAACCGCCACCCGCGATTTTAACAGATCGAACGGCCATGGCCGCGGCGGGTACCATGAATTTACAAGCGGCGGCCCCGGCAATGTTTTCATTGAGCCCGAAGACAACCCCGCCCGCGTAATGCCTTTCAGTGAACTTAAAAAGAAGTTCCTGGACATGTGCCGCGAGCAGGAACTGGAATATTGTCTGCTTGTGAAGGATATCGCCAGTTTCCATGGCTCTTTTTCCGCTTATAAGGTTTATGCTTCCGATGGCCGCGAGGAACCGGTGCACGCTATAGAGTTTATCGGCGCCGGCTTGCGCGCGCTACGCGATATTGTGGCGGTTTCAAAGGAAATGACAATTTATAATATGGCCTGGACCCCGCCCGCCTCGCTGGTGGCGCCTTCCATAATTGTGCAGGAAATGGAAATTAAGAAGACGGAAGACAAACCGGATAGGAAACCGTACCTGGACCACCCGTTTTTCGCCAGGTAATCTTTGACGGAAATAGGTCGTCTGATGGCTATCCCGCCACCCACTCGTAAATCAGTTACTCTGGCCTTGACAAGTCAAATATTTCCTGCTATACCATAAGTACGGTTGGTAACTTTGCCTTGAACATTCAGCGAATTGTGTCAAGGAAAGTTTATAGTTGTTTATACGTTTAATGGTTTGAAATGGTTGGGGCGAAAGAAAGCCGGTTCTCACGGGGGTTCACTCAAAGAACCGCTTATGTTTTCCGTAAATTATATTCCGGAGGTGGCAAGCTTATGAAAAATCAAATATGGTCGCGTAGTAAGATAGTCTGGGGCCGATATCTCGCGGTTTTTCTGCTTATTCCGTTCCTCTTGTTCTCATTTGGGGCCGCTGCTAAGCGCTCCGTGCCCGCCAAGCGATCTGCGGCTCAAAAAGCCAAGCCGAGATTGAAGCCGGTGCCGTGGCTATGGCAGGGCGGCACCAACAAAAGCTATATGGCGGGGATTAAGGGCCAGATAGATGAGCTGCAGAGTAGGAAACAATCGCTTATAGCCCAAATTGCTCAGACTGCGTCGGGGGCTACGGCCGATGAAATATCCATGGAACAGTCGGCCAGCGACGGAACGGCAACTACAGTTCAGGATGACCAGAAACTTAAGGCGTTTTCGGCAGGCATGAATTCCGACCAAACTACGACCGGGGGGTCATCGTCCGGCATGAGTTCCGGCCAAACTACGACCGGGGCGTCATCGTCAGGCATGAGTTCCGGCCAAACTACGACCGGGGGGGCATCGTCAGGCATGCGTTTCGGCCAAACTACAACCGGAAGCACGGCGGGCCGGGCGCCGACAACAGCTTTGTTGAGGCAGCAGGAGGCTGAACTGGCAAAAACACAGATCCTCCTTGACCAGTACAAATCGGCAGCGGGGCAAATGCAGGCCGCCACCCTGGGCAAAGAGGCCAATTACAAGGCACTGGTTGAGGGCAGATTGAAAGATTCGGGCGGTTTCTACGCCCAACGAGTTGTCCTTGACCAATCCGGGGGGGCCCAGATTATTCCCTCCGGCAATTGCGGTGATTACCCGCGTGAGTGGTGCGCCGCTCCTCCGGACTCCCTTATTACTTTCTGTGGGTCACGGTTTCTAAACCGTGAATGCGTGGCTTATGCCGCCTGGAAACGCTGTACAAACGGCAAGTCATATGGGGTAAGTGATGCCGGTGACTGGCCCGGCAATTCCGGGAGAGCGACCGTTGGCAGCGCGGCAGTCTGGAATAGAAGCGCTGGGAGCCCTTATGGACACGTGGCTTATGTAACGGCGGTGGGCAGTGATTCTATTACAATTTCGGAATTCAATTGGCATCCTTTCCTTTACACCAGCCGCGTTCTCAAGGTGGGGCGCCCTGGCTTCCCTCACAGGTTTTTGAATTAAGGGGCCTTGATAAGTCAGGTGTTTACTGTGTATCACATCGGTAACTTTGCCTTGAACATTCAGCGAATTGTGTCAAGGAAAGTTTATGGTTGTTTGTGTGTTTCAGGGATTAAGACGGCTAGGGCGAAAGAAAGCCGGTTCTCACGGGGGCACTTAAAGAACCGCTTATGTTCCCCGTAAACTATATCCCGGAGGCGGCAAGCTATATGAAAAATCAAATATGGTCGCATAATAGGATAATTTGGAGCCGATATCTCGCGGTTTTCCTGCTTATCCCGTTCCTGTTGATCTCATTTGGAGCCGCTGCTGAGCGCTCCGTGCCCGCCAAGCGATCTGCGGCACAAAAAGCCAAGCCGAGATTGAAGCCGGTGCCGTGGCTATTTGGGGCGAGCACAAGCAAAAGCTACATATTTGCGATTAATGACCAGATAGCTGATCTGCGGGATACGGAAAAATCGCTCCAGGCTCAGATCAGCCAGACTAGCGCCGCAATCGCTCAGGGTGCAACGGACCAGACGTCCGGCGAGCAGAATCTGACGTCCGGCGAACCGGATTTGACGTCCGGCGCGCCGACTCCGGCGCCTGATGAAATACCTCAGGCTCAGTCGGACAGCGGCAAAGCGGCAAACAAAGTCCAAGGGGGCCAGAAGCTTCAGCCGCTTTTTACCGCCCTGAATTCCGGCCAGACGACAACCGGAAGTACGGGGGGCCAGACTACAACCGGAGGTTCGGGTAGCCGGACACAGTCAGCTTTGACAAAGCAGCAGGCTGCCCTGCAAGATACGCAGTCCCTTATTGCCCAGTACAAGGAAGCGAAAAATCAAATGCAGGCCGCCACCCTGGGCAGCGAGGCCAATTACAAAGCCCTGCTTGAGGGCAGGTTGAAAGATTCGGGCGGTTTCTACGCCCAACGGTTTACCCTTGACCAATCCGGGGGTTCCCAGCTTGTTCCCTCTGGTGATTGCGGTGATTACCCGCGCGAGTGGTGCGCCGCTCCTCCGAACGCCAGGATTTATTTCGGCGGGGCAGGTTTTCTCAACCGCCAATGCGTGGCTTATGCCGCCTGGAAACGCTGGAAAGCCGGCAAGCCATTTGCGACAGGCAATGCAGGCAACTGGCCCGGCAATTCCGGGAGAGCGACCGTTGGCAGCGTGGCTGTCTGGAACATTACTAAATCAAGTCCTTATGGCCACGTGGCCTATGTAACGGCGGTGGCCAGGGATTCCATTACGGTTTCGGAATTCAATTGGCATCCTTTCCTTCACACCAACCGCGTTCTCAAGGTGGGGGGCGCTGGCTTCCCTGCCAGGTTCTGGAATTAACACTGATTCCTGAATCTAATCTGTCCGATGGGCCTGAAATCCCCTGTTGAAAGGGGATTTCGGGCCCGAAGGAAAAACCCAAAAAATTGATAAAAATGCCGCCGCCTAAATCTTTACCGCGGCCGCGTATATGGTTTTCAGGCAGTCCAGGTACTTTTTTCGCGATTCCGGCGGAAATCTGGCGTAGGTCAGCTCAACGGCCCGGCCCATGCCGTACATGGCGTTATCTATCGGAAAAAGAGTCTCGGCTCCGGCCGGGAGGAATTCTTTTTTTATTTCCATCCTCAAATCCCAGCCTGCCTGTAAATACAGCAGATACACCCATTTATTTTTGCTATAAATTTTTATTATCGGGCAGGGATATTTAACCGAGTTGGGCCGCATCTCCCAGGTTTGGCCCGGAGAGTCGCCGGTGACAGCCATTATCTCAGACCAGAATTCCCTGAAGGCCTCCCCGGCCTTCGGGTATCTTACGGAGATGTGGCGCAGAAATTTTTCAAACGCCGCGCGTATGAGAGCCGGGTCTTCGGATGCTTTGGGCTTGTTGCGGTTTTCTTCTTCCAGTTTCAGCCGCTCCATGAGCGCGGCCAGAGCCGCGGACCCTGTTTCAGAGGCCGGGGCCAGATACTGGGCGCGGAAAGTTATTCTTTCCCCCGCAACCGGCTGTATGGTGATGTTTTCTCCGGCGGTCTTTACCACCACGCCAAGCGCCCCGTTTATGGTGTTGCGCACGGGGGCGTAAATTTCAAATTTTGCGGATTCCATTGCCTGATAATAATACTATTTTTTATCCCGTCAGGAACCTTTAGCCGGGTGATAGAGGGACGGCCAGATAGGCGTCAGGGAATTTATAAAGGACTCGGTTATAGCCGTCATGGCCGACGGGATATCAAGCCCCTCGTAGCTCATGGAGGCGGACCATAGTATGGAGCCGGTCTGCACATCCACCATGCGCGAGACCAGCGCCACATTGGCCGTGGTGCTCAAAAGCTGGGAGTTAGGCAGGCCCATTACGGAACCTTGCGAGTATATATTGCTGCCGCTCACCTGTGTGACATTGGCAACCAGGGGGTCATTGGAAGTGTTCACCATATATGTGGTGGGCGGGGTGCTTTCCGCCACCGTGCCCATAAACAGGGCGTCCACGCCAAGTAGTTTCCCCAACTGCCTGGCCGTGGCGGGGTCAAAAGAGCTTGAGGCCGAGAGTGATTGCTCCTGCATGACAGCGTTGAGGCGCTGACGCTCCACCACATCGGCTCCGCGGGCGACAAGGCTTTGCGTGAGCATGTCGGCGGCCAGGTCACCCTTGGGGCCGGCAAACGACAGAACGGCTACGCGCTTTACCGCGGAAAAATCAGCGCGCGGATTTATGGCTATGTTCGGTGTGACGCAGGCGGCGCACAGCGCCAGAAAAGGCAGCATCAGCGGCAGTTTTATTCTCTTCATCGTGTTGTTCCCAGATGGTGAAGGTGTTTTATGGCAGTTTCGCGCAGGCGCGGCCCATCGGCATTCTCAAGGCAGGTTTTCCAGGCAGAGATGGCTTCGTCCCTCAGGCCTTTATTTTCGTATATCAGTCCCAGCATGTAATGGGCTATGGCCTTTTTAGGATCCAGCTTAACGGAGGTCTCAAAAGATTTCCGCGCCTCATCAATTTTTCCCAGTTTGGTATAGGTGAAGCCGAGCCGGATGTGCAGTTCCACTTTCTCCGGGTGCTGCCTGACGGCTTCTTCAAGGTCAGCCGCGGTTTTTTTTAGTTCCACTTCGCTTTGTTGATAGATGCCCTTATTCCCCTCCGTCGGGGGAGTCTGCGCCCGGGAAACAGGGGCTGCCGCCAGAAATAAAGCAAGTAAGATAAGTCTCATATACAATTACCCTCCACCGCTAGAATACGAAATTCAGTATTGGTTTACCAGCCCCCGCCCTTTTGCCCGATGCTGTTTAACTCCGTTGGCAAAAGGGCGGGGCTGGTTATATATAAGCATTTTCTAATTCAAACATGATGGTGAAATGTATCGTCGTTACTCCGTCGTAATTCTTTTGCTAAGCCTCCATTTCTGAATGTTTTTGTGCCTCTCGGCAGCACTTTTCTGAACAACTTGTCTTT
>Ga0209211_10002297_pt1 | contig 33361 bp, 32 predicted proteins | sample RifGroA2_FD_183992 | JGI IMG/M metagenome (GOLD analysis project Ga0209211, IMG submission 183992) | Groundwater microbial communities from Rifle, Colorado, USA - Groundwater A2 (SPAdes) (version 2) | ecosystem: Environmental > Aquatic > Deep subsurface > Groundwater | place: Rifle, Colorado... | reverse complement strand
CCGCTTTTGGACAGGGGATTGCTATTACCCCGTTGCAGTTGGTTCAAGCTTATACGGCCTTTGCCAATAATGGAGTAATGATGAAGCCATACCTGGTGCAAAAAATTGTCACTAGCGACAAAAGCATTGAGATGAAACCGCAGAAAGTTGGCCAGCCCATATCTTCCAATACCGCCCGGATTATTTCTGAAATGTTAAGAAGCGTGGTAGACAAGGGAGAGTTTAATTGGTATGTGCGGCAGCAAGGTTTGGAAAAATGGGATCTGGGAGGAAAAACCGGCACCGCGCAAATTCCGATTAACGGCCGATACGACCCCAGCCAGACAGAAGTCACTTTTATTGGCTTGGCGCCAGTTTCTTCCCCAAAGTTCATTTTATTGGTAAAATTAGACAAGCCCAAGACATCAACTTTTTCGGCTGACACGGTGGTGCCGTTGTGGCTCACAATGGTCAAAAAGCTGGTGGTTTATTTTAATATCTCACCGAGATACTAAAAACCTTAAATGCTTCGTTTTCTTATTGACGGTGGCCACCCCTTAAAGGGTGAAATACAATTAAAAGGTTCGACAGCAGCGGCTGTTGCCGGGCTGGCAGCTGGTCTTTTGGCTGGGGAGCTTTTTGTTTTGGAAAAGGTTCCACGAAACAGGGAAACCTTGGGCATGTTGGAGCTTTTGGAGTTTTTGGGCTTAAGGCCAATGGCTGATTTTACTAAAGAAACCGTTAGCTTGGAGTCGGCCGAGGTAAAGCTTAAAGCCTTGACTCCTTCTTTGTGTCAAAAAACTAAGGCTTATCCTTTGCTTTTGGGTGCCTTATTGTCACGCTTTAATGAGGCGGTGATTCCTTCACCTAGCGTTTTGGGTTTTCATCAAATTGACAGAATTCTTTCGGTCCTAGCCGCTTTAGGCATTGAGATCAAAGAAAAGAACGGTTTTATTTTTGCTAAGGGTAAGGTCAAAAGCGGTAATGTTTCTTTTAGGAAAAATACGATTTTGGGAACTATGACAATTATTTTAACCACGGTTTTAGGCAATAGTGAAATTCGCCTGGATAACGCATCAGAAGAGCCGGAAGTTGACTTTCTGATTGAAACATTAAATGGGGTAGGCGCGCAGATTAAAAGAGAAGGGGCGCGGACAATTTTGATAAGAGGTGTTGAATCTTTAACCGGAGCTTTAGTCAAAATCCCAGCTGATCGGGATTTGGCCGTTTTTTGGGCGATTATTGCTTTGGTGAGCCACGGTGACATTTTAATTAAGGGGATAGAAAAGGCTGATTTAACTGCCTTTTTAAGCAAGATTACAGCTCAGGGCGGCCTTTTTCAAGCGACTGATGATGGTTTAAGATTTTGGTCAGAAGAAAATGAAAAATTAAAAGCTTTAGAAATTGAAACTAGGCCTCATCCTGGTTTTATGTCCAATTGGGGCCCCATCTATTCTCTTTTGCTCTCGCAATCTGATGGAGTGTCGGTTTTGCATGAAACTGTTTATCCTAACCGCTTTTCCTACCTTCCGTTTCTGGGCTTACTAGGCGCTGAATATCAGATTTTTGAGCCGGACGGATTAGATCACGCTCAGTTTTACAGCTTTGATTTGGAAGATGACGATGAAAGCTATAAACACGCGGTCAAGATTTTTGGCCCGACCAGCTTAAAACCAACCTCTTTTCTAAAAGAAGCTGAGGATTTTGAGTCAAACTTAGCCATTTTGGCCGCTGGTTTAACTGCCCAGGGGCAATCAGAGATTGTGGCGGATAAACTTTTGGCGGGGTACGAAGAGTTGGCACAGGATTTAAAAAAGGTAGGAGCGAAGATTGAAGTGGTTTAAAAGTATTTCCTAAGAAGTCTTCTTAGAAAAGCTAGGAAGACTTCTTAGCAAGAAGTGTTTATCAAATCTTTAGTACTTCAAATTCTACGATTTTTAGCCGTTTTTCAACTCAAAAAAATGAGCGGGAAGGTCATTGGCATTACCGGCAGCGTAGGCAAAACAACCTGTAAGGATTTTCTCTTTGAGCTTCTCAAAACCAAATACCGCGTCAAAAAGACCCCCAAAAGTTTAAACAGTGAAAGCGGAGTGCCGTTGGCTATTTTGAATCAGGAAAGCGGATATTCCAACCCTTTTTTATGGTTAAAAACTTTTCTAGGTATCTTTTTTACCCTTTTATTTGATTGGGGAAGATTGGATTTCTTCGTTATAGAAATGGGCGTGGATAAGCCTGGGGACATGGAGTATCTGCTAAAGTTTATAAAGTCCTCGTCGGCAATTTTTTTAGGCGTAAAACCAGTGCATACAGCGGCTTTTGAAGGTTTTGCAGATCCTCTCTTGGCTATCTATCAAGAAAAGAAAAAACTCGTTGAAATCTTGTCAAAAGATGGGATAGCGGTTTTGAATTTGGAAGACGAATTTATGAAAGATGATAGCTTGCTTTTGGAAACTTTAGATAAAAACGAGGTTTCAGCTATTGATATCGTTGACAGTTCGAACCAGGCAAGGCGTCCCCTTGCAATTGCAAGGGGACGCCTTGCAGGACGGCGTCTTGCAGGCTTGATCGCGATTAGCAATATCTTCTCGTCAGCAAGTGGTTTGGAATTTACGTTGGGAAGCGGGGCAGTTGGTGATGACCTGCGTCTTCAGTTTTCCAATGTTTTAGGCCAGGGTTTTGCTTTGACTTTGGGCGCGGCCGCGGTTTTAGCTAAAAGGCTGGGCATTGGTGATGATGTGATTAAGCAATCGGCCTTAAACTTTAAACTTGCGCCGGGCAGAATGAATTTAATCAAAGGAATTAAGGATACTATAATTATTGATAGCAGCTATAACGCCTCCAAATATCCAATGCTTATGGCCTTGGATGTTTTGGCTGAATTTCAAAATCGCCGCAAAGTCGCGGTATTAGGCGACATGAGAGAACTCGGAAAATTATCCCAAGCAGAACATGAAGAAGTAGCTCGCAAGGCTTCAAAAATTGCCGGTGAGATCGTATTAGTCGGTCCTTTGATGAAAGAATATTTTTTACCAATGGCGCTTCAAGGGGGTTTTCCAAAAGATAAGATTTACTGGTTTACTGATTCCAAAGAAGCGGCACAATTTGTTCAAAATGATTTAGTAAAAGGCGGGGAAGCGATTTTGGTTAAAGGCAGCCAGAATACCATTTTTTTGGAACGGGTGGTCTATGCGCTTATGTTGGAAAAAGAAAAGGCTAAAGATTTATTGTGCCGACAGGAGGGATCCTGGGGGAAAATTAGGGGTGATTAATTAGTTTATTTTAAAAGCGCCAATTTTATTTGCTTATCCAAAAATTCAGAAAAGCTCAATCCCGCCGCCTTAGCCTCTTTAGGGCACAAGCTTTCTTGTGTTAATCCCGGAATGGTGTTTATTTCCAAAAAGTAAAACTGTTGGTCCTTTTCAGATAAAATAAAATCTGAACGAGTAAGGCCGTCACAGCCTAGGAGAGTATGAACCTTAATAGCAAGGTTCTGGACTTTTTTGGTTTGCCTTTTATTCAATGGAGCGGGACAGAGTTCCTCGGTTTTTTGGGAAAGATATTTAGCCTGATAATCAAAAAATGGCTCATCGTGAACAATTATTTCTATTGGCGGCAAAGGTTCAATGGGTGTCTTTTCACTATTGCCCCAAACACCGCAGGTAATCTCCCGCCCCCTAATATATTTTTGGATTAAAACCGTGGAGTCTTCATTAAAGGCTTTTTTGATTGACGGCATCAGTTCGTTTTTATTTTTGACAATGGAAACGGCTACACTAGAGCCGGAGCCGTTGGGCTTTACCACGCAGGGAAAACCGGCCAAAGTGAGTTGGATTTTTTTAAGTAAATCGGCTAAATTGCTCGGTTGATTGAATAAGGCAATGGTCTTGGGGATTCTAATTGATTGATTTTTTAAAAGCGCAATTGTTTTTAATTTATCCATTCCTATGGCGCTGGCCAAGACATTTGAGCCAGTGTAGGGGATTTGTAAAAGGTCCAATAAAGACTGGATTCTGCCGTCCTCGCCGTATTTACCGTGTAAAACCAGAAAAACCAGATCCAGCGTTTTTAGTTCGCTTTCGGCCAAGCCCTTATTTTGATCCATTAAGGCCAGAGGTCGCTCACCTTTTGGCAGAAGAGATTTGCTACTTTGTTTTAACAACCAACGGCCGTCACTCGTAATTTCAATAAAAGAGGTATTGTATTTTTCTTGTGACAGTGAGCCATAAACATTCTGGCCGGATTTTAAGGAAACTTCGCGTTCACTTGACAATCCGCCGCAAACTACGGCAATATTTAGTTTTTTTCCATTTTTTTGAAAGGTCATTAAATTATTAGGGGGTTGTTAAAAAAAATGAACAACCCCCAAAATTTAAACCTAATTCAATTCAATATAAGAATAGACAGCTTTTTGGCCGCTTACTAAAGCATGCATCTGATTCCCAAAATTGTAATGCCAGATTTCTTCTGGATAGCAGGAAAATCCTGCCTGAGTCATTGCAAAAAGCAAGAGATTGCGATGCCAGCAAACCATGGCATCATCTTTAAAAGCATGCCTCCCTTCTCCCAAATGATAGAAAGCGCCAGCCTCTTTTTCCATCCAGTCAAATGGGACACCAAGGTCAATTTGTTCATTGTCTTCCCCATAAGGCCAAACATCAACGGCGCCGCCAGTAGCGTGGGGACTTGGCGCTGAGAAGTTTTGAGAGGGCCAGCTGACATAGAGGCAATTTGCGGCTTTCAATTTGTCCTGCGTATCCTTGGGTAATGCTAGGAATATCTGCTTAACGTCGCATGGGTTAATGGCATCTTGGAATTTATCATTAAGCCCAAACTTGGCTACGGTGAACATTTTTAGGTAATACCAAAACAGATTTTCCTGTAAACCAAGTGGCCTCCAACCGTCATACAATTTTAGATCCAAGCCATAAGATCTTAAAACTGCCTCTGCTAATAGCAATTTCTCCAAAACAGTTTTTCTAACAAAGAGTCTGCCGTCGCCTCCTGCTAGATTCATGGCTTGGTGGTAGTAGGGAAGACAGAAGTCAACAGGTACTTGTACCAGTGGTTCTTCATTTTCTTGGATTGGAAGTGCGTTCCATTTATTTATACTATAGGCAGAAGAAGTTTGCGTCATTAGATTCTTCGCATACCTTTGCAGTAGCGCAATAGTGTCCATTTCTCCCCCCTCCGGGTTTTGTTTTTTTACTTATTTAATTGTAACCAACAAAGAAGAAGTAATCAAGTCGTTGCTACTGGATTTTGTGGTAAACTTAAAACAACCCAAAAAGATGCTTTATAAACTTTTGGCTGTTCTTCTGACCTCCGCTTTATTCACCGGCGCATTAATTGTGCCTTTTATTAATCTTTTGTATTGGTTGCGTTTCCGGACACCCGTTTATCCCTCTAGGGACTTTTTAGGACGTAAAACTAAATTTAACGAATTGCACAGCCATAAAAAGGGAACCCCGACCGGCGGTGGGATTCTCTTGATTTTAAGCGCCTTTTTGTTTTTGGCTTTATTTTACGGTTTTACCCAGTATCGTTTTAATTGGACCTCCAATATTCTGTTTTTAACCATGTTTTTATTTGGGCTTTTGGGATTATACGATGATATCCAGAAATTTTTTGGTTTTACCAAAAAAGGAGTTTGGGGCTTTAGGGCGCGCTACAAAATACTTTTGCAAGCTATTTTTGGAGCGGTAGTCGGCTGGTTACTTTATAGTCAAATGGGTCTGCACAGCGTCTTTATTCCGTTTGTTCAGAGCCAACTGATCCTTCCGGCTTGGATTTATATTAGTTTTGCCGTCTTAGTAATTGTGGCTTCCACCAATGCTTTTAATATCACTGACGGTCTGGACGGATTATCAACGGGATTATTGCTCATAGCCTTGGTACCTTTCTGGGTTTTGACATCTTCTACTTCATTCGGGGCTGACCTTTCTCTCTTTATTGCGGTTATCTTTGGGGTAATGTTGCCATATTTATATTTCAATATCCATCCTGCTCGCTTGTTCATGGGCGACACAGGCGCCCTAGCCTTAGGTGCCATGCTTGGCGTTATGGCTTTGATGAGTAATCAGGTGGTGGCGTGGATTTTTGTCGGTGGTGTTTTTGTGGTTGAGGCATCATCAACCTTAATTCAGTGGGGGTCATTCTTGTTCCGCCATGGTAAGAAGGTTTTTTTGATTGCACCCCTGCATCATCATTTTGAGGCCTTAGGGTGGGACGAGACAAAAGTTACCATGAGATTTTGGTTGGCTGGGATTCTCTTTGCTCTTTTAGGTCTTTTTGTTGCTACCTTTGGTCGATAATCTAATTTTTAAATGAAACTTTTTCCTTCAGTTGACAGAAAAAAGGGGATGGACTGGGTTTTGGCCCTTTTGGTTTTGGTGCTGACTGGATTTGGGTTGATTTTTATTTACGATGCCAGCGTGGTTTTGGCTAGCCGCGATTTTAACGATCCGCTCTTCTTTTTGAAAAACCAGCTCGTTTGGGTTTTGGCCGGAGTTGTTTTAGGCGCGGTTGTCTCTCAGATTGATTATCACTTTTGGCAAAAAACTGGGAAGATTTGGCTCGTTATTACTTTTGTTTGTTTGATTTTGGTTTTAATTCCGGCTTTAAGTCAAGAGACTTATGGCGCCCGGCGTCGGCTTAATTTGCCATTTAGCCTGCCGGTTGTTGGTACGGTCGGTTTTCAACCTTCGGAAATGGCTAAGTTTACCCTTATTATTTATCTGGCTTCATTTTTAACCAAGGTTTCGTCTCAAATCAAGAAAACCAAAAGCTTAAGGCAGAACTTTTTGAACACTTTTATTACTCGTTTTTTGCCGTTTGTTGCTATTCTTGGCATAGCTGTTTTGCTGATTATGAAAGAGCCTGATTTGGGCACCAGTATGGTTTTATCTTTTAGCGCGCTTTTGCTTTACGTTTTTTCCGGCGCGGGTATGGTTGAAAGCTTAACTTTAATTTTTGGTGGAGCGGTTTTGGGCTTATCATTCATTTTGCTTTCGGAATACCGTCAAGTCCGTTTTTTTAGTTTTTTAAACCCCGAAGCCAACAAACTAATCGAGGGATACCATATTAATCAGTCTTTAATTGCTTTGGGATCGGGCGGGCTTTTTGGTTTGGGGCTGGGGGCTTCGCGTCAAAAGTTTCAATATTTGCCCGAAGTAACAACCGATTCCATTATTGCGGTGGTTGGTGAGGAGCTGGGATTTTTAGGAACTATGCTAGTTATTTTGCTATTATTATTTATAGTGTATCGCGGTCTTTTGGTTGTAAAAAAGGCTAAGGATAAATACGGACAGCTTTTGTCTTTTGGGATTATTTCTATTATTATGATTCAAAGTTTTTTGAATTTGGGCAGTATGCTGGCGTTGATTCCCTTGACCGGTGTACCTTTGCCTTTTGTCTCTTATGGCGGTAGTAATATGCTGATTTTGCTTTTGGGGGTGGGGGTTTTATTGAATATTTCAAAAAGCAAGTAAGTAACCTAATCAATCTAGGTTACCTAAGATTATGAAACTAGTTGTTACCGGTGGCGGGTCGGGCGGGCATTTGTCCCCGGCTTTGGCGGTCATTTCAAAACTCAAAGAAAAATTTGCTCAAAAAAATAGTAAGCTTGATATTTTATTTATTGGTGGAACATTGGGAATGGAAGGAACTAAAGGGCCTTCAGCTGAACAAATAGTTCTGCCCAAAACTGATATTCCTCATGTTTTTATTTGCGCCGGCAAGCTGCAAAGAAGCGTGTCGTTAACGTCTCCAATACTGCTTTTGGGCATTATCCCAGGTTTTTTACAGAGCCTTTACCACCTTTTAAAATTTAAGCCCGATTTGATTTTTTCAACCGGGGGCTTTGTTTCGGTTCCGGTGGTTTTGGCCGGATGGTTTTTGAGAATTCCGACTGTTTTACATGAGCAAACCGCGGCAGTGGGTTTAGCCAATAAAATTGGCGGTCTTTTTGCAAAAATTGTGGCCATTTCTTTTTTGTCTTCGGAAAAGGAATTCTCCAAGAAAAAGGTTGTTCTAACCGGTAATCCTATCAGGCCGGCAATCTTAGCAGTTAGGGGCGTACGTTTTTTAAGATTACAAAAAGAAACAATTGAGGAGTATCCACTACTTTACATTACCGGCGGCTCCTTTGGCTCGCATATTATTAACGAGGTAGTAGGGAAAATATTGCCTCATCTTTTGGAGAAATATTTAGTCGTGCATCAGTGCGGTGATAACGACGTTTATCAAGATTACGTTAAGCTTTTGGAATTAAAAGAAAGATTGCCAAAAGATATGCAATCACGCTATTCTTTATTAAAGTACTTGGATGAAAGGCAGTTGGCTGAAGTTTTTGGAAAAACTTTATTTGCCATTTCACGAGCCGGCGCCAATACTGTTAATGAACTGATGGCCTTGGGTATTCCGGCAATTTTGGTGCCAATCCCCTGGGTTACCAATAACGAACAGTACAAAAACGCCCGGGTTTTGGCTAATTTGGACTTGGGTTCTATTGTTGCAGAAAATGAGCTGACGCCCGAAGGATTACTTCAGGAGATTGAGACTTTTGAAAAGCGTCAAGAGGAATTTAAAAGTAGGAGCTTGGCGGTTCTTTCAAAAGAATGGCCGGATGCCGCGGAAAAACTGGCCGAGATTATTACAAATGTTTAGTTTACTCAAAACATTAAGGCGAACACCAAGAGTAACGGTGACCCCAGGAAAGGGTAGGGCAATTGTCATTCCTTTTAGGGCTGCAAGTGTATTTTTGATATTGATTCTGATTGTTCTTTCGGGTTTTTTGGCCCTGCGAAGCGACCTATTTTTGGTCCGTAATTTTAAGGTTGAAATTGTAGGTTCTTCTTTGTCCAAAGGTTTTATTGATTCTGGGTTTATTTACGAATCTTTGCAAAAATTTTCCAGCCGCTCAATTTTATTTGTTAATCAAAAAGAAATAGCTAAAACCGTTTCCGATATTTCATTAGTTATTAAGAATGTGGAGGTTACAAAAATCTTTCCCGATACATTAACCGTTAGGATTCAATTGCGTGAGGCGGTGGCTGAAGTTATAAGCGGAGAGAATCATCTTTTGATTGATAAGGATGGTTTTATTTTTGCCAAATCTCCCAGCAATGTTTCTTTGCCACAGATAAACTTGTTGGATGGTGAGGCAATTGGTATTGCCCAAAGCCTAAATCCGGCCCTCATCCAAAATGCCATTAAAGTAATTGTTGAGTTAGGTAGGAGGAATTTGTTCAAAGTCAAAAGTCTTGATTTGCCAAAAGACCAAAGCATTGCGGTTTTAGCGGAGAATAATTTGACGATTTACTTTAAAAGCAATGCGACTATTTTATGGCAAGTGCAAAGTCTGGAAGCTATCTTACAAAAAGCAAAATTGGAAAAGGGAAAATTGGTAAAGGTGGATTTTAGATTTGAAAGGCCGATCGTCGTTTTTCAATAACGAAATCGCCTTGACACCCTTTTGTGTTTTAGGTTATGCTAAAAGTAGGAAATTGGAGCTAGTTTGCTGTTCAATCCTTTAACTTATGCCCAAAGACAAAGTTATTTCCGTTATTGACGTTGGTTCTTCCAAAATTGCGACCCTTATTGCCTCAGTTAGTGTTGAGGATCAGATTCAGATTATTGGTGTATCTAGCGTTCCATCCCGCGGGATCAAAAAAGGGGTGGTTGTTGATATTGATCAGGCTGTTGAGGGTATTTCTCAAAGTTTGAGCGCCGGGGAGAGAATGGCTGGTTACAGCGCTCCATCGGCTTATGTGACAATTAATGGTTCACAGATTGCCTCAATTAACTCGGCCGGCGTGGTGGCTGTTTCACAGCCGCAAGGTGAGATAAAAACAGAAGATATTAGTCGCGTTACCGACGCCGCCCAAGCCATTTCCATTCCCAACTCTCGTGAAATAGTTCACGTGGTGCCGCGTTTTTTTACCGTTGATTCGCAAGAAGGAGTGCATGACCCCATTGGTATGAGCGGAGTTAGATTGGAGGCCCAGACGCATATCATTACCGGCGCAGTTGCCGCCAATCGCAATTTGCTCCGATGTGTTAATCAAGTGGGCGTGGAAGTGGAGGCGCCAATTTTTGCCGGGCTGGCATCAGCTTACAGTATTTTGACGGAAACTGAAAAAGAGTTAGGCGTGGTTTTGGCGGATATTGGCGGCGGAACATGCGATGTGGTCATGTTTATGGAGGGATCGCCGGCCTTCTCCTCTGTTGTGCCAATTGGCGGAAAAAATATTACCAATGATTTAGCCATTGGTTTGCGGGTTTCTTTGGACGATGCGGAAAAAATTAAAATTTTTATTTCCAAGTATAAAAGTGCGATTATGCCGGGCCGGATTGAAGACGAACAGGTTGATATTGCCGAGCTAAAAATTCCCGAAGTTAAAACCGTGGATCGCCGCTTTGTGCGCGACGGCATCATTAAGCCCAGATTGGAAGAAATTTTTGAGGCCATTGGAAAAGAAATTGCCAAAAGCGGTTTTGAAAAAAACTTGCCTTCGGGTCTGGTATTGTGCGGCGGCGCCGCTCTGACTTTGGGAATTGCCGAGACCGGGAAAAAAATCCTGCGAATGCCTGTTCGTGTGGCGCAGCCTTTTGGCGTTTCCGGCTTGATTGATGAGATTTCCTCCCCGGCTTATGCGGCCTCAATTGGGACTATTATCTATGCAAAAGGATTAACTCATCCCAAATCTACTCCGTTAATTTCCAGATTGCCAAAGATTGGCGGAGTATTTACCAAAGCGGTAGAGTTTGTGAAAGGATTACTTCCGTAAAATGTTCATTAAACCTGAAGTAGAAAATTTTGCTCGAATTAAGGTTATTGGCGTTGGTGGTGGCGGTTCAAACGCCATTAAAACCATGATGGAAGTCCACAATATTCAAGGCGTGGATTTTATTGCCATAAATACCGACGCGCAGCATTTGGGAATGTCGCCGGCGCCAACCAAAGTGCAGATTGGCCGCGGTTTAACCCAGGGTTTGGGCGCGGGCGGCGATCCGGCAGTTGGCCAAAAGTCAGCCCAGGAAAATAAAGAAGAATTACAGGAGCTTTTAAAAGGCTCGGATTTAGTTTTTATTACCGCTGGTATGGGCGGAGGGACAGGTTCAGGCGCCTCACCGGTTATTGCCGATGTAGCCAAGGGGGTGGGCGCTTTGACCATTGGCGTGGTTACAAAACCGTTTGATTTTGAGGGCGCCAAAAGAAAATTAAACGCTGACGAATCAACCGGTAATTTAAAAGACCGGGTTGACGCCTTAATTACTATCCCCAATCAAAGGCTTTTGGAAATTGCCGAAAAAAACATTACTCTTTTGGATGCCTTTAGAATGGCGGATAGCGTTTTGGGAGATAGCGTCAAAGGGATTTCCGATATTATTGTGATGCCGGGATTAATTAATCGCGACTTTGCTGATGTCCGCTCCATTATGCACAATGCCGGCTCGGCGTTGATGGGTATTGGTAAGGCTGCGGGTGATGGCCGGGCCTTGGCCGCTGCCAAACTGGCCATTGAAAGCCCGCTTTTGGAGTCTTCAATTTCCGGAGCCAAGGGCGTTTTATTTAATATTTCCGGCGGCGATGATTTGACTTTGGCGGAGGTGAATGAGGCGGCTAACTTGATTGCTTCAAGCGCTGATCCTAATGCCAACATTATTTTTGGCGCCACCATTGATGGTTCTTTAGGAGAGGCGGTTAAAATTACCGTGATTGCAACCGGATTTGACGAAAACGCTCTGCGGTTTAGGGAATTTCAGGGCACGGATAATTTGAAAAAAACAAAGCCGGAATCAATCTCCAAAGAAGACTCTGATCTTCTGACTAAAGAAGAATCAGATAATGATTTGCCGGCGTTTATGAGAAGAAGATAGGTCTCCTTTGGTTAATTTGGCCCCACGGAATTTCACTCCTTCATATTGTTGCCTTCCTTCTTTGGCTTTCTAAAGCTCAAAGTTCAAAGCTCGAATATCAAAATATAAAAATGAGAAATGATTATCAAAATACTAAAATGTCAAAATATCAAAATTTATATTGCGAGAGTAAAACCCCCTGCGTAAGCAGGGGATATAAACAAGTTTGCGCTTCGCTAAAGCTCGTCTTCCTCCCGAAGCGAGCAATTCAAAATACCGCCCAGCGTAGCTGGCGGTAGTTTATATTGGACAAGCAAGTAAGCATTTCAAGCTTTGCTTATTTTGGTATTTATCATTTTGATATTTTTGTATTGATTTTGATATCCATTATTTTGACATTTATCATTTGGATTTTGTCATTTGAGATTTTGGATGATTGATTCTATCAAGAAGAATTGATGATTGACAGTCTAGGAGTATTTGTACAACATATTGTATATAACCTTATTGAGAACTACCACTTGTTGTAGTTTTTAAAAAAAGAAAACAAAAAAAGGAGGAGAAAATGAGTGATGCTGTGAGGCCCCGGGTGCATGCTTTGCACGGAATTACTTATGAAATAAAAACCGGAGTTGGTAATGCTTTTATTATTGTTAACAATAACGGTGATGATTTGCCATTTGAAGTTTTTATAACAATAGGTAAGGCTGGAAGCGATGTGGCGGCTTTTGCCGAAGCTTTGGGCCGGATGATTTCGCTTTGTTTGCGGACGGCTTCTGATCCAAGAGAAAGGGCTTTGGCGATAATTGATCAATTAAAATGGATTGGTGGCGGGCAATCAATGGCGTTTGGGGCAAATAGGATTCCTTCATTACCTGACGCGGTCGCTCAAGCTCTGGGAGAACATTTAGGTTTAGAACAGGCACCCCAAATTCAGAGTACGGCTGATTTGCCAAAAGTTTCAATAGGCGAGTTATGTCCTGAATGCGGTCAGGCGACTTTGATACATGAAGAGGGCTGTCAAAAATGCACCAGTTGTGGTTATTCAAAATGTTAATAAAAAAGGAGAGGAAAAATGTTACAGGCGATGGTTGATCCAATAGTAGTTGACGCACCGAAAAGGCCTGAAAATCCGGCGGTGAGTGCGGTAGTTAGGGTTTTAAGAAACTATCAGATCAGGCAAGATAGAATTTTTATTATTAAAAAACTTGGTTTGCAAAAAACCGATTGGGTTGATTTAAACCGATTGGCTAACTTGCTTGGTTATTTTGGTTTGAGGGTTTTTGTTAGAGTGCATTCTGAATATTACAGGCTTAAGCCCAGTCCGCAAAGTTTAGTGATGGTTTTACATCAGATAAACGGGGAATCCGCTTTTTCTTTTGTTTTGGAGGTTAATTCTGATATTGTTTTGCTGGAGGCCAAAACCGGGAAAATATCAAAATGGAGAAGATTGGATTTTGAAAGATCATGGTGGAGTAAGGCTTATTGTTCGGAAACCAGGGAGATGGTATGGTTTCATCGCTGGTATTTAAAATGTTATAAGCCAGCTTGCGCTTCGCTAAAGCCAGCTTGCGCTTCGCTAAAGCCAGCTTATCCAAATTAAGCGCCGGGGGATACCAAAAATGATTTGCGTCCTCGGCGCCTTCTTTTTTAAATGACGAATGACGAAGCTAGAAATCCGAAATAAACCCGAATGTCGAATGACTAAATCTGAATTTTCGTCATTCTGATTTCGAAATTCGGATTTTTTTTGTGATTTCGGATTTCGAAATTCGGATTTTTAATATTGGTAACGGTTTTGCTTTTGCTATACAATTTGTCTAATGTTTTGTCCTTATTGTCATTTTTCACAAAATCGCGTGGTTGATAAAAGAGATGCCGGAGAAGGTGAGGCTACCCGCCGGCGCCGTTTGTGCGAAAAGTGCCAAAAAAGATTTACCACTTATGAACGAGTGGAGAAGATTGAGTTAAAAGTCATCAAGCGTGATGGTCGCATAGAAGACTATCAGCGCGAAAAAATCCACAATGGCATCATCAAGGCTATTGAAAAGCGGCCAGTAGCAACAGAAGCGGTTGATGATTTAATTGATGATATTGAAATGCGGCTGTTATCCCGTAAATCTAAAGAAGTTTCCTCGGCGGATATCGGCCAAATGGCGATGACTCGCCTGCGGCGGCTTGATGAGGTGGCTTATTTACGCTTTGCCTCGGTTTTTTTGGGATTTGAGTCCGTCAGCGATTTTGCAAAACAGATTAGAAAACTAGAGCTCTAGGATAATTTCCATATTCTAGTGTATGGTAATTATCCTCAATTTAGAATTCTTCCAGTTCTATCAAGTGACGTACTTTGTTTTAGACCCTAAGCTATCTTTTCCAGCTATAGATGTCACATTCCAAAAACGTACTAAAAGTTCTTTGTGACATCTTCATAGAGCTTACCTTAGTCCACTTTTGAGATGTGAGCTCTATATACTTTGGTTTTGCAATAATTGTCCTGACCGTTTATGCTTAAAGGAGTAGTTTTCAGAAGGCGGGGTGGTAAACTTGCAATTTTATAATCTTAAAACAAAACAAAAAGTAGAAATTCCAGATAGTGAAGTGGAGATTATTACCATGAAAAATGGCCGTAAAGCGGCTCAAGCTCTTTATGATATGGGTAATGGCCAAAAGATGAAAGTCTTTAAAATAGTGGGTAAAGAGGATTTAGAAAGATTGGGAAAGTAATATTGTTATGGCTGGCGCGCGGCATCTTAAAAGCGCAACGCTTACACTTTAGAGATGTATACTCGTCTAACTCGGATTTGCATCCTCGTTAGCCGATTATATACCCACTAAACCCACGTCCCGATATGTCGGGACCTGAGTAAGTTGGGTATAAATTAGTTAGTCGCGTTAAAAGATGGTAGAATAATTCTAAGATGGAAAAGTTGTTGTACCTAGCTAGAATTAAAGAGATTATTCAAAAACACCTTCCCGCGGAGGAATTTAGGCTATTTGTTTTTGGTTCGCGCGCCAAGGGTCAGTTTAGTCAATGGAGTGACATTGATGTGGGGATTTGGGGTAAAAAAAGGATTCGTGGAAGCGCTTTAGTTAATATTGAGGAGGAATTGGAAAATTCCCGGATACCTTACCGCGTAGAGATTGTGGATTTTAATCGCGTTTCGGAGGATTTTAAGGAAGTTGCTTTACAAAGTATTATTAATCTATGAAAACAAAATTGGAAGTTCAAGTTGTTCAATTGACTAAAGCCTTGGCTCGTTTGGAAGAAGCCTTAGCTCTTCCGTCAACGCAGATTAACAATGATGCCACTATTCAGAGGTTTGAATTTTCCTTTGAGCTTTCCTGGAAGATTTTGCAGACAGTGGGTCAAAAAGAAAATCAGGATATTTTTGGACCAACTCAAAGTATTCGCGTTGGCGCCCAGATGGGGCTAATTGACAATCCGGAACAATGGCTGGATTTTCGCGATAGCCGCAATCTTTCCACCCATCTTTACGACGAGTCGTCGTCAATTGAGGTTTACGAGAGCGCTAAAAAGTTTTTACCCCAAGCCAAAGAGCTTTTGGAAAAAGTCAAAAACTTTCTCCCCTAAAAAATTTCAATAAAATTCCCCGCCGGTAAGGGCGGGGGGAAAAAGGAGGTTCCGGCAGTTCCGGATTTAGTCAAAAATGAGGAGGAGATATTTAAAGAAGTGACGAGAGCTTGGGGTTAGATCCTATCTAAAGCTCCCAAGGATAGATGAACTGGGGCAAGATTTTTTTACCCCTTAGGGCGACCACACGGTAAGCGGATTGATGATATTTTTGTAGGAAAAACTCCATTGATTTTTTAGAAAAATGGGAAAAATCGCTTTTGACCTCAATTGGCAAAATTCCGCCTTTTTCCTGCAGGATAAAATCAATTTCATTGCCCCCCTTGCTTCGCCAAAAGTTAAGATTAGACGGATTGTATTTTTTGCTAAGCTCGGAAAAAACGCTGGTTTCCAAAACATTGCCAAAGAAACCAGTTTGAAGGTTTTTTAGCCAGAGCATTTTTAAAAGGCCGGTATCAAAGAAGAAAACTTTTGGTGATTTGACAATTTCAACTTTGGCGCTGGAACTGAAGGGTGAAAGCAGTTTAATGATGTAAGTCTTTTCCAAAATAAAAAGATAGTTATTAATGGTGGGGACCGAAAGACCGCAAGTCCTTGAGAGTTGTGCCGTATTCAGAAGACTGCCGCTCTGTGAGGCCAAAACCTTGAGAAGATTATTGAACTTTTGGGCGTCTTTGATGTTTGCCAGATCGCGGATGTCTTTTTTAATGTAAGTGTCAATAATTTGCTGGAGATATTTTTCCTTTTTTTCCAGTGAGTTTTCCAAAACGATTTTTGGATAACCTCCAAAATTGATATATTCTTCATAAAGACTGGTCAGTTTTTGTAAATGAACAGGGACGGGTTCTTGTTTCAACTTAAAATTTAGACCCTTAAAATGCAGGAACTCGGAGAAATTTAAAGGGTAAACTTCAAAGTTGACGGTTCGGCCGACTAACGAATCGGAGAATTTTGTTTTAATGTCAAAGCTGGAAGATCCGGAAACTATTAGCTGCAAATCAGGATGATGGTCGGCGATAAGCTTTAGAAAGGATGAAGGGGAAGACAGATACTGAACCTCGTCAATAAAGACAAAAAGTTTTTTGCGGGATCTCTTCAATTCATTAAAGTCAACTCCTTCAGCGCTTAAAAAGGAGAGAAAAGTTTCCACTCCGCTGTTTAATGTTTCCACCATCCGTGAATCTTCCAAGTCCAAATAAAAAGTGGCCTCCCCGTTTTCGTGAAGGTATTGGTTTAAGTAATAGAGGATGTAAGTTTTGCCCACCTGTCTGGCGCCGTGCAGGACCAAGATGTTATCCGTGTTTAGGTATTTGACAATTTCCTCAAAAAGGTCACGCTTAATAATGCTTTTATCCATGTTTAGTTAGATTTTACCCCTACTAATCTTAAAGTCAAGTATCATAATTAAGCTATGCTTAATTTCAAGGTTCTTGAGTCCGTCAGCCGACGGACGAAAGGTTATCATTTTGGCAAAAAATTCCCCGCCGAAGAGGGCAGGGAGAAATTTAACAAAGGGTCAGACCCTATTTTGCCGTCTTGCGGGAAAGGGATAAAATTATTACAATCTTTCTATGCCTTTTAAGGAAATTCCGGTAGTTCCGGATTTAGTCAAAAATGAAGAAGAAACGCTAAACAAATGGCAGGAGAATGGCGTGGTGGAAAAGTACTTACACAAAAATGACTCCTCGACTAAGCGATTCTCATTCCTCGACGGACCTATCACTGCCAATAATCCAATGGGCGTTCACCACGCTCATGGCCGCACTTTAAAAGATTTTTTTCAGCGCTATAAAAATATGCAAGGTTACAAGCAAAGATTCCAGAACGGCTTTGATTGCCAGGGATTGTGGCTGGAGGTGGAAGAAGAAAAAGCCAAAGGCTTTAACTCTAAGCGGGATATTGAAGCCTATGGAATTGAGAAGTTCTGTTTAGATTGTAAAGCGCGGGTAGAGCGATTCTCCAAGGTTCAAGCCGAACAAAGTCAGCGTTTGGGCATGTTTATGGATTGGGAAAATTCGTATTACACCATGTCGGAAAAGAACAATGAATATATTTGGTATTTTTTAAAAAGAGTACAAGATCGCGGGATGCTTTATAAAGGAAGGGCTTCAATGCCGTGGTGCGCGCGGTGCGGGACGGCCATATCACAGCATGAACTTTCAGACGAAGGTTGGAGGGATATCAAAAATCTTTCTGTTTTCGTAGAATTCAAACTCAAAACTCAAAACTCAAATCTCAAAACCAAAACTCAAAACTTAAATCTGACTGGTGACTTCTTTTTTCTCGCCTGGACCACAACCCCGTGGACATTATCCAGTAATACTGCCTTAGCAGTGAAACCCGAATTTACTTATGTTTTGGCAACAGGATGGAGCGAAGGAAACATTTTTATCTTAGGTAAAAAAGCCGCGGAGAGGTTGGGGCTAAAAGTTGTTCAGGAGATAAAGGGTGAGGATTTGGTCGGTCTGGAATATGAAAGTCTATATCCGGAGCTTCCAATACAGCATGGTTTTGAGCACAAAGTGGTAGGTTGGGATCAGGTTTTTGAAGAAGAAGGAACCGGCATTGTGCATATTGCTCCTAGTGCTGGTCAGGAAGATTTTGAATTAGGTAAAGAGCAAAACCTAAAACTGATTGAGGCTTTGGATGAAAACGGAATTTATCTTGCCGGCTTTGGTTTTTTGACCGGAAAATCTGCCTTAAACGTATCTGATTTGGTAATTGACGATTTAAAGAAAAAAGATGTTTTGTTTAAACTTCAAGAAATAGTCCATTCTTATCCTCATTGCTGGCGCTGCAAAAGTCCTTTAGTTTTTAGAATAACTTCGGAATGGTTCATCAAGGTTGACCCTATTCGTGAAAAACTAAAAGAAGAAGCCGCAAAAGCTAAATGGATGCCTGAATTTGCCTTAAAAAGAATGTTGGATTGGTTAAATAATATGGGAGATTGGCCAATTTCGCGTCAGCGTTATTGGGGCTTGGCCTTGCCTTTTTATGAATGTTCGTCTTGTAATTTTGTGACGGTTGTGGAGTCCCGCCGGGAGTTAAAAGAATTGGCAGTTGATCCTTTGGCGGTTGATAAGCTGCCCGAGCTTCATCGTCCGTGGATTGATGAAATCAAAATAAAATGTCCTAAATGTGGTGCTTCAATCAATCGAATCATCGAAGTAGGAGACTGCTGGCTTGATGCTGGAATCGTACCGTTTTCCACCCTAGGTTACCTAGAGAGTAGGAAGTCTTGGGAAGAGTGGTTTCCAGCGGAGTTTATTACCGAATACATGGCGCAAATTAAACTTTGGTTTTACTCCACTCTTTTTATGTCGGTGGTTTTAGAAGAAAAAGCCCCTTGGCAAAATGTGCTGGCCACTGGTTTTGTGGTAGATGAAAAGGGGGAAATAATGCACAAGACCAAAGGCAATATGATTGAATTTAATGAGGCGGCAGGCAAAGTTGGCGCGGATTTAATGCGTTGGATGTACCTTTCATCCCCGGCTTCGTCTGAAGCGAGTTCGTTAAAGTTTGGTTATGGCATTAGCGATGAGATTAAGAAAAGATTTGTGTTGATTTTATGGAATAGTTATAAATTCTTTATTACTTACGCTAACATCGACGGCTGGGACGAATCAAGTTCAAAGTTCAAAGCTCAAATTTCAAATCAAGCTCAAAGTTCAAAATCCAAAAAAGACGAAGACTTATCGTCGGCAGCCAAAAACTCGCAATCCGTTCTTGATCGCTGGATTTTCTCGCGGTTGAACCTGACTATTTTGGAGATAGAAAAAAGTCTGGATTCTTACAATACACCGCTTGCCACGCAAATTATTGAAAAACTGGTTTCCGATTTTTCCACTTGGTACATCAGGCGGTCGCGCGATCGGGTAGGGCCCAGCGCTTCTGACGAGGAAGACAAAGCGAATTTTTACAATACCTCTTTTGTAGTTTTTGACAGTCTTTTCAGGATTTTGTCGTCTTTTATGCCGTTTTTGAGCGAGTGGCTTTATCAGAACTTTAAGGGTTTGGATTTTTCTTCATCGGTTCATTTGACTGAATGGCCCATGGTCAAGCCGGCATTAATTGATTTAAAGCTTGAAAAAATGATGAACCTTGTTAGGTTGATTGCCGAAAAGGGCCATAGCGCTCGCCGTGAAGCCAAAATTAAGGTGCGTCAGCCTTTAGCTTCATTAATAATCTCTGGCCTGCAGTTAAAAGATTTAGAAAAAGAAGCCAAGCTTTTGGCAATTTTGCAGCAAGAATTAAATGTCAAAGAGATTATTTTGAAAAACGATGGTGAGTTAGATCCAGTTGTGGGTTTAGATACGCAATTGACCAAGAATCTGATTGAAGAAGGCTTGGTCCGTGAGGTAATGCGCGCGGTGCAGGATGAGAGAAAGGCGCAAGGCTTGGGTTTTGCCGACCATGTTAATCTTTATTATTCAACCGATGATCAAATACTCTCTAACGCTATAATTAATTATAGTGGACTAGTAAGTCGGAATATTCTGGCCGATGTTGTTTTAGAGAAAGAGAACCCCCCCAAAGAGGTATTAATTGATGGTAAAGTTTTTAAGTTTGAAATTACCAAAACTTGACCTTTTATCTTTGGGAGCAGCCTTGGGGCTGGCAACAATTGGGTTTTCTACCATCCAAAGCACCATTTTGGCAGGCGGTGAAAGTGAATCTATTATCAAGGTTCAGGTTTTAGCCTTTGTTTTGGGTTTGGCGGTTTTTTGGTTTATTTATTCCTTAGATTTCCGTTTTTTTTCCTTTTTGTCCTTGCCTTTTTACCTTTTTACAGTGGCTTCCCTTTTATTGCTTTTTGTTTTTGGAGAGAATATTAGAGGCAGCATTCGTTGGTTTAACTTTGGTAATTTCTTGTTTCAACCATCGGAAATGGCTAAACCGTTTTTGATTGTTTCATTTTGCGCCTTTTTAGACTTTTTTAAAGAAAGAATAAACCAATGGAAAATTTTGATTTTTCTAGTTTCTCTGGCCGCCTTGCCTTTGGTTTTGATCCTTAAACAGCCTGATTTTGGCACTTTTATTATTGTGACATTTGGTTTAACAATCTTATTTTTTGTCTCGCCTCTAAAATGGAGTCGTTGGTTCCCGATTTTTCTGGCAACGCTAGCCCTTTTGCCGCTTTTTTATCTTTCCTTGGCGCCTTACCAAAAGATGAGAGTGCAAACATTTTTTAATCCTCAAAGCGATCTTTTGGGGTCGGGCTATAATGTTATTCAGTCAAAAATTGCGGTGGGATCAGGTGAGCTTTGGGGCAGGGGCTGGGGCAGGGGAACGCAGTCGTCTTTAAGGTTTCTGCCCGAAAGGCATACCGATTTTATTTTTGCAACCTATGCTGAAGAAACGGGTTTTGTGGGCTCTTTATTCTTGCTATTATTATATGTAGTAATATTTATTCGATCATTAGTTGTTTTAATAAGAAGCGACAATCTTTTGGGGAGTCTTTTGGTTTTGGGGAGCATGGGAGCAATTTTTAGCCAGGCCGCTATTAATATTGGCATGAACATTGGTTTATTGCCGGTAACGGGCATCCCCTTGCCTTTGGTTTCTTATGGCGGCAGTCAAATGGTAACAACCTTTTTTCTTTTGGGAATTATTGCCAGTGTTGCAAAGGGCAACGGGACAGTGTACAATACTGAATCGTAACCTATGGAATACTTTGTTTTTACTCTCAACAATCGTCAATATTGGGCTAGTCTTGACGAGATTATCAAAACCGACAAAATTAGCGGAGAAATTGGCAATAAAATCAAAGCCGATTCCGTGCAGTTGGTGCTCAAAGATGAAAAATTGGAGATAGGTGTGCCCAACCTGTCTGACTTTTCTATAAATTTGGAAATAACAGAACAAGGCAAAGAAAAAAAGCAGCATGGCTTGAAGTACAAAGCTAAGGGGAATTATCGCAGGCATTGGGGCTTTCGCCGGGAATTTACGAAGATTAAAATTTTAGGAGTAGCAACGTAAAATTCTAATATCTAAATCCTAAACTCTAAACAATTTTCTAAATACAAATTATCAAATGTCCAAAACTTGTTTTGAACATTGAGATTTTGGTCATTTGGATTTGTTTAGGATTTAGAAATTCGGATTTAGGATTTTTTAGACCATGGCTCATAAAAAGGCATCCGGATCAAAGGCTTCACAATATCAAAGAGTTAAGGGTAAAAGACTGGGTATTAAAAAGTACGGCGGTGAAAAAGTTATTGCCGGAAATATTTTAATTCGCCAACGTGGCACTAAAATTCATGCCGGCAAGAACGTGGGAAAAGGAAGGGACCATACGTTATTCGCGCTCAAAGATGGCACTGTTTCCTATCGGCAAAGATTGGGGAAAAAATTGGTTGATATTACCTAGGGTAGGTAGATCAAAAAGCAAAAATTAAAGATCAAAGATACAAATTAAAAATCAAAAATTTTTGATATTTGATCTGTGTTTTTGATCTTTGCACTTTGATCTTTGATCTTACGAAAGTTTTTTTGATATACTAAAGATGTGGAAAATCCAGTCGCTGAGTTTCAATACATCCCACTTGACAATCTCTCTCCCAATCCTCTGCGTCCTCGCAGCAGCGTAAGGCACGAATCCCTCTTAAGGCTGGCTGAATCAATCAGGCAATGGGGTGTTTTGGTGCCTCTAATGGTTGCCAAAACTCCGGCTGGTTATCAGATCATTTCTGGCGAAAGACGAGCCAAGGCCGCTAAAATTGCCGGCTTGAGAACCATTCCCTGCTTAGTGATGGAAATTGATCCTTTGGATTTGCCTGTTTTATTCTTGGTAGAACATTTGGAAAAAGAAAATTTAAGCCTTTTGGATATGGCTGGGGCTTTGGACAAAATCTTAAAGGAATCAAAGATGGACCTTTTGGATTTAAGTAAAAAGATTGCCTTAGATCAGCAAAAAATACTGGACTTAATAAAAGTTTTAGATTTGCCGGATAAAATTAAAAAGCTGTATTTGGCAGGAAAGATTGGGCAAAGGGTTTTAATTAAGTTAGCCAAGGATCCCAATCCGCTGGCAATTACGGGAGTTCTGAATGAAGTAGGGGTTAGGGGATAGGAGTTAGGAGATAGGCATAAGAAAGTCTTTATCTAGCACCTAAAACCTAGCCCCTAGCCCCTCTTTAGAACGAATAATGTTTAATGAACCCAATATGAGTTAGCGGCCAGTAACGGAAGAAGACCTTGCCAATAAAATTTTTGCGCGGTACCAGCCCCCATTCTCTGGAATCGGAGCTCTTTTGACGATTATCGCCCATGACCAGATATTGGTTTGGCGGAATTTTATAGTCCTTGCCAGCCTCAAAGGCCATGTTTCCGGCGGTATAGGTGCGCGGATCCAAATAGGGCTCGTTTAACTTTTGGCTATTTATAAAAACCCCCCCACCCTCAATTCTGATAGTTTCTCCCGGCAGCGCTATAATTCGCTTGATATATTCATAATTAGGATTGGGCGGCCACTTAAAAACAACAACATCACCCCGTTGCGGTTGGTGAAGATAATAGCTTACTTTTTGGGTAATAATAAATTCAGTATCGGCAAAGCTGGGATCCATTGAAGAGCCCGAAATAATATGCGGCCGCCCCAATAAATAATAGGCGGCAATAAAAATAACTAAAGCCAAGACAAATGATTGCGCGGTTTCCAAAAGAAAATAGACAATTTCCTCAATTAGGCTACGGTTCATTTCCATAGTATAAATTAAGAGATGAAACTTAAACAAGATGATAAAATGGAGGTTAGGAGCTGGAGAAGGGCTGGTAGCTCAATGGAAGAGCGCTACATTCACACTGTAGAGGCTGAAGGTTCAATTCCTTCTCAGCCCACCATTGAATTTTGATTTTTGAATTTTTAATTTTTAATTTGATAAAAGGGCCTGTAGCTCAGCGGTAGAGCATTGCATTCGCATTGCAGGGGTCGGGAGTTCAAATCTCCCCAGGTCCACCAAGGGTTATGTCAATAATATTGAAAATAGAAAGAAAAATCCGACTCTCGTGACAATTCAAAAGTTAGCTGATGCAATTGGAGTGTCGGTCTATGAATTATCGAAAAAAATATGAATACAAAAATCAAAATTATTGTTGATACAGATATTGGTAGCGAGATGACTGATGCTGCAACTCTGACTTTAGCTGCTTCAGCTCAAGAAATTGAGTTGCTGGGCGTAACAACCGTAACTAACGATTCAATATTTAGAGCGTCCGTAGCTAAAAGATTTTTAGATTCGTTGGGTAAAAATAATATCCCAGTTTCAGCTGGTTTTGGTACAAGTGGAGAACATTTATGGGAAAAAGAGGTTATTTTTCCCGAAGGCTATCAACCATCAAAAGAATTAGATTCCAGACCGGCTTGGCAATTGATATTAGATTTGGTCAATGAAAATAAAGGCGATGTAATTTTAGTAGGCATAGGCACAACTACAAATATAGCTAAAGCCCTTGAAAATGACCCCGAACTACCCAGAAAAATTAACCGACTTATTTTAATGGGCGGGATGATTGAATCACCAGTTGTTGACGGAGAGAGCATACCAAGAGGTTTTGAATATAACTTTTGCAACGATTCAACTTCTATAGAAAAAATAATTAAATCGGGTTTTAATTTAACGCTAATCCCAGGTGATTTAACTTTTCAACAAAATGATCCTTGGACCGATATGGAATTAGTGAGATTATCTGCTGCGAAACACCCGGCCGTAAAATTGTTAATAAAACTCAAAGATAGAAGTTTGGTAGCAATGAAAGAAGGGATGCAAAAAGCTAATCTTCCTATTGGATTTGCTAAACCTTGGATTAATGATGAGTTATTAATGGCATACATCATAAATCCGGAATTATTTAAGGTGAGAGATATTTTTGTCAAATGGGAATTACCAGATAAATATCCGAGATTGATACCTTCCGAAAGTGGATATCCATTGAAATTAGTTTACGATACAAATTTTGTAGAAACGAGAAATTTTATATTAAGGCGGTTTGTAAATTTATAAGTTGGATTGAAGCCGGCACGTCGACTTCCCTTGCACGAGGCTCGGCATCGGCGAAAAAGAGAGTCTGCTGATTAGCAGACAGGGGTGGGACACGATCCTTATGAAAATCAACAAAACTCAAAAGGCTTATGCCTTTATTGACAGTCAAAACTTAAATTTGGGAGTAAAAAGCCAGAAGTGGTCCTTGGATTTTGGCCGTTTCCGCGTGTATCTTAAGGATAAGTATCATGTTGCAAAGGCGTTTTTGTTTATTGGTTATGTTGCTGGCAATGAGGAGTTATATAAGTCACTTCAGGAGGCGGATTTTCTTTTGATTTTTAAACCAACGCATGAAATTACCAGAGAAGGAAAAACAATTATTAAGGGTAATGTTGACGCTGAATTGGTTTTGCATACTATGATTGAATACCCCAATTATGATAAGGCTATTATAGTTTCTGGGGATGGAGATTTTCATTGTTTAATTGAATATTTAGCAGGTAAACAGAAGTTACTAAAGGTCATAGTTCCTAATAAAAAGTATTCAACCCTTCTTAGAAAATTTGCGCCGTTTATCTTAAATATTGGGCTATTGAAGCAAAAACTGCAGAAAAAGTAGTAAAAAAAATTATAAGAGGCATTCCCGCGGGATAAACCCTTTGGTAGTCCTCTTATCGTGATAAAATGTATATTAGCATAAATTGGGCAATTTGTCAAGTATCAACTAGCTTAATATTCTATGGATGATCTCAATCCGGAGGGAAAAACTAAAGTCTTAATTTTAGGCGCGGGCGAGCTGGGTCAGGCAATGGCCAAGGTTTTATCGGTTAAAGACGATGTTTCGGTTGAAATGTGGGATAAGGATAGAAGCCGAACGCCCAATCGTCGTGAATTAAATCAGGCGATTCCCGAAGCCCAATTTGTGCTTCTGTGCTTGCCGTCATGGGGATATCGCGAAGCGCTCAAAGAGATAGTTGAGGCAGATTTAAAACTAGAGACGATTGTTGTATCTTTTGCCAAAGGCCTTGAAGAAAAAACGCACAAAACCACTAACGAACTTTTAAAAGAGTTGCTGCCAAAAAACCAGCCTTATGTTTTAGTAAGCGGACCAATGTTGGCTGAAGAAATAGGCATAGGAATGTTTGGATCTGGATTTGCTGCTTCGGATCGGCAAGATCACGCCAAGGCGCTGATCAGCCTTTTTTCAGAAACCAATCTTAATCTTTTATATTCAAGCGATGTTTTAGGAGTTGCTTGGGTCGGGGTTCTAAAGAATATTTATAGCATCGGGCTGGGCATTGCTCAAGCCTTAAATCTTGGCGATAATTTTAGGGGTTGGTATGCTGGACAGGCGATTTCCGAAATGTCGGAAATTGTTAAAATATTGGGGGGCGATTCCAAAACGGTGCTAACGCCAAATGGGATTGGAGATTTGATTGCCACCGGTTTTAGCCAGTACTCCCAAAATCACGAATTGGGTAAAGAAATTGTGAAAAATGGCACTAAATCAATTCATAGCGAGGGCCTGTCTTCCCTGCCCGCCCTGCTCTATACATTAGGCGACAGGGTTTCCAAATTGACTCTTTTAACGGCTTTAAAAAATGTTATAATTGAAAATAGGAATGCTAAAGAAATTTTTAGGAAAGTAGGATATAATTGAAAAGAAAAAATTCTAATATCTAATATCTAAACTCTAAACAATTACCAAAACTCTAACTTTCTAATGTTCAAAACAAGTTTTGGTCATTAAGATTTTGGTCATTGGGATTTGTTTAAGATTTAGGATTTAGAAATTAGGATTTAAGCAGGTTGGATCTTAAAAAAATCGGTTTCATTATTCTTTTGATAATTGGCGGATTACTGATAGTTCGCTTTGTTTTGGGTGGGAACGAAGATACCTGGCTTTGCCAAAACGGGCAGTGGGTCAAACACGGCAATCCCTCAAAGTCGGCACCGACTAGCGGTTGTGGACCATTGGCCACGCCAGTTAATCAAAAGACTGCTGTTTATAAAGCCTCGGATTTTGAAATAACTTATCCGGTTTGGTCAAATATCCCCAAAGAAAATCTTTTAGATCCAACTGCCACCCGCATTGCGGTAACAAATAACGGCTGTAATTTTTTGGTTACGGCGCGGCCAGTTGTTAAAGATCAAATCTTTAAAACCTACGCTCAAAAAATGATTGATGATGAAATTGCGAGCAACAACGTTAAAGTGGTCACCAAAACAATTAAAGACGATTCCTCATTTGTGGAATCCAGTTTTACCATTGATAAAACCTTAATGTATTCTACTTCCAATGGTTATTTTACCAGCAGCCGTCAGTTTTATACCGTAATTTTTGTTTCACAAAAGGATGTGTTTGAAAAGGCTTGCCGTCCTCTCATCAATTCCACCATTGCTAGCGTAAAAGTAAAGTAACTTTCCTGGTAATTCGAATAACTTTAAGGGGTCTCCTTGCTTCGCAAGGGGACCCCTTGCGGCAGTGGGGGTTGATCTGATAAGCTTAAAAAATGCCGGCCAAAAATTCTATCAAAATTTATGCGGAAAACGGTTTTTTATCACATTTACAATCGTGGTGTAGAAAAAAGAAAAATATTTTTGGATAAACAGGATTATGTAGTTTTTCTTGGTTACTTAAGAGATTATTTGACTCCCAAAAATGAAGGAGAACTTAGCAACAGACTCTCTGATCTTAAACTTAATCCTCGGGATCGTGAGAAAATTTCAAAACTTTTAAAACTAAATAATTTTAATGGCGAGCTGGAACTTTTGTGTTATTGTTTGATGCCTAACCATTTTCATTTTCTAGTAAGGCAAAACAGCGAGAGGACGATTGATTCTTTTACTAATTCCTTGGTTACCAGATATGTGATGTACTTTAATAAGAAATACAAGCGAGTGGGGCATTTATTTCAGGATGTTTACAAGGCAGTGATGATTGAAAATGAAATGCAACTATTACATCTTTCTCGCTACATTCATCGCAATCCTCTGGGACTGGAAAGCGGAAAAGATGAACACCAGCGGTTGTTTACTTCGCTGCCGGAGTATCTTGGTCAAAGAAAAACGAGTTGGATTGAAATAGAGACGATTTGGAGCTATTTTTCCAAAGTCGATCCCAAGAATTCTTATTTTTCTTTTGTGCAGCAGACTGACGAGCGGGAGAGGATTGAGAACCTTTTGTTAGAAGATTTTGAACTATAAGAATTGACTAGAACCGGAGTGTTTTATGGGGAGGCTGGTGTAGCGCCCGCCAAACCCGCAAGGGGTCCCCTCGCGGAAATGCTATCTTTTGGCTAAAAAGTTTTTAACTTCTTCAATGATTTGCGAGGGGGTATAGGCGGATTTAATCAAATAGCCTTCGGCGCCCAAAGTAAAGCCTTCTTTAATGACGGATTCCTGGCCTAAGTTAGTTAAAAGAATAACCGGAATATCTTTAGTCTCGGGTTTGGTTTTAATGGTCCGCAACAAATCCAAGCCATTTAGTTTGGGCAGCATAATATCCAAAAGAATGAGATGAGGCCTAAAATCATTGGCTTTAACCAGGCCCTCGGCTCCATCAACCGCAACTTCTACCAAGTAGCCCTCTTTTAACAATTGGCGCTGGTAAAGTTCTCTAATGAAAAAATCATCTTCTACGATTAAGATTTTTTGTTGGTTTTGTGGGTGGTCGTCAGGCATTTCTTGAGAGGTCGCACCTGCCTCTGATTAAATCATACTCGGCTTTGGCAATTATTTCACGGGTTTTGGCAATGACATCCGGATCAACTGACATAGAGGTTACTCCCCATTCAACCAATTTTTTAACCAGCTCCGGATAATCAGATGGCGCCTGGCCGCAGACGGAAGAAGTAATACCATGCTCATTGCAAGTTTTAATAACTTTTTCTAATGCCCATTGCACTGCTTCGTTTCTTTCATCAAATTCGTTGGCAATTTTTTGGTTGTCGCGGTCAATCCCCAAAATTAACTGCGTTAAATCATTGGATCCAATGGACACTCCGTCAATGCCAACTCCAATCAGTTTATCTAAAAGGATAACTGCTGACGGCACCTCTACCATAATCCATAAATGAAAAGAGCCAGTACGATATAAGCCAACCTCGCTAATAATTTCTTTAACCTTAATTAGTTCTTCCGGAGTCCTGACAAATGGCAGCATCAAATGCAAATTTTTATAATGGCGCCTTACTTCCTTTATGGCTTCAAGCTCCAATTTAAAAACCTGCGGGTCGGCAATGTAGCGCATTATTCCCCTAAAACCAATCATGGGGTTTTCTTCGTGAGTTTCATATTTTTCTCCGCCTTTTAAGCTTCTGTATTCGTTGGTTCTAAAATCCGTAGCCCTATAAATGACCGGCCGCGGGTTAAAGGCTTTGGCAAATTTAGTTAAACCTTCAACCATTTGGTCCACAAACTCCTCTGATTTATTATGGTCAATCATATATCGTGGATGTTGCCCAATTTTAGCAATCATAAATTCGGCCCGCAGTAACCCCACACCATCAACCGGCTTTTGGGCCATTTTTTCCGCCAAATCCGGTTCAGCTAAGTTAAGATAAAGTTTGGTGGCAGTTGGGTGAGAGGTGTTAGGTGTTAGGTTATAGGTTGTAGGTTGTAGGTTGTAGGTTGTAGCAGAAGAAGAAAGTGGGAGAGTTGGCGCTGGTAACTCGACCTTCCCCTGATAAACTTTGCCATTGGTGCCATCAACGGTTATAACCTCGCGGTTCTTCAGTATTTTAGTTGCTAATTCTGTGCCAACTATGGCTGGAATTCCCAGTTCTCGGGAAACTATGGCGGCATGGGAGGTGCGGCCGCCGGTATCAGTGACAATGGCGCAGGCTCTTTTCATGCCCGGAACAAAGTCGGGCGTGGTCATAGTAGTAACCAAAACATCACCTTTTTTAATTTTATCCAATTCTTTTGGCGAGCTAATAATTTGTACCGGGCCGATTGCTTGTCCTGGGGATGCCGCTATGCCAGAGAGCAGAGGGGTTAAGGGTAAGGGGTTAGGGGTTAGGTGATCGGAAGAAGGAATTTGGGGCGTGTTGACTATTTCTTCGTCGGGGTTAGCTTCGCTAGTCGGCAGTTTAATGGTTGTAATTGGCCGGGTTTGGACAATGTAAATTTTACTATCAGCCTTAGCCCATTCAATGTCCTGCGGGTATTGATAGTGTGCTTCAATTTGTTGCGCCAGTTTGGCCAGCTCCAAAATTTGGGGGTCTGTAATTTTTTGTTGTTTTTGAAAAGCCCTAGAAACTTCAACCCAAACTAAATCATCCTGCGGCCTAAATCTTTTACTATCGTCAATTATAGTGCCGGGCTTTGGTTTGATCAGCATTCTCTTTTGTTCAACCACGCTTTTTTGATCAATGAAAAGCGCGGCTTTATCAATTAAGTATTGATCTGGCGTTACCGAGCCGGAAACTGCCGCGTCGCCCGAGCCAAAAACCGCCTCAATGGCAATTTTTGTTTGATCGTTATTAATGGGGTTTAAGGTAAACATAATGCCGGAGGCTTGCGATTGAATCATTTTTTGCACTGGCGCGGCAATGCCAACTTTTAAATGGTCAAAACCGTTTTGAGTGCGGTAAAAAATGGAGCGCGGTTCAAAAAGCGAAGCCCAAACAAGCAAGACTTTATCTAATAAATCTCTTTCGCCCAAAACATTCATATAACTTTCTTGCTGACCGGCAAAAGATGCTTCAGGCAGATCCTCGGCGGTGGCCGATGAGCGAATGGCAACTAATTCATGGCCATGACCAAGCTTTTTATAGGCGGCAATTATTTGCGCTTTTATTTCCCCTGGGATGGCCTTTCCTAAGAAGGCTTCTTGGATAGCCTTTGATGAAGCCTCTAACTCACGGTTATTTTCTACATCAAGATTTTGGGTTTCTTTTTGAATGAGAGGCGCAATTTTTTGCGATTGGATAAATTGAAAATAGGCTGATGAGAGAATAACAAAGCCTTCCGGCACCGGTAGTCCGGCTTGGGTCATTTCGCCAAGATTGGCGCCTTTGCCGCCGGCAACGGCCACATCTTCCTTGCCGATTTCGGAGAATAATTTTATAAAATTCATAGGGCAGCTAGCAGAAATTTGAAATTTAAAATTTTTAATTTAAAATCAATTTTTAATGAATAAATGACTAAATTTTTAAATACGAAATAAGCTTGATTATTTCCTGGTTTTCAAATTTAAAATTTAGTAATTTCAAATAAGCAGAGCTTGCGCTTCGCTATTGATTAAAAATTTAAAATTAAAAATTAAAAATTATCAGACTCAAGTTCTGGGATACGTAGATAATTCTGGTTTTTGATAAACTCCACTTTCTTATTATTTGTTTCAACAATATAGTAACAAAACCCGTGCAGTTTTTGAATGGGCTTGTAAATATGGCCGGCATCTTCAGACTCCCAGTCAGCGGTAACTAAAAGATCCTGACTTAGATTAATGAGACAGTGGCCAAACCCAGCCGGAACCTCCAGAGTGTCGCCGGCTTTGCCGCGCAACAACAGTACTTCTTCAATTTGATTATAATTGGGGTGGTTGGGGAGGTTAGGGTTGTTGACGGGTTTTTGGATTAATAAGCTTGCCTCACCGTAAAGAACACGGTAAGTTTCAGTTTCGCCGTGATTATGATAATGACCAAACGTTTTGGGGAACTCTTGGCCGATTTTGTGAGGTGGGATAATAGTAATGTTGGGTTCTGGGCCGTGTACCAAATCGGCATCGCGGATCACATAATAAACCTCTAGTTCAAGATTTTTTGGTGGCTGGAAGAGAACGGGTAACAAGTCTTTTAAGGTTCTGACAGTAAACATCTTAACTAAATCATATGCTATTCTTTGGGGGTTTGAAAAGAGGGGAATTAACCTTACAGGGTTGCACCCTGTAAGGTTTTTGATTTAATATTTACTCAATGCCTCAAAAAAACTCGATCAAGATTTATTACGAGGATGGTTTTTATCATGTCTATAACAGGGGAGTAGAAAAACGGGATATTTTTCTCGAGGAACAGGATTATATTGTTCTGCTGCATCTTTTTAAAGCCGCTTTATTACCCAAGGAGGTTCACGAAGGAGAACGGGCAGGGGTTAGTCTTGATCTAACAGGGTTGCACCCTAATCAGGGTGCAACCCTGCAAAAACCGCGACAATACGTCTTAAGGCCACGACAGAACTTTTGCGGTTCCATAGAATTAATCTGTTATTGCTTGATGCCTAATCATTACCATCTTCTTGTCAAGCAGTTGGCCCAACATTCCTTAACGCAGTTTATCCGTTCGGTTTTTACCACCTATGCCATGTATTTTAACAAAAAATACGAAAGGGTTGGTTCGCTCTTTCAGGGAATCTTTAAAGCAACGGATATTGACAAGGAAGGATATTTTCTTTGGGTAAGCCGCTATATTCACCGTAACCCGGCTGATTTTGGTAATTATCCGTATAGCAGTTATGCCGATTTTCTAGGAAGACGCCAAACAAAATGGATTAAATCTGGGGCCATTCTCGATTGCTATGGCAATACAAAAGAAACGGCCATAAAAAATTATCAGGAATTTGTAGAATCCGACAAAGAAGAACCCGGAGAGATTGAAGCTTATCATCTTGAGTAAAAAACAGGGTGCAACCCTGTACAGGGTTGCACCCTGCGAGGTTTATTTTTGACGGCAAGGCAAAGTTAGCAAACAAGAAATATCAACAACAGGATATTTTTGCAAACGAGATTCTACAATATCAATAATTTCGTTTAATTTACTTTCGGTTTCCGCTTCAAACCTTAAGGACAAATAAGGCGAAGTGTTGGAAGCGCGGATTAATGCCCATGAGGTTTCAGAAAAAACAACACGAACTCCGTCCAGTTCGATTGTTGCCCAGTTACTGCGGAAATCTTTTTTCAGGTTTTCAACTATTTCAAATTTTTTATCATCCGGACAAGGAGCTCTTAATTCCTCGGTATGGCTGGTTTTGGGGATATTAACAAAAAATTGGGAAAAAGGATGGTTGACATTGGAAAGAATTTCCAAAATTCGAGCCGTGGCAAAAATACCATCATCAAAACCATAGTAGTTATCTTTAATGAAGGTATGGCCCGAGAGTTCCCCTCCAAGGAGGATTGCCGGATTGTTTTCCATAGCTATCTTAAAATAGGGGTGTCCGGTTTGCATCATTTGTGGGATGCCGCCCATCTTTTTGATTTCAGTTTCTAACACATAGGAACTTTTGACATCATAGATAACTTTGGATCCTGGATGTTTTTTTAGAATTTCGCGGGCTAAAAGAATCAAGATCTTGTCATTTTCATAAATTTCGCCGTTTTCGTCAATGACGCCAAAACGATCACTGTCTGTGTCAAACCCCAAACCTAAATCAGCTTTTTCTTTTATAACCAGTTTTGCGCCATCTTCAAGCTTTAACTTTTCCTCCGGATCTGGAGTTCCATAAGGAAAATCTCCGTCCAAGTTGCACTGTAAGGGGGAGACTAAACAGCCTAATTTTTCAAAAACCTCCGGGGCAAATCTTGACGAAGTGCCATTGCCGCAATCAATGACAACTTTTAAAGGTCTTGCCAAATGGATGCGGTCAGTAATGTTTTTTAAATAGCGCGGGAACATATCGGTATAATGAATAACTCCGATCCCGTTCTTAAAATTCTTGCTTTCAGCAATTTCTTTTATCTTTTGAATTTTGTCATTATAAATAGATTGAGCCTTGGGGCCGTCAAAACGAAAACCGTTGAATTCTTTGGGGTTATGGGAGGCGGTAACAATAACGCCGGCGTCAAAACCAAACTCAATTACACTATAATGAATTATAGGAGTTAGAGAAAGACCAATATCGGTTACCTCACAACCGCAAGACAAAAGCCCGGAGACAAAGTTATCGTTTAGGGGGACCGAAGAAAAACGGTTGTCATGACCTATGACTATTTTTTTGCCAAAATTAG